>JACCDW011351537.1_pt1 | contig 14083 bp, 14 predicted proteins | sample 7449781 | NCBI WGS metagenome assembly JACCDW01 (sample SAMN15323449, study PRJNA562643) | freshwater metagenome | isolation source: river surface water | place: USA:Blue River Watershed | collected 2017-08-18 | reverse complement strand
ATATGTAAAAGATAATAAAATAATGCAAAGAGACATTTTGTTTTATAGCAACTTATGTGATTTCAGTAAAGAAGTTATTCAAACTATTGTTAAGTATCAAATTAAGGATAAATTTATGTTAGTATGTGTTGATAACAAAAACCTGAAACTTCCACCTTTTGTTGATAGGGTTCCTTTAATTTACACTGTTTCTAAGAAACTTTATGCAGATGATCATTTAATGAGTTATCTTCAATCTATGGTTGAAAGCACTTCATTACAACCATATGCATTAGTTGGTTCAAATACTAATGCATACTCTGAAAATTTCTCTTTCCTTGATAATGGTGATGGATTTTCGGAAGACTGTTCAAGAAACTACAACTATCTTGGAATGGAACAAAAAATATATGCAGTTGAAGACACAGATGATGGAAAAAAAGATGATAAATCAAAACTCTTAGAAGCATATATGGCTAACCGTGCAAATGATATTCAAAAGATATTTGGAAACACAAATAACGGATTTAATCGCATTTGAAAAGTTATTTAAGATTTAATTGTTTCTAATCAATAATACATATAGAGTTATTCATAAGAGTAAAATGTCAGATAAAACTATTTTTATTAATCTTTTTAATGATAAAGCAGAAGAATTCTGCAAAGATTTAGTTACTACATTTCCTGAAGTTGCAGAGTTTAAAAAGTTAAAATCTGGTCTATTGCTGCTTAAAAATGTAGATGAAAGAAAGCCTCGTGAGTTTTTCAATAATTATGTTGGAGCCAATTTTAAACAACAAATTCTTTCAAAGGATGAAAGTTTCTTTATCAATGAAGTTCAAAATCATGTTCAAGGTGGTTTAGATAGTTCACAATGGCAAAATGTAATTAGTCTTATTCATAATCTATGGGGTACACTAAGCAATGAAAATAAAGAAAATATTTGGAAATATTTCCAAGTTTTGATAGCAATTAATGATAAATGCTAAAACCTACGATTATTTAGATACGAATTTATTTTTATCTAAGATTATTTAAGATTAATACAATAATCCAATAACATCAAATATCCATTTTTATTATGATTGTTGAACAGAAAATATGTTATATGTTTAATAAGTTTTTTAGTTCTTTTGTTAAAGAACTTAAGAATCTAGATGAAAATTTAAAGGCAACTATTAAGAAACATTACAAAGTCATTGATAAATCATCTGAAGAATATTATGAATTCTTTTGGAATAATGTAAAACAACATATACGTGTCTTCATTGATGAAGAAGACCTTTCAAATAATGAAACTGTAAAAGATATTGAAATTATTCAAGGAATTACTATCAAAAATGCTGTTGATGTTCTCAAAGATAGTAATCTTCAAACATTTTGGAATTATATAAATATTTTACTAATTTTTGCATATTTATATGCTGAAATCAAGCAAACGCAAACTAATGTTGATGCAACACCAGAAACAACAAATGATGATGATAATGAAAATAATGATGTAGATGATACTAAAAAAGAAAATAAATCAACACCATCTGTTGGTGTATATTTGTTATTTGTTAAGGTTGTCAAAATTCTAAGTATGATACAAAACTCTCAAGATCCATCTGCAGAACTTGCAGATATCATTGATGATGATATTAAAAGTCTGGTATCTAAGATTAAGGTTTTTGATGTTGTTAGTGATGATATTAAAATAGATGAAACTGCTGATACTATGCCTATACCTCCAACTGAATTTCTAGAAAGTATTGAAAATAGTAAAATAGCAAATATTGCCAAAGAAATCTCAAAGGAAATTGATATTTCTAATATAAGTATTGAAAAGCCTGAAGATGTTGCTAAATTGATGGATTTCTCTGGTAGTAATAACTTTCTTGGGAATATTGTGTCAAAGGTAAGTACAAAACTAACTGAAAAAATCTCATCTGGTGAAATTAATCAAGACGATCTATTATCTGAAGCAATGTCTATGATGGGTATGTTAAATGGTGGTGGTGCTGGAGGAGCAGGTGGTATTGCTGATATCCTCAAGAATATGGGTGGTCTTGGTGGAATGCTTAATAATCCTATGATGAATGAAATGATGAAAATGGCAAAAAAAGGAAAAGTTGCCACTAAGAATTCAGGTGGTTCTCGTCGTAATCATGGGTCTTCTGTTTCAACACGTGATAGACTAAGGAAAAAACTTGAAGAGAAAAAACAAAAATCTTCTCAATAAAAGCTTTTTGACCTGATACTTCATATATGATGACAATTTTATGCAATAAGTCAATCCAATATAGGTTCATAATATCTTAGAAGACACATAACAAATTGACTGTTCCTTAAAGTCGCAAAAATCGCAAGATGATTATTGTTTGACAAAAATAAAACTATTTAAGAATATATAACATTATACTCTTATGGAAGCATTCTGGGATAATAGATTTCTTGACTTTTATCAAGAGTTTTGGTTACCTACTTTTGACAACAAAAATGACTCCGTAAAGGATATTACATATATTACACAATTGTTAGAACCAACCGATACTCCACCTCCAGAAACATCTCATATCTTCTGTAAGAAGATAAGAATTTATCCTAATGATGTTCAAACGTCACTTTTCAATAAATGTATTGGTGCGTCTCGTTATTTCTACAACAAAAGTATATCACTTCTTAACACTGAAGGAGTGAAAGGAAATCTTCATATTGCTTCTTTGAGGTCTAAAATCATGAAAAATGATGAATACTTTGAAGAAAACAATGATGATACTGAGAGATGGCAGTGTGACATACCTTATGATACAAGGCAAGAAGCCATTAGAGATGCTATAAAAGCTTTTAAAAGTGCATTTTCTAATCTTAAAAATAAAAACATCAAACAGTTTACTATGGGTTACCGTTCAAAGAAAACAGCAACTACACAATCTTTCAAAGTAAATCACAAAACATTGAATATTCAAGAAGTGTCTATTATGAAACAAGCAACAAAAAGAGAACACAAAAAAATGAACTCTAAAAAGAAACTCAAGACTAAATTGAGAATGAGAAAAAGAGATATCAAAAAATATTTTGAAGATAATACTCTTTGTGGAAACTTTTCAATAATAAAAGAACAATGCAACAAGTGGTATATCTGTTTACCAAGACAAAGAGAACTACCAGTTTTCCATAATCCAAGATATCAAAATGTATTTCTAGATCCAGGAGTTCGTTCTTTTGTAACTTGGTATTCTCCAGAAGGAGGTTGTGGGAAAATAGACCCTCCACAGAAACTTCTTGATATAGCCAAGAAACATGACAAACTACATTCTTTGTATTCCAAAACTATGAAACCGAAAACCAAGGTTCATATAAGGCATAGAATGGCAACTCAAAGACATTACATGAAAAGTATTGTAAACAATCTTCATAATCAAACTTGTTCTTATCTATCTAAAAACTTCAAAAACATTTTCACAACCAATTTTGAAGTTAGTGACATGGTTAAGGATTCTCCTTTGGGTAGTAAAATAACTCGTAAGTTATTGTCACTATCACATGGAAAGTTTAGAGAGAATCTTAAACAATATGGATTATCAAGACAAAATAATGTCTTTATAGTTCCAGAGGACTACACGACAGTGACTTGTGGTGGTTGTGGAAAAATAAAAAAGATGGAACACTTGAAAATATATGAGTGTTCTCATTGCAACTTGAAGATAGATAGAGATTACAATGGAGCAAGAAATATTTGTTTGAAGACATTAACACCAATACTAAGGAATGTATTGTTTTAAGAAGTTGTCAAGGACAATGGTGCATGTCCTTTAAAATGAGGTCTATTTAATAGATTTCATGGAAATCAAAGGTTGCGAAACTTGCGATTTCTAGCATCTGTAAATATATTTACCATTTAAACCTAAATTATTCGTCTTATAATAAACAATGTCTTATGTTGTTAACCTATATAAGGATTGACGCCATATCACATGTAAAATGCGAAGTATAATTTTTGATGCACACTTCTGGCCTGATATGTGGAAACAATGTAATCTAAGAAAAATGCGGAACCAGCCTTTTGTTGAAGCATGCTTTTTGGAAAACCTTGCAAATGTACTCACAAAACTCTCTGCAGAACATTTGGAAACTTTGTTGTATGACTTTGAAAAATATCCTTACATACAGAGTACACAACCAGAATTTATGACCTGGAAATACTCATCCATTAATATCACCTCGGATGGACAACATGCAGAAATGTTATGGAGGTATGAAGAGAAAAACAATCAAATTCATATCAAATGCATGATATGGTGAAAGCCGCAATATTTTCACGTCTTTTTTAATTCATTTTTATATCACGTATGTACACATAATTGATTTACCAAATAATATATGTATTTATAAATAATGGAGAAGATTTGGTTTAAAGATATTACAAACCTTATTAATGAAAACAATTATGATAAATTCTTTCCTTCTAGTTATATGTCTTATACTGAAAAATTAAATAGTTTTGTTAGATTATCTATATATTTTAGTATTCTTGTCATTGTCATCAAGAAAGAACCTAACATACTATTTGTACCAATCATAACTTCAATTTTTACATATTTCTTATACCACAATGAATACAAGAAACAAAAGGCTGAAGCTGAATTTTTTGATAGAATGAATTTATATCGTGATGAAAACACTAATGAAATATGTTACCGTCCAACACCTAATAATCCCTTTATGAATATATTAATGAATGATTATAAAGAAAATCCCAATAGAAAAAAAGCTTGTAATGTTTCACAAGGACCTATTAGAAAAAAAGCTCAACAATATTTCAATAGAAACTTATATAGAGATGTAAGTGACGTTTTCCATAAGAATGCTTCTGATAGGAACTTCATTACAATGCCTGTTACAACTATTCCAAATGATGATGGAGCATTCAAGAATTTTTTATATGATATCAAAAAAACTTGTAAAGAAGGTAATGGAAATGTTTGCTATTCAAACCGTAGTAGACATATTCTAAAATAGTTGCATTAGAAATAATATTTTGTTATTTGTTTCAACAAATTATTTTATTTTTGTGTTCATTATCATATGCTGAAAATTATCTTTTCTTATTATAAACATATTGAGTAATATGCGTAACTTTGATAATTTTGCTCGTCTTGTTGATGATGAATGTGCACTTGTAACCAGAGAATATCAAAATCGTTCTATTGGTGATTATATGCTTTATAACTCTTATTTAACATCACAATGTAAAAAAGATAAACAAGAATTTGATAACTTTGTTTCTCAAAACCCTAATCTTAGATTTAAAGATGGTTTTGGTTTCCTCAACGGTTGTGTTGTAGATACCGATTCCGAACTTAGAAATGGTGCTAAGTTTACTAATGAAAAAACAAAAAGTCAATTATGCACCCGATGGAATCAAGCTGTTCCATCTTACAATAAAGGTGGTCTAATTGTTAATGTTGATAGTCGTATGAAACTCGCTGAAGATACTTCTGCTCTTCGTGATTGTGACCGTCTAACGGAAAAAGATTTCAATAGGTTTATTCCTCTTACTCCTTGTCTTGCTAAGAGTGTTCAAAATGTTGAACATATTGTAGAGAAATATGTCCGTGGAGGTGAAAGTACGAGAGCATACGTTCAAGACAGCCAATACCTCCAACAATGTGGCTTTGTCAATAATGGACAAGCATGGGTTAGACAATAGAACAGTTAAAAATTGAATTATTATTGTCAGAAATATGACAAAAACATATGTGTATTTCTGTTTATTGAAAAAATGGAATTTCTTCCAAATCAAGTTATTGCCAAGATATTTTCACTTACTGATGACGAGACTATATTTAATTTCAGTTGTGTTTGTAAGTTATATTTTAATGTAATGAATGTTGCTAAGAATGAGATTACATTTCAAAAAAACAATGAAATTACCTATGGATTAAACATTCTAAAAGAATGTATTCCTGAATTTGGTGTAGTTCCTTATGATGTATATAATTTTGAACATATTAATGTTATCAATAACTACATTGAACAAAACATCAACACTATAGAACATAAATATCATCTTTCTTGTCCATATCATGATAAAAGGTATACCACATATTATTTTAATGCAGAGTTATTGATTAATGATTTACTTACATCTGTCAAAGTTAAAGGTGAAATATATAGGATAACATTTGAGTTTCAAGCATCTGGTTCATTTTATAGTAATATAACAGACGGACTTTTGAATATATTACCAACAGATGAAAATGATTATAAAGAAGTTTTATCATACTTTGTTCCATATGTATATTTTAGACTATTTCCTTTTTCAAATATCCTATTGAAAATACAACATATTGGAGATATTGATATTCAAACAACTTTTGTGAATTTTGACAATCATCATAGAAATATTATTGAAAACCTTACATTTAGACGCTGTAACACTGTGTTTACTCACACTATAATTCCTGATATGTTGTTATCTATTTCATTTGATCATTCAAGTAAGTGTATATTACGTCAAGTTTATCCTTCATTCATATCCAAAGGTTTCATTATCGTTTTGAAAGAAAATAATTGTATCTTTGAGAATCCTTGTGATATTATAAAGTCAATTGAAATTGATTGTTATTGCAGAGGTTCACCTAATGTCATAACAAAAACATATAAGTTTAATTCCAAGTATCTTATAGTTAATAAAGTTATCAACAAAGGTTATTATAATTTAAATTTTAAGATTAAAAACAACTGTTTATATATTCCTTTAGATAATGTTAACTTTAGACATATTTCACAAACAATCTTTAAGGTTATCTTTTATGATAATATCAAAGCTGAAGGAGTAATGGATATTATATATTTAGGTCATAATATGATAATGAATAAAGATGGTATTAGTTCTAGATATTATTGGTAATAAATAATTATTTATTTTTATATTTCTAATATAATAAAATGAGTTTTACACGCTTACAATATGATACTTGTGAATACAAACAAGAATTAAGTGATAATGTATCGGTTCTTGGATATCTTCTTGATCCTGTTAAATATAACCATTGCACACCTTGTCGTTCTGAGCTTGGATTAGTTGGTGGAAATAATGTAAGTCAATCTGTGGGTAACATTGTAGACCTAGAAAATGATTTATTTGGTATCAATAGGGGACACTCACGATGTGGAATTACAAGATACATTCCTCGCAATGACAACAAAGTTCAAGGAAAAGATCTATGGAAGGATACCAAATTTCCTGTTGTTGATACTACTCCCAAACATTTACAATCTTGTCAATTCTTCAATCTTCCAAAAGTACCCAGATCACCTGAACTACAACCATATGTTTGTTCAAAATCTAAGTAAAAAATTAACTATTTGATGTTTCTTCAACATCACTTTCAAAATCCTCGATTGGAAACTCTTTGTCATCATCTTTGATATCAAGAAGTGGTAATGGTTGCGAAACATACCTCACAGGTGCAATTCCATTTTCCAATGAAGCCTCACAAACATGTGCCCACATTGAACAATGTTTGTCTTTGTAAAGAGTACTATTATCATACTCGGGATAATTTGGTCTAATCTCCTTACATACTTTCTCAAGTTTTTTGATGTCTTTCTTGTCTTCAAAACTCATATAAGGATACTTGGGCTCAACATTGGATTTATTGAAATCCATTGAAATATTGTATTGAGCCAAGTATTCAGCAGCTGACTTCATCTTGAAAACTTGATTTTTAGTAAGTAACTTAGATTATCTTGAACAAAATAATAAATTAAAATATGTATCTCAAATTTTATGTAATATTACAAGTTTATAGATATTATTTTTTATTTTTATAACTATAATATAATATAGAATGAGTTTGAATGCTTTAAAGTATGACGATTGTGCCTATACACACCAACTGAAAGAAAGCATAAGTCCAGGTGATTATATGATTGGTACTCCTCGTCCTTGCAATCCATGCTTTGTTGTCAATCCAGGTGTATTTGTTGATAGGTTTGGAGCTTCTTTATGTGAAAAGGAACTTGTTGATGTTAGTAGTGAATTATTGAATATTACAAGGAAGGCATCTGATTGTCCATCTAAGAAATATCTTCCACGTGCTGAACCTTTTTGTAATGCTACTCACTATAAAGAATGCTCTTTTCTTGTTCCCGAAGAAACTTTGATTAGTAACCCAAAATGTACTGGTAAAGAAACTACTGTTAACAGGTGGGAGTGGTTATGTCGTAATCCTCAAGACAAAGCACTCATGCCATTTGATTGGTTCATTGCTAATAGGACTATAGTACGAGATAACCACAGACCATGCCTGGCTTCACCGGTGGATCAAACTGTTGCTCTCCCTCCTATGCAACCTTCAAAATGTAAGAGTTATATGGATGAACAGTTCCAAGAGGGGGAATGGAAAAATATAGTAAAGAAACAACAACCACAAAACTTTGGAAGTGTTTTCTTATCAACTTGTAAGAAAGTTCCACAACTTTAAACTTTTTACTAACAATTTAATTTCTTTTTAATAATTATATTGAATTATATAACGATGCCTCAAGACAAGAAACGTTCTTTTACAATTCAATCAAGTGAAATTGGTTTTGCTGGTGGAAACTATAAAAGTGATGTTCCAGGCAAAGCTGCAAAGAAAGCTGCCAAACGTATCTTTAAACTTATTGAAACTGTTGATGAATACAAGAAATTTGCATCTCATGATAAGATTAAATTCTTCTTAAGGGAAAAAACTCTTGGCTCTGACAAAAAAGTTTATGTTTATGAAACCACTATGGAAAAACTCAAAACACCTAAAGTTGTTATGGTCAAAGCACCTGATAGTCCTCAAGCTGATGAAAATGGTATGGTGAAATACACTGTAACCAAAGAAATCAAGGTTTCTACATGCACTCCATAGATTGCTAATAAACTTTTTATTTTTATCTTAAATTTATTTTGTAATCATTTTACATAACAATGTAAATATAAATGTATGAATATAATAAAAGACAATGGAAGGATTTTGTGTTATGTGTAAGTGTAAACAACAAATGGAACAAGTAAAAGAAAAGAAAACATCAAATGGTAGACGGATGATGTCAGGTCTCTGTAGCAAATGTGGAACAAAGATGAATGTTTTTATAGCAAATAAATCTAAGTGAATTGGTTAGTATGTATTGATCAATCAAATAGTATTTTTTATTGTATTTTGACATCTTATCGATATCATTTTATTGTGTAAACATTATGAAAAAAAATTATCATTATGTATTAAACATGATAGAGTTATATATACTTGGAACTTTATCCGCTATGGGTTATTTGTTAAATAAGTCAAGTTCACCTGTTGAAACAAAAAGTAAAGCCATTAATAAAAACGAAATACCATCTATGGATACAATATACTCTGCAAATCATTTTGACAAGGTTAAAGCAATTGAAGATAGGAAGGCAGCAAAATTTTATGAAATGGCAAAAAATCCTAAAAAAACCAATGTAATATCTAAGAATTATGGAGCAATGAAAGATGAGTTTATTCCAAATAAGAAGATTAAATCATTATCAGGAGATTATATTGATGCAGAACAATTTACTCACAATAATATGGTTCCATTTTTTGGTGGGAATGTTAAACAGAATATTGGTGAAGGTGCAAGTAAAACAATCCTTGAGAACTATACAGGTGTTGGTGATTTATTTCAAAATAAAAAAGAACAAGCATCAATGTATGATCAGTCTAAAGATTTTGGTTTTGTAAATGGTATGGATAACAAAGATGATTTTTACAGGGAAAGAATGGTTGAATCAAGAAATAAGAACAATGTTGTTCCAATTCCACAAATTCGTGTAGGACCAGGTGTAGGCAAAGGATATGATGCAGGACCAACTGGAGGTTTTCATCAATTTGATGCACAAGATATTGCAATGTCTTATTATAAACCAGTAGATGAACTTCGTACAGCAAACAAACCTAAAACAACTTTTGAAGGAAGAGTTTTGGATGGTCAAAAAGAAAAATTAAGAGCAGAAGCACCTAATCTTGTAAAGAACCGTGTAGAAACCTTCTATGAAAAAACACCTGATATGTTGTTCAAAACAACTGGTGCATATACAAAACCTGCAGACATTCCCGAATTCAATGTGAAAACAACAAATCGCCTTGAAACTACAAGAGAAGAAATGGGTAATGCTGGCGTTGCAGTAAGTCGTAGGAGACTTGATGAAGAACATGTTAAACCTTCAAGTCGCCAACAATTGAAAGAGTTTGGTCTTCGTAATACTGCTCTTAATACATATGGAAAAGCTGATAAAGATGATTATGGAAAGAGTAAAATTCTTGTTTATAACAATGAAAGAGATATCACAACAACAAGAGTATATCAAGGTAATGTAACATCACTGATTAAAGCAATAGTTGCCCCTCTTCAAGATGTAATGCGTGTAAATAAGAAAGAACATGGAGTTGACAATCCAAGACACTTTGGAAATATGAATGTTCAAGTACCAGATAAACCAACGATGTATGATCCTAATGATATAGCACGAACAACCATTAAAGAAACCTTATTGCATGATGAGATGGGAACAGGTATCATCACTGGTCCTAAGAAGTTGATTGTTTATGATCCAGATGAAGTTGCTAAGAAAACACTACGTGAAACTTTGGAAAGTATGGATTACGAAATGAATATTGGTGGAGGAACGTATAAAGGTGTTGTTTATGACCCAGATGAAACTGCTAGAACAACAATGAAAGAAACATTAGTTGAGGAAACACATGATGCTAACATTGATAGACTTGAAGGTTTGGGTGCTTACGTAAATGATTATTTTGCCAAGAATACTCAAAAACAATTTGTGAGTGATAACGATTATATTGGTATTGCAAATAAAGAAAATGGAGATGCATATAAAACTACTAAATATGATGCAAAGAATGTCCAAAAACAATTTTTGAGTGATAATGATTACTATGGTGTTTCTGCATCAGCATATAATAAGAAAGCAACATCAAGTGAAGCTATGAAGAATGCAGTTATTACAGAAAGGAAAGAGGTTACATTGTTCGGTCGTGAACCAACTAAAGAAGGTAAAAAAATTGCAAATGGTGGTGAATGTATCAACATGGGTTTCAAGAAGATTGAATGTGATACAACTGCTGTAAGAGCAACTGGAAATGCTGATAGAATTGTTAATCAGTATGTTCAAGATAGAACAGATATAAACTTTACAAGAGACAAATCCTATCAACAAGTACCAGATGAACGTCTTGACCCCAGTCTATTAAAACCATTTTTAGAAAATCCTTATACACAATCATTGACAAGTGTATATTAGTAGTACTAAAATAAATGTATAATGAATTATATAAAATGAGTTCTAAAATAATATGGCTTTTCATTTTTATAGTATTAATTGCAATAGTATCGAGTATATTGAAAATAAAAGAAGAGTTCAAGAGTAGAGGAGGTGGTAGAACTAGTAGTAAAGGCACTGTAAGTAAAGCAAGAAGTGGTGGAAAAACAGCTAAGAAAACTGGAAAAGTAACAAAAAATGCAAAGGTTAAAAAAACTAAGAAAATTGGTAAAACTTCAGCAAAAAATATAAATACAATGAGTAATGTTTTGTTAGCTTCTGCTATTATGAATAGTGCGAATAGAAGAGATAAAAATAAAAAGAATAGAAAAGCTAAAGGTGGTAGTATATTAAAACTTACGAATAATAATGTTGTAGTGCCAAATGATGCATCTATTGAGTTTGGAGCAGGGATGGGTAGTAAAGAAGAGAATGCAGGAAAGATAAGATATGGTGGATGGGATGCTGGTGCTCTGAATATTGTGGGTGCAGGTGGTAATGGAGAATATCGTAATGTTCGTCTTTGGGATAAATTACAAGTGGGTCCACTAGAAATCAAGGAAGATGGGTGTATTGGTTATGGACCAGGAAAGAAATTTACTTTTTGTTTTCAACCAGATGGAAATATAGTACAATATAAAGATAAAAAACCAATATGGGCGACGGGTATACCTTAAATATTATATAAAAAGTATATAAGGATTGTTCATTATACAAAAATAAATACAATGCTTATCAGACACATAAATACATCAAAATTGTTAAGAAAATCCATTGTAAGATATGGAATGACATATGACAAATCTGGCGTTAGTATTGATAGAGGTAATGAACTTGTAAGAAGAATTGTTAAACTTAATCCAACAATTGGTGGTTTTTCTGGTTCAATGCCATTTGGTGATGGTTATTTAGTTGCTTCAACTGATGGCGTTGGAACAAAGTTAAAGATTGCTACTTCAATGGAAAAATATGATACTATTGGCATTGATTTAGTAGCAATGAGTGTAAATGACATTATTACTTGTGGTGCAAAACCATTATTTTTCTTGGATTATATGGCAACAGGATTTATTGATGTTGATATTGGTGAAACTTTGATCAACAGTATGAATGATGGTTGTAACATGGCAGATTGTGTATTGCTTGGTGGAGAAACAGCAGAAATGCCTGGTTTTTATAGAACAGGTGATTATGAATTAGCTGGGTTTGCAGTGGGTTTTGTTGATAAAAATAACCTAATTGATGGTAAGAATATCAAAAAAGATGATTTTATTGTAGGTATTCCATCATCTGGAATACATTCAAATGGTTTTTCTCTTGTGAGGAAAGTAATCAATAACCGTAGGATTAATCTTCACGGAAAATGTTTATGGAAAGAAAAAGATACTATTCTTGGAAATGAACTTTTAACTCCTACAAGAATTTATGTTAAACAAGTTCTTGAACTTTCAAAAAAAATCAACATTAAAGGAATGGCACATATTACAGGTGGTGGTATACCTGAAAATGTTCCTCGTATGTTTCCAACAAGTAGTAATCTTGGAGCAGATATCTTCAAAGGTTCATGGCATGTTCCTGCAGTATTCAAATACATCCAAAAGATGGGTTATATACACGACAATGAAATGCATAGAGTGTTTAATATGGGAATTGGGTTTGTTTTGGTTATTGATAAAGAAGATATGAATCAACTTCTAGAAGTTTTTCCAGATGCTCGTGTTATTGGAATGGTTGTTCAAGGACTTCGAGGAGTTGAATATATATAGTATTTACTGCGTATCAATTCAAAATATCATTTTGTATGTTAAAAGATAAGATGGATAATACTTATCTTTTACAATCTAGAAGGACTGAATACCTTAAGAAATTTCAAAGGACTACCATACCATTATTTATTGAAGGAATTTATAGTATCTACAATAATGTTAAAAAGAACAATAAGGCTAAACGACTATTACTAAAGGAATTTCAACAATCAATGGTAGATGTTTCTAGATGGTCTCAAGATATTGTAAAAAATGAACATTTGAGGTTTAAGAAAAGTTCTTCTGTTTTAGATAAATTAATCAGAGCAATTTTTGATTTAGATATTATATTAAAAAAAGACTTATGTAAAAATGCAATAGATTTTGTCCCACAACCTTGGGATTTTATACATCAATGTTATTTAAATATTGCTCGTGCTTTATGGAAACAACCTTTCTTGGTTTATGATATTAATATTGATAAATTAACAGTGCAACAGAATAAACTGAAAATTGAAAAAATGGTTTCATTATGTATTCAAGATACTTTTACACAGTATCTACCATTAGATATAGAACACGATGATGTTTCTAATATTGATTACTCTATTCCCGAAAGTAATCAAGATTTCATACAAAAAATACAAAGCGATGTTATTGAAACATTCACAGAACTAAACAATGACTTTGGAGATAATAATGATACGATTGAAAAAGATGATAACAAAAACGATATTGATGTAGTTAATCATTTTGTTTCTCCGTGTAATGACAATTTCAAGAGATTAGATTATGAAATTAATAGCAATCTTCATGAAGATCTTGATGTTTTCAGTAATCATCACCATAATAAAGATGACATTTGTACAAAGGACAATCATTACAATCAACAAGAAAACATAAATGAAACGAAAGATGAAATTTATGAAGATTATGTAAATGTTGAACATAATGAAGAAGGTAATGTTGGAGATAATCTAACCAATATTATTGATGATGTTAGTGATGTTAGTGATGTTAGTGATGT
>JACCDW011183158.1_pt1 | contig 14084 bp, 18 predicted proteins | sample 7449781 | NCBI WGS metagenome assembly JACCDW01 (sample SAMN15323449, study PRJNA562643) | freshwater metagenome | isolation source: river surface water | place: USA:Blue River Watershed | collected 2017-08-18 | reverse complement strand
TAAGTAGTCTTTAATTTCATCCAGGGCTTTCTTGGCGTCTTCTTCCTTAATCTTGCCACGCTCCAGTCTACTAATTATCACTTTATTTGCTGAATCCTCAAATTCCTCTTTGTCTACTATCGGCTTACTGACATAGACTTTCGCATTCGGATCTTGAATTTCGTAGTAGGTAATCTTGTCTTTAAGAGTCGAAAAATACTCGCGGAACATTGCGGCGCGTTCTTCAGGTATATTGGTATGCTCTAGTTCTGAAACTTTCATAGAATTTGCGACTCTCAACGCGATGCTTTTCAAGCTCACAGATTACCTCGACATTAAAATTGCTCATATATATATCCTAATTAAGGCTTCACATCACAAATCAAAAGGCGTAATAATTTACTTCGGGTTTGGTAGCACCGGAGGCTTTATCTTCTTGAAGGCATCGTCGTTACATATGCACGTAACACCATATTCGTAGGGAAGACATCGAGCTACAGTTGCGGGTGCACATACTTCGGCACACTCGGAACACTTCTTTGGGTCTGAGTCGCAAAGCGGTTTAATGATAAATTCTAAAGCCAAGAGAACGGACAGAATCATCGTATCACCCCAGTACTAGCACTTTTCCGATGAAACTGTACATATGACTACTTAGTTCGTTATAAACATCCTCGAGCATCAAGTCTACCATAGTCTGGACAGCGTCTGCACTGGGTTTAGGCTTTATGACCGCAACGGCATCATCAGTCTTTCTGGACTTTAAATACCCAAGAGAATCCACCCACACAGGTTTATATTCTATCTTAACGTCCTTGGGAGCGGTCGGATCATTAAGGTACTTTATCATGATGTCTGGGAAAAGATCCCAAACCTTATCGGACTGCATGTTTAATTTATAAGCTGGAGCGATCTTCTTGAATTCTTTGGGTAGCCAATAGAAAAATATCGACTCTGCCATTTGCCATGTCAATACCGGCTTGATTATTGGGGCGAGCATTTCAATATCGACATCTTCTTCGACGAATTCTAGTATGTTTTCTGGGTTATACTTTAACTCAATCACATGGTATATATCATGAGCGAGCCAGTCGTGTCCTGATAGCGATGCTTCGTTCGAAGACAACATATTGGTTAGTATGTTGATTGCGTCAGGACGAATCGATTTGACGAATTCATCCGCTTCTCTGGTCTTATCGTCGATTTGGGGGTCGTTTTCGGGTGATGTTTGTTCTATGATATTCTTAAGTTCTTCAGAAATGGTTTTAGGGTCGGCCTGAATTGTGGTGACCGGAGAAACCAAGTTCGTTTTGGAGATGTAGAGATTTACCGGGATATCCAGTTTACGAAACAATTCAACATATTCAGGGATCAAGTTTAGGGATAAGTTCGACTGAACGACCGGCATTGCAGTCTGATTAGACCTGGCAATGTGTCGTGCGATCATCTTTAGCTTATTCATGGTGAACCCTCCCACATTATTTATCCGATCACTACGATCTTGTTTACTAATTTCTGAAATTCCGACCTCAAGAGCGAGTAAATTCTACTGAAATACTGATCAACGAGGTTCGGAGTATCAGGGTCGTCTATTGGTACCAGCTTATAATGCATTACATCCTTGCTGACCGGGGGAGTAAGCCCAAATGAATCAAGAGGTCGATCGTGGTCTGGAGGTGAACCGATATATACGGTAGGCAACTTGATCTTAATACCATCTTCAGGCTTTCCTCCTGAGAGAAAGAAATTTACTGCTATATCGGCCATCAAATCATTGAAAACGTCTGGATCGCCAGATTGTGGAAGATGACTGGTGAATTCAGGCGGTAACGATTTCCAGAACAGTATGAATGGGATATGGTCGCTGCTTTTAAAGATGAACTTCTTGGCCTCTTCGATCTGAAGCACTGGTTCATACGATACGTTTGAATATGGATTATACTCGTAAATTTCGTAGTCTTCTGTAATCCCTTCGATTATTCGATTAATGTCAACCTGAAGAGGGATGGTAAGGCCATACTCCAAAGCATGAAATAAATCATGCGCCAGCCAAGTCGGACTGGACATCGAATCCGGGTCTTTGCTGGACTCGTTAGTGAAAACGTTAATTGCATTACTTTTGGCCGACTCGAGAAACTTTTTTATTTCCGAAACAGTTTGATCGGTCGGTTTACCACGGATTAATTTGACGATATCATACGGATCCCGACTACTATATACCTTAGTCGTCATCGGCATGATCTGATTGCCATGATTAAAATGAAGGACGATCGGAGTATCAAAAAGTTTAAACATCCGAACATAATCGGGAATAGCCTCAAATGGTCGATTGGAATCTTCGACCGGAACCGCAATTCGTCGAGCTATCCGACGGGACATACCGTGAAAATCCATATATGACTCCCGAACGAAAACCGAATGAGATCGTTTAGTTGAAAATGAGAATTTTCCCCTTGTGCTGATCGAAAAACCGATCGAGGACTGAACTGAAGTCGCTAAGGAATTCGTTAAACGCTCGTTCAAGTTCAGGCTTTAGGCCTGGTTGGGGTCTGAGGGTGCCGTATGTCGAGCCATCCGGTTTTGCTGCGACCATCAATTTGGACTGGTGGGTAGTGAGGTAGAGAGGGAAAGGATCGATACGAATTTCCGTTGGCATCTTCCCGGAATTTTTTACATAGTCTATGACGAAGTCGAAGATGAGATCCCCCAGGAAATCCTCGGGAACATTCTTAGAAAAAGCGGCTCCGACGGGATGTTGGGAAGGGTCGATCCAAGCACAAATGGCGTTCAGACCAATGTTCATGGGATGAGGTTCAAAACTTCGAGTATCAACCGTAATATAACGATCGGCTATCTTACGAACGTTTTCAATGTGTTCCTTCGTGATGTTTTCCCACATAAGAGCCAAATGACCTAGGTCGTGGGCAAACCATTCAGCCGTTGTGATACCGATCCCGAGATTTTTAGGGTTGGAGTGAGCCGTATAAAAGACGTTGATTGCGTCATCCCGGTAGTAGGACTTAAAATCCTTCATAGTTTCTTCGATGATCGGATCGGACTTTAAAATCTTGTGTCCTTGTCCCTTACCGTAGTATCCCTGGTCTACGATTTCCTGCTCGAGGGATCTAAGATCGTATGGATTATCGATTCGGTTAAAATAAATGCTTGGAGATCGATAAAGGACGATATTGGGTTTGAAGGCAGCAAAGAGCTCCTTCCACTTATCAGAATCCTCGACTTCTAGATCATATTCGAAGTTAAAATCGACGAGTGGGGCGGCGATACGTCGGGCGATTTTCCGGAATGTTTGCGTCATGTTTAGAGATGAAATTAGAAATCAAAATCCGCATGGTGCGCTAACGTAACACTTTTAACATAAACCCTTGTTCAGGGTTAAACCGGCGATCATTGAATAGGATAGAAGGAATTCGGAATGATTCGAACTACTAATCAAGATGAATCATAAAGGCTTCAAATCAATATTTGATAGTATATCGATAGAATTATGGTAAAGATCTGTAATTACGTATTTAAAGATTAGTAGAAATATATTGGAAACCGCACAAAAAGAGATGGGATCCCGGAATAATACCGAGAAGTCATAATTGATTGATTAAACGTTTGGGGAGCTTTAGCGAATAAATCGAGAAGAGGACGTAGAGGAAGGTACTCCGGAATCCGGAGGAAACGCTTGAAAATACTATGAGCTACCTTGGGGAACCGGAGGAAACGAGACGCAAAGGAAATGCGCTCTCTTTGGTTAAACCCCAGAAGGATCAAATAGGATTAAGGACGAAGTGAACTGGAGATGGGCAATTCCAACCGGGTTAATTGGATCTGATTCTGAAATTTCCCTTCCCAAACGCATTATCTTTAACACCACATAACCCTAAAATCCCTCTAAACGATTTTCCAAAACCACGTAATCCTTCATAATCCCGCCGGAATTTCTTTAAAAATTCATCCACAATCCCGTCAATTCCTTTAAAATCCCTTTTGTAACCATTCTAAATCCCACCCGAAATTCCACCCGTAACCATTCAAAATTCCTTAAAAATCCCTTCCGTAATCATTCAAAATCCCGTTCAAAATCCCGTTCAAAACGCACAATATCAAATTTACGTTAAAAGGGGCCCTATCAGGATCCCTATTCCTTTTTCGGGATCTAACTGGAGGGTTTGAAATTTCCCATGATTGAATCGGCTTCGGATTCGGTCAGACCTTCGGATATTCTGAAGGCTGCTACAAACGATCCGTCCTCTGGGATGGCCTGATCGATATAACCCTGGATCGATAGAAGCTGGATTCCATTATTGGTTTCGAGGAACCAAACGCTCCAATTCCGTTCGCCCAATTGGACCTTCTTGATCTTAGAATGAGGGTCGTCATTCTCAGACTGTTCGATTTCTTTCGAAATACCTGCAGCCAATCCTTTTAGGAAGGCATTTTTAAATATTTTAAAAACTCCCATATTATGCCACTCATCTGATCAGTATATGCCAGGTATTGGCGAAGTATATGCCATATATTTTCGCGATGTATGGCATACCTTTTAAAAGATTCCCCGGATAAATGTTCGAAAATGAACAGCTGTTCAGCGAGAGTGTCTCGTTACTGACGATTAAACTTCATGGATTTCGAACATGGCCTTCATCAGCTGATTGCCTTCTTTGAATCGTTCTCTATCTGACTTGAAGAAATTAGACCGATAAAACCCCATGAAGGTTGACTCGATCGAGTTGGGGATGCACTTGGATAAATCTGTGAGATCCTCCCGGCTAAGCATTTCGAGACAGTCGGTTTTATTGAGCTCGAGATAAATCAAAGAGAGTCTGTGGATGCTCGCCATGCAATGATCGTAGACTGAGTTGTCACGGATATACTGGCGAATGAAATCCTGCACTTCAATCGTCGCTCTCCTGGAGAAGGTAATATTAGCCCACCCATCTTTGATGGTGCAGTTAACGTGAATGAGGCTTCTCGGCATAATTAGGCGTTCTTAAGCGTTCGAATGAATATATCGTCGACGTGTCGCAAGTGATGTCCGATGTCGAAACACTCGTCGATTTCGTCTCTACTCAAAATATTCCGGATCTTAGGATCCTCGAGAACCCGGAATTTAAGGTTTCGCTTTGAAGGAGTGTGAACGAGAGACTGAACGTATGTGTAGGCGTCGTCGCGACCCACTCGGTCGGATACTTTTAGAAGCAACGCGCCTGAAAAGATATTTCCAAGAGTAATCTTTAAGTTAGATTCCATCCTTTCAGGATATACCTCTAGGTTTCGAACCAATCCGGATGCCTTTGAAACCATGTAGTTCAAAAGGTGGAATGCATCTGGAAGAATTACCCTCTCTACAGAGGAATGGGAGATATCCCTTTCATGCCAGAGTGGGACGTCTTCAAAGGCAGGTATTAAGTAGCCTTTGAGAATCCGGTTTAAACCGCATAGTTGTTCTGAAACTATCGGATTCTTCTTATGGGGCATCGCACTAGAACCCATCTGCCCCTTTGAGAAGGACTCGGCCACTTCAGAGACTTCCGTCCTCATTAAATGACGGATTTCGAGAGCAATTACCTCAATAGCCGTTCCCATAGAAGCCATTGCTGCAAAGAGATTCGCGACTCTATCTCTTGGAACGATCTGTGTTGAAGGATATTGTGGCTTTAGATCAAGTTCCCATAAAGCCCTCTCCTCTACCCTGGGGCTCATGTGGGCGTATGTTCCGACCGCACCCGAGATCTTCCCGTAGGCACATTCCTCGAGTGCCGTTAGAAATAATTTATAGGCCCTGAAGACATACTGGTGCCAACCCAAAACCTTTAGACCAAAAGTCGTCACTTCAGCATGGATCCCGTGGGACCTTCCAATGCACGGTGTGTTCTTGTGGGTTATTGCAAGAGCCTCCAGATTGTGCAAAAGCATCGCCACATCTCTTTTAACGAGATTTCCCGCCTTTTTAATCTGGATTGCCAGGACTGTATCCTGAACGTCAGAGCTCGTCATCCCTCGATGGATATAACGCCCACTCGGACCGATCTTTTGCTCCAGATACTTTAAGAAAGCCAGGACGTCATGTCGAGTCTCGGCTTCAATTCTCGGGATCTGCTCTAAGGCATCATTCAGGTCGATTTGAAAGTCACTAATCTCTTTAGCGGCTTCGTTTGGAATAAATCCTTCGGCCGCCATGGCCTTTGCGGCAGCCTGCTCTACATGAAGCATAAAGTGCAATTTTGCAACATCCGACCAGATGTCTCTCATTCCCGAGGTCATGTATCTTTCGATCATATGGATCTCCTTATAAAACAAACTCTCCCGGAAAGGGATTGCCTCCTCCCCTGAAGAATGTGTTTGAGTTCATCTGCTTTAAAAGACATTACTGATTATTTTTAAGGCCCATCATCAAAGAAGATGATGGGCCTTAAAAATAATGGGGATTTTAGAAGGAATTATTTCTTTTTAGAAGATTCTTCGACCTTTTCATGGGGTATGGCCCAAACATCTTCTTCAGAAAGTACGTAAGCCGGGATCTCTTCCATTCCGTCTTCATATGCTTTGACCACTCTATGATTCCCGTCGGAAATACGGACCTTGTCGGGTAAGTTCCAAACAATTATGGGATACTCATTGTAATTCGATTCCATGGCTCGCTTCATGAAATCTTCTGAACGGAATGGTTCGTCGAAGTATCCTTCAGGGGAGGTTGATACCCTTTCATATAATGGAGCCAATGGATACATTTGAACCGGGATCTGATTGGCCTCAATGTAAGCCAGCATGTCAGGGACTTTCCACTTATATCCCTTACACTTAAAATGCTGACGCTTATAATTTGAAGCCAACCTGGCTGCTATCTTTTTAAAATCCATATGATAATCTAACATTAAAATTCTTCCATATATTTTAAAAATGATTACATATAGTTTTGAGCCCCAGGGAGAATTCTCCCTGGGGCTCAAAAATCTTACCTCATAATTTATTCGTCCTTAAGGAGGTCGGCCAGATATCCCTGAGCGATGCCCTCCTTAACGACTTTGAACTTACCGATTTCGACTCGGTGGGATAGAACGTTCGGCTTAAAATTTTCCTTGTTCACGATATCGGTATCGACGGCGTAGACCGTGATTTCTTCTCCGATGTCCCCCTCGGCCTGGGAGAACGCCTCCACTCCGGTCGAAACGAAGTGGATCGGTCGGAAGACCACACTGACATTCGGGTTGTTGTAATCAACGCCGACGAGGTCCTTCATGGTCTTACCGTGTCTCTCAACCGATGCCCTGATGTTCGGCATCAAGACGATTGCGTATTTTCCATTCTCCTTCATGTAGTGGAACGTGAACCACTCAGAAGGATTGTTCTCCGCCCATGCCTTGAGATGTTGGGCGATTTCGGTCGCCTTATTCATGATCAAAGTAGGCGACGACTTTCCGTCTTCAAATGTCCACGCAACACCATCCGCCCGACCGCTGTTGGACTGGTCTACTTCCTTTGCGATCTCCTCAATCATATCGTCTCGATATAGAGTTCCTGCCTCCTTGTAAAGGAGCGGGACGTAAGAGATCACGATCATCTTCTGGTCACTCATGTTATACCTCATACGGATAGGGGGCATGGGTCTCAATGGCCCATGCCCCCTATCTGATTAAGAACTAACCAACGAACTTCAGAGCAGGAGACACTCGCGAAACGGCCTGACTCAGAACATCCTTCGCCGCAGGATTCACCACAGAGTCAACCTTCTGCTCGTAATCCTCCACCGCAGAGACCTTGTAGTCCGTCTCGACGAGCTGGTTAATTACAGCATCGGTGCTTTCCGGCGAGATACCGACCTCGACGAGAAGCTTCCGGAGCAGACTCTCTCCATCCGCCTTGAGACGCTTCGTGGTCTCCACGTTAAAGAGACGATCGAAATCCTGTCCGAGCGTCTCCTTGTTGTTCAGAATGACGTCCTTCTGAACCGTGTAGCGGTTGGTGCAGATCACCTGCACGTGACGGGTATCCCCGTTATCCTCATAGGGGACCGCCACAGTGGTGATGTTCGCCTTGAAGGCGTCATTGTACGCCTTGCGCTTGTCCTTCCCGTACTGGCGGAGATCCCCCTGCACCGCCTCAAAGTCGGACTGTGCCTTCTCGAGAGCCACCTTCAGCTCAGCGGCATACGCCGCCCGCTCTTCGATGGAGGGATCCATCCCGAGCTTAACCACGTTCTTTTCCCGCTGTGCGTTGCGGAGAGCCGGATCACCCGAAATCTGGGAGATCTGGATCTGAACCGGATCCGGCTTCTTGGGGACCATTGCCTTCAGAACTTCGATCGCCGAACCAACATTCACTGCCTGCATCTGGGCCTCCTTGTGGGAGAGGAGTATGCTGCGAAAGAGAGTCTACGGCACCATTGCCGCGAGCACTCTAGCGCTACCGCAACTCGAATTCCCACCGCCCACCGACAGAACGCGCCGCGCCGCCGACTGCCCCGCCGCTTTACGCGTGATTACCATCCAGGTCGTCAGAATCATGGCCATCGTCTGAGTCCCCGTGATCATTGTACCCATTATGATTCGGAGCATTCGTTTCACGAATGCGACGACGACGTTCCTGACCGACCTGAGCGCGCTGGAAGGCGAAATCCCCTACCTTGAGCTTGAGATAAACCGGGGCCTTCTCAGCTCCCTCTTCCGGGATATTGGCGATTGCAACAATCTTGAAGAATCCCATTGGAATCTCAAACACAATCGCTTCTCCGCCGCGACCGACCGGAATGATCCGTCCCTCAACGGAGGTCTCACCAACGGTGTTATTCATGATTTCATGCTGACCAGGAACACGTGTAAACATACTACTTCTCCATATAAGGGTACTTGGTTAATAAATTTGGGGTACCCCATCCCAAAATGGAAAATCACTTGGCTACTGAGCCATTACCTTCTTCACAGCGTTTAACTTGGCAGCTTCACGTCGAATGATCTTAATATTCTTCTTGTACCAATCGGATTCAACGAGAAACTTACCTACGTACAAAACCAAATTATCTTCGAGAATCTTACTGTATGGACCATAAAAAACCACATGCTCGGGGTCTATGTCAAGGTAACTGCTCGCTTTCTGGTCCGTCTTCTTCATTTTTTCAACGACTTGCAATCCGGCATATACTGGGCTCGACATGACGTTCCGAGGATTTTGAGTCGCGTCAATGGCCTTGGAGACAAGCCTCATCTGGTTAACAACCACGAGCCCCATTTTAGAACGATTCCACTCTCCTCCCATTAGACCAGCAATTTTTTCAGGTCCAATCTTGCTGCATTGCGACAGGATTTCGTTCTTAACATAACCTTGATTCAGATAGGCGACAGCTACGGCCTCAGGTGCACCGTCACGAAACATTTTGGCCCAGTACCCCTCTTCAGCCATAGCATTCTTCCCTTTCCTCTTTGATGTGTTTCTCAAGATGTAAATGGGGATCATTTTTAAATCGTATTGTTACGATAGAACCTGAACGGGAGATCAATGCGCACTTATCTTATTCGTTTCGAACTAAACGGAAAGGTCCACGAGCTTCCGGCAGAGCTCCCGATCAGAGAGTATGAGAGCGGTAATAGAATGCTCACTCTGGCTCAAAGGCTTCTCGAGAGATTCTACGGGACTTCAAACCGAGCCATTCTGCTTCGTGTTAAGTATACAGAACTCGGGAAGCAAAACCTTCAGGCATTCCAGAGTCTAGTTCCGGTTCAAGTTCCGACCCCCGAGGTTCGGCGGAAGAGGAGTCCCCCTTCCGCCGAACCTGTATTAGAGGTGGTTAAGACTGCCCAGAAGACTTCCCGAACCACTCGGGGGAGATCTTATGAGCCCCTCCCTGGGTCTTCACGCAAAGCCCCTCGTAGTGCTCCAAAAGAAGCTGCGCCAGCTTCCGGCGATGCACCTTCGGGACGACGGTCTCGCGGGCGGGGTATCGAGTCATATAAACCCCCGGCAGAGCCTTCAGTTCGTTCCAGAAAGCCCAAGAAAAGTCGGACTTCTTCACCCACACCCCGTAAGCGTCAGGCTTCGCCTTCGAGTCGTAAATCTCCACGACGGAGAGGGACTCGCGCAGAGCCGAAGCAAGCCGCTTGTAGCCCAAAGCCTCCACCGCGTCAGTACAAGCGGCGTGGACGGGCGTCCGCCGGTTCAAAGAAGCGGTCCTAACGAGACCGTTGCAGAGAGCACGGTTCCCGTTCGGCTTATACTTCGCCGTGAGGTACTCCACCAGCTGAGGATACTCAGCCAGTGCGAGGAAAGCCTCGGTGTCGTCGACCGGGGTAACCTCCTCGAGGTAACCCTTCTTCGAGCAGATTGGTCCCAGTCCGCGCTCAACGGACTCCGAGTCCGTCAGAGGCTGCCCGCAATGGGCGCAGTGGGAACAGACGCCCTCGAACACCAGCTTGTGGCGCATTCCCTTGTAGAGATAGATCATATCGGGTGGAATCTCGACCGTCTTCGGGGCGGTCACCGTCTCTTCACAAACGTGCGCGTTATTCACCAAGACCTCCTCCTTCGCATCGGGAATCGGAGCCCCCGCGACAAGCGGAGCACCATTCTGCTTCAGAACGCCATCCAACATCGACATCAGATCCATATCATATCTCCCATATGGGCGGTCCACTCCGCCCACCAACAGAACGAGCGCAGCGCGCAACTTCCATATCTGATTCAGGAACTCTGGACTCCACTTACAAGCAAATTCGGATGCCCGATAATCTCGAACAGACTTCTCATCTGTTCTGATACTTCATCGGTTTGGTGATGCCACTCAGCCAGGAAATTAATGCTGATTTCAGGATCATGCTTTCGGAGGAACCACATTGCTTCACGGGACCACCAGTAAAACTCAGTATCTTTGAATCCATACTGAAGAAATGCCAGGAGTTCTCCCATAACTCTTTCTTTTTGGGGCCCTGTCATCCCCTGGGAAAATTCTTTCCATCTACGGAACATATTGTCTTTATACTCCGGTCCGTATGAATCGAACATGAATTCCGGTTTTGACAGGTCCATCTTATCCTTCGGTGATGAGCCTTACGATCTCTTCGTCGATCATATCCCGAATCTGCTCTCGCTCAATCCCGTGGCGAAGTAGCGTTCGGAGAGGGTTCCGGATGTCACAGAGTGCGGTATTGATCTCGTGATTTTTCTTCTTGTCCTGAATCAGGCTCGAGGAAGAAATGTCACGGATAGCTCTGTCCATCTCCGGAATCATTCCCACGAATGTGAAGAACGATTCGTACATCGGGGCTGGACTACTTCTAACGTGAAGGCCCATTTCCGAAAGAAAATGCCTCAGCGTCGATTGATCGTTCCACGAATTCGTGAAATCGTCCCGAATGGTCCTGATTTTGATCGGATCCTTCGACATGGATTCAGCGCGGAGCTTAGCCCAGGCATCCCAAGTCTCATTAAAGAGGCTGCTCACTCCGAGGTAGTGTCGATTACCTACACGAACCGGAACTCGAACCAGCTTAGTCGGATGGACTGCAGGTACCGAGAATTTCGCATAAGCAGACCCGCCAGTACTCGTCGAGCCATGGCCAACATATTTGGAATCCTTGAAATACTTATTCCACTCATCAAGGATTCCCTTGGTCGCAGGTCCGGGATTAGCCAACTTAGTCATAATTGCAGGATTCGTAGCCATGAAATTTCCTCCATAAGAGCGCGCCGCGCCCGCAGAGGTAACGCGCGGCGCGTCGGACTTCCACATCTCGCTACTCAGACATTGTTGACTTGATGAGCGATTCCCTCATAATTTGCATGATCTCTTCTTGATCAATTCCGTGCTTGAAAGAATGGATCATCCACTCGGAAAGCGCCTTACGACATTTAGTAATCGTTGCCTCATTCTTGCGCTTAGTGGCATCACCCTCAGCATACTCCTTCTTGGCAGCCTCCAAGATGTCTTTCTGAAGTGATCGGAGTTCGGCTGGATTTCCCTTACACCATTCTTCATACTGATTCCGAGCGGCAGAACCTATTGCGGAAACCCGAAAACATTTTCTCAGAAACATCGGGTCTGAAAATTTATGGGATGACACCTGACTCGATTTAATCGAGTAGTAACCAATGTTCGGACTGTTACTGAGGTCTGTGAATTTAATTCTAACCTGGATCGAGTTACCCCTAAGAGTAGAGCTGGCCGACGATACTTTGGCTGATTTAAGCAGACTGATTACTTGAGTTATGTTATTGAAATGAAGAATCGTATGGTTAGGCATTCATCACCTCAACAACCTTGGCCTGTTCGAAGAGGCTAGTCGACAGCCTCTGAACAATCCCTTCCGAAATCAGCCACCCACGTACCTTTTCTCTAAGGTCATGTGTCAACTGAGTCTCGTTTTCCTCAAAATCCTGAGGATAGAGTACTATGTGGTCAGCAACACACCTAGCGATCTCTTTATATGAAATCATTGACGCACCACCAGGTTTCTTGTAAATCTGTGCTACATCGTACTTATTATATTTCCCTGCATGCTGAAGCTCGATCGAAAGACCGGTTTTCCTGAGTCGGAGTAGACCCATCACCGAAGAGAAACTATTTGTTATTAACTTTCTTTCAATTTGTTCGACCCTCGTACCAAAAAGAGTGATCTCCGTAGATTTAAAATGATGTCCACCGTGTGAGTCATTCGTCACCTTCCCACAGACCACATTTAGATCGGAAAGGATCGGAGCTTTGTCGCGGGACGGTTCAACATACTGGGCAAGCCGGACTCGCCTAAGAGATCCATGTCCGTTATATAATGTAGTTTTATCATGGAGAGTGACTTCTCCACTGTGATATCCGACATTGCAGATATCATTCATGGCTTGTTCGGCCCTTTTACCGAGTTCAATCGTGTTCTTAAGCAGATCGAGAACTATGTTGATCTCTTCGTCTTCCGACCCGTTATCAACTGCAAACTTGTGCGACACGTTTGGCCTCCCTCTTAGCCCTGAGTGCAATACCACGCTCTCTCTTGAGTTCCTTCGGCCTCTTTACTCTAGGCTTCATACTGACGAGACCTAGGAAAATAAGGGAAGGGACACTAACATCCTTAAATGCTTCTTGTTTAGTCTCCTCGAGAGACTGAAACCAATCTAAAATTCGCTTCAAGATGGGAGGAAAATATACTCGACCATCGAAAATGATTTTCCCATTGGATTCAATACAATCTTCCAAAACGGCTGCGGCTGCGTTCATGGTTATGTCTCGACCGTTAGCATCGCAAAGAACTCGGCCTCGTTGATGAACTTGCACCCATAAGAACGGGCCTTCTGATATTTCGAGGAAGTGCTCCCCTTTGTCGTGGTCCAGTCTGCATTCGTGAGAAGGTGGGTTGTGTCATACTTCACGGTGTCGTGAAACACTCCTCCTCCCTGTTCAATAATGCGAGCGATCTCTTGGCGGGGCTTCCCGAGGTGTCCCGTAATGCAGATACGCTTTCCCTTCAGGCATCCCTGCGGGACTTCCATAACCTCGACCACATCAGCCAGCTTCGTGAATTCATTGTTGCGAGCCATGATTCCTCCATAGGGCGTCCATCCGCCCACCGACAAAACGCGCGCCGTGTCCGACTCCCGTATCTACCTTAAGACTTCTGGATCTCTATCGCCTTAGCCAAATTTTGTGCGTCAATAATATCACTAGGGGTCAGGAAATTAATATCACCATTATTGGAACGGCAGTAGTTGAGAAACTTCTTCATTTCCCAGAAGTTATCTCGCGAAACGAACTTCATGATCTGAAGCAGAAGCTCCGGACTTTCATCCTTGAGTCCATACTCAGCAAGGAATGATCCGAGTTTCTTTACGATCTGGGGTTTTACTCGGCCTTGGTTCTTACTCACGTATTCATCGCTGAGTTCATCTGCCTTTTCCTGAGTAAAATCCAACCTCATATTCAGGAATTCGCGATGTATTTCAATGATCTGCGGGACTGCCTGCAGCAACTCATCAGTCCTTTGGATTTCCCCTCCCTTCCAGAATCCGAGCATTGGCGATTGAAGGTAGAACTGTTTTTCTGGATTTTCGTGTGTTGCATACCATGATCCGATCTGACTCGGATCTGAGAATTCAAGAGTCTTCTTCCCGTCTGTGATCTT
>JACCDW010852064.1_pt1 | contig 14089 bp, 14 predicted proteins | sample 7449781 | NCBI WGS metagenome assembly JACCDW01 (sample SAMN15323449, study PRJNA562643) | freshwater metagenome | isolation source: river surface water | place: USA:Blue River Watershed | collected 2017-08-18 | reverse complement strand
ATCCGAGCGAAAGCACGTCCCTTCGACGGTCGCTTGGTCAAGTGCACGGCGACTGCGACGGGACGGTCGGTGGAGCGCATGCTGTACCTGGAGCCCTCGCCGTCGCTGCCGGACATCTACGACATGTACGAAACGCCCAGTCCGCACGCACGCGCCGTCGGCATGGCGTCCGTTCAGACGCTGGAGAGCAGCCGCCGCCTGCGCCTTTTGTTCGGCGCATCCAAAGGCAAACGCGTGTTAGTGAGGTGTCGGTACGACGCGGCGAGGAACAAGTGGGAACCGCTCGCAGACGACGCGTCTGTGGCGAGCAAACCATGAGTAGAATCGCGTGGTCGACGTCCGCGATTTGAGAGGGATCGCCCCGCCGAAAGCGCCGTTACCGCGGGGAGGCGTGGAGGTCCAGATGCTGAACGTGACGTAAGACGGCTTGGCGGGCACGTCGGCAGCTGACCGCCGCACCAGCCGGCCGTCGACGTACCAGGACACTCCGGCCGGCGTCCATGAGATGACGAACTGCACGTACCCTGTTCCTTTGCTGACGCGTGGGAGCAGTAGCACGCCGTTGGTCTTGCCGTATCGCCAGCTGTTCAGCCAGATACTGCCGGGCAGTCCCGGGGAGCCGTTGATGAACTCGACATCGATTTCGCTGAAATCACCGGTCTCCTGCATGCGGTCGGAACGCAGGTAAAACGCGGACACGACGCCGACCGTCTGGTCGACCATGGCATCCACCTGGAACGTGCCGTAGACGAACGGGCTGCGTACCGCCACCCGCGTGCCTTCGCCTCGTCCGTCCATGGAGAGGCGCATGGTGCGATTGGCGGGCATGTACGCGACTCTCCCGGGGTTGTACGCGACAAAGGTGGCGTCCGGGAGCAGCGGGACGTCCTGCAGTCGACAGCCGGTCCCGCCGTGCGTGTGGTACAAGGAGATGCCGCCGCGCTGACGACACCCCACTGCGGTCGTGCTGGCGTTCACGGTGGATGCCGATGGCAGCGTGCCGATGCACACGCAGCTCGACGCGTTGTTGCCGATGACGCCGGTCAGCGCGGTGGGACACTCCCGAGACTTGGCTGCCATGCAATCGATGCGCGGAACGACGACATCGGAGCGCATGCAGCCGAGGTACGCCGACGCGGAGGCCAGAGGTCCGCTGGCGAGGGACAGCAGCAGCAGCAGCGCCGTCGCCATTTGTAGTTTGTTTTGAAAAGGGAAATCCAAACCGACATCCGTTTCGGATGTGGGTGGGCATCTGAATGTCGGACGACAATACACGAACCGAACCGTCAGCGATGGAGGACCCAGAACCTGTTCGTGTGCACGTCTACAACCAGACTTTCCAAGGGCGTCGCATGCACATGTACGGCGACCTCGGCAGCACGGAGCCCTACTTTGCGTTCGGCGACCTGCGCGCGCTGCGAGGACGTCAGGTGTTTCTGAACGACAGTCCGTACATCGTGGACCAGTTCACTCGCATCTACGTGCCCGAAGCCGTGGCGGACGCCATCTTCCCCACCAACGCAGCGTTCCGCGCCTGGCGAGCGCAGGCCGCGACGGATTTCGCGAGTGCAACATAGATGCACGAGCCCCAACGCAGCTATAAAGCCGACCCCCACTCACCACATCTATCTTCGACCAGGGACCGATGGAGCATACGGCGACCCTTCGCGACATCCCCGCGCCCTCCAGCGGGCGCATTCGACGCATCGTCCACATCGCCGACCTGCACATCCGCGCGGGGGAATCCGACAAGGCCAGGTACGAAGAGTACCGTGCCGTCTTCGAAAACCTGATATGCGCGCTGTACCAACGGCGGGACCTGCCCCGGGACGCGACGGCCACGGTGATATGCGGGGACGTGTTCCATGACAAGAACACCATCAGCCCGTGCGGCGTGATGCTGTTCGACCTGCTGATAGAAGGACTCAGCAAGTTGGGTCCGGTCTACGTGCTGCGGGGCAACCACGATTTCCGCCAGGACATCGTGGACGCACGGGAGCCCGACCTGTTGCGCGCGCTGCTCCAGCAACCGGGGCGCGCGGAGGGCGTGGTGTACCTGGACGAGACGGGGACGTACGTGGCGGGGGACGTGGGCTTCGGGGTGCTGGCCATCCAGGACGTGCTGCAGCTGGGGGGCAGCAGCGGCGTGGCCTCGGAGGTGCCCGAGTTTCCCCGGCCACTGACGAAGGCAGCAGTCCGGCATCGCATCGCGCTGTTCCACGGCAGCGTGCAGGGGTGCCGCATGCAGAACGGGACCATCGCAGGAGGGGGCGCGGACCCCCGGCGCTGGTTCGATGGCTACGACGCGGCTCTGTTGGGCGACATCCACCTGCAACAAGTGCATCACGCGCAGGCGCTGGAATGCTTGGAGCAATCCGGGGGAACAGCCACCGTGACGGCGCGCTTCCGCTTCGACCGCGAAGGAAGAGAACGACAGTGCTGCTGCTACGCCTACCCCGGCAGCCTGGTGCAGCAAAACTTTGGCGAAAGCGTGGCGGGGCACGGCGCGTTGCTGTGGGACCTGGAGACGGACGAGGTCGATGTCCTGCACGTGCACAACCCGTACGGCTTCGTCACGGTGGACGGCGGGGACCCACTGTGCGTGGTCCACGCGGGGCAGCGCCGGGGGTCGTTGCCGTTGGTGCAGACGGCGCAGCTGCCCTGGTTTCCCAAGACGGTGCGCGTGCGTAAGCTGGCCCGAGCTGCAGATAGCCCAGGCGATGACGACGACCGCGTGAGAGACATCTTGTTGACCGCGGGGCTGACCGTCCAGGACGCCGTGCACGACTGCCCCGCGAGCGTCGTCATGCTGACGGGACGCAGCGATGGCGATGAATCGTCGAGCTTAATCGCCCAGCCCCCGCTGCAGGACCAAGTAGAGCATCTGAACTCGCCTGACGCCTGGATAGAGTACGTGCGTGCGCGACTCGCAAAGCCCGATGAAGAGGAGGAGTGGTTGGGCTTTTTCAAAAACCTGGAGACGCTGGCGGTGCCGGTGCCCGACCCCGGGCTCCTGGGCACGGGGACGTGCGACAAGGTCAGCGAACGCAACCGCAAAATCCTGCGCGGTGCCACGGACGTGCGCGCAAAGATGGACGCCGCTCCGAGACCGGGCATCTTGCGGCTGCGCTCCATGGAATGGGCTTGGATGTTGTGCTACAAGGACGAGTGTCGTTTCGATTTCGACCTGCTGGACGGGCACGTGGCCGTTCTGGCGGGCGGCAACGCGACGGGCAAGACGGCCTTCCTGGAGATACTGATGTACGCCCTGTTCGGCGAGGGGTTCCCGTCCCGCAGCTCCTGCAGCACCGCCATGGTCAACACGCAGCGTCCTCCGAACAAGAAAGCTTACGTCAGCCTGACCTTCGAGCTGGGTGACAAGACGTACTGGCTGCACCGGTCGTTGGAGCTGGAGACAACGACATCGGCTGGGGAGCGCAAGCTGACCAACCGCGACGCGCGCATCCTTCGCGTGCGAGCCAACGGAGAGGAGGTCATGGAGGCCACGGGGAAGGTGCGCGTGGACAAGTGGGTCAACGAGCGTCTCGGCCCGCCGTCCTCCTTCCTCCACGGCTGCATGCTGACGCAGCACAACGACAGCGACTTTTTCGCCCTCAGCGCGCGAGACCAGATGAGCATGCTGGACGTGGTGATGAACATGGACGCGGTCGCGGCGGTGGTGGGGGTGTTGCGCGAGGCCAAGCTTGCGCACGTGGCCACCGCGGACGCCATGTCCGCGGCCGCGGATTCCCTGGGCGCGATGCTGGAAGGACCTGGCTCCGAAGCGACCACGACCGAGGAGCTGGAGGCCGCCGTGGGGGAACTGCAGGAGCGAGTGGACCGCCTGCAGCGCGCCCGTCGGCCCTGCGCCTCCCCTGCGGACATCGCCGAGGTGCAGCAGGCGCGCGCCTGGCTGCGTGAAGACAAGGACGGCGCCGGTGAGGAAGCAACAGAAGCAGAAGCAGAAGCAGAGCTGCGCGGGCGGCTGACAGAGGCGGAATCCATCGCCGCTCAGCTCCGGCGCCACGCCGCTGGGCCTCCCGCGCGCCCGCGCCCTGCGCAGGTGGATGCGGCCTCCGGCGACCATACGGCCCCGCGAGAGATGGTGGAGTTGGCCACGCGTCGTGCGCACCGTGAGGACGCTATCAAGTGTCGCATGGAACAAGAAATCGACCGCTTCAGGCGTCTGAAGGCCTCGAGCGAGACCATGCCCTTCAATCGGGACTGCCCCGCCTGCAACCAGCAGCCCTGGCGCCGGCAGCTGAAAGACATCAAGGCCGAGGTGGGCAGGTTGCGCGACGAACTCGCCGCCCACGCCGCGGAGACGGCCACGGTGCTGCGGGGTCGTAGCCTGCAGCAGTGGCGCGACGCCCTGGAAGCCGCGGCGGCCGCGGAAGAGTGGGACCGCTGGGACCGGTTCCGCGAGGCGGAGGCGGAAGCGCGGCGCCTGCGCAGGAGCATCGCGCTCCGCGTGCTGGCGCGCCACCCCCAGGACGAAGACGCGGAGAGAGCGGCCAGGAAGGCGGAGGAGGAGGAGCTGCGAGCTGCCACCGATGAGCTGACCCGGGCGCGGGAGCTCGCGTGGCAGGCCCGCCGGCAGGAGAAGACGCGGGAGCGCCGAGACGCACTGCGCGGCGCCCTCGTGGCCATGCGGCGCCGCGCCCAGCTGCTGACCCGCCTGCACCAGGTGATGGAAGGGTACCGCAGCTGGGCTTACGAGGAGCGGCTGATGCCGGCGCTGGTGGAGCGGGTGAACGGCATCATGGCCGCCGTGTGCGAAGACCGCGTGCTGAGCCTGCGTTCGACGTGGAAGACCCACAAGAACGAACGTCTACCGTCCTGGCAATTGGTGGACGGCAAGAGGAGTGCACCGCTGGACAAGTCGAGTGGCTTTCAACGCTTCATCGTGTCCTTCAGCGCGCGCGTGGCCCTGACAGCTCTGGGTGCGTGCGGCGGCGTGCGTTGCGCCCAGCTGTTCGTCGACGAGGGCTTTGCGGCCTGCGACGCGCAAAACCTGGAGAGGGTGCCCGGGTTCCTGCGCCGCATGCTTGACCCAGCCGCGGCCGCCGCGCCCTTCTCGTCGATGCTGCTGACCACGCACCTGGACGCGCTGGCTCGCAGCGCCACGCTGCGCATCCCCATCGTGCCCGACCCCGGCACGCGCCTGAGCCACATCAACTGGTCCAAGTAGAATGCAGTGTCGTGTAGTCCAGACAGCGCGGCTTTTTGTGTCTCGCCCAAGTAACCAAACCGTAGGAGAATGTCGTCCGGCGGCAACAAACCGAAGCGGACCCCTCGCAACCACGCCGCGGTCATGGCGGGGCTGCGCGATGCCCCTGGGCTGAGCGACGCCTCGAAGAAGCAGTTTTTGCGCAAGCTGGAACAATGGATGGAAATCACCGGTCACGCGGACATCTTACGCGTCCTCCGGGACCCCGACGGCAGCTACGCACGGTTCGCGGAAGCCCCCGGCATAGCCCACACCCACGCCAATGTGCACACGTTCTTGTCGGCGATCCTGTCTCTGTTCAAGCACGTGCCCTGGCTGAAAGACAAGTATCCTGAAGCCGCCTTCGCCTGGCAGGCGCTGCGCCACGACAACTACAAACACATCAAGGACAGATACCTCGACAACCAGCCCACGGAGCGGCAGCGCGATGCGTTCGTGCCGTTGCGGGAGGTGCTGCGCGTGCGCGACGCGCTGCCGCGCGGAGACGTGGACCGCCTGCTGCTGTCCATGTACACCGACATCCCCCCCGCGCGGGGCGGCGACTTCCACGCGGTCCGCCTGCTGCGACAGGAGCCCTCGCCGGCCTCGGAGGAAAAGGGGAACTATATCGTTGTGAACAAGCCGTCCCCAAAGTCCTGCAGCAAGTGCCTTTTGGTAATCAACGAGTTCAAGACCCGGCGACACTACGACCCCATCCGCCACGACCTTCCGGAGTCGCTGTGCGGCGAACTCGCAGAGAGCCTCGAGAAACAGCCGCGCGATTACTTGTTCGTCACCCTCGACCAACAGCCCTTCACGCGATCGGCCTTTTCCACCTGGGCCAACCGCCGGCTGCACCGGCTCTTCGGCCGCCGCGTGACCCTGACCATGCTGCGCCACCTGTACGTTATGGCGCTCGATTTCAACCGTCTGTCGTCGCGGCAGCTGCTGGAAATCGGCAACAGCATGGGACACCGCATGGAGATGCAAAAGCAATACCAATGGCTGCTGGACCGCGACGACAAGGAAGCAACAAAAAAAGCCGTCTAAAATAAGACCCGACCCCCGCATGGAGACCTCGTCGCAGGCACCGCTGTGGTTTCAGGAATTGGTGGCAGAGCGCTTCCGCGTGGTGGACGAGCGCCATGCTCTCTTGATGTCGGAACTCGCGTTGCTGAAATCGCGGCTGGATGCCCTGACGTCACCACCCCCAGTGGGTGACGCACAGAACGGAGGAAGTGGCGCTCCGCCTCCACGCCAGGCTGCAAAGCAGCCGACCTGGAGGATGGTCACGCGCGGGGCCTGAAAAAAACACACTTTGCATCCACCACACCACACCCCACCTGATTCGTGAGAATCCATCCGGATACAGACATGGCTTCCGATGGCCTTCTGCGTGAACGCGAAGCCCCCCTCCGCACCGCCCTCCTGGAGGAGCTGCAGGAGGTGCTGGCGGCACCCGGATTCGTCCCCACGGAGGTCGCGTTCAGCAATATCATAGAAGGTGACGGGGGGTTCACGTTCGACATCGAGGTGATGGCCGAGAAGCCGACGCCTGCATCAGCGCCGACGGAGAAGACACAAGAGCCATCCGCCAAGCGACGAGCCGATAATCCTCAGGCGAAAGCCAGCGGCTCGCATATGCCAACGGCATATGCTGGAGCAAAGGCCACAGGCCTTTGCGACTCCCGCAAGTCGGAGATGCCTTTACCGGCCTCCGCAGCAGCCGCAGCAGCCGCAGGCAGCAGCAAGCCGGTAGCACGGAGCAGCAGCAAGGAGCCAGCAGCAGCAGCAGCAGCAGCAGCAACACCAGCGGCCGCAGGACCATCGCCCGACCTCACGGTGTATATGGCAAAGCTGAAGCGCCAGTTGGGCATCGACGCTACGCGCGAGGCCTTCGAGCGCGGCGTGGGCGATGTCAAGTGGCTGACCCCGGACATGTACGGCCGCGTGCTGCGGTCGGAAGAGCAGGAAGTGTGCGTCATGGCCTACCACAAAGACGCGGTCATCGCGTGCGGCGTGAAGGACGAGAAGATGTACAAGTTGTCGCAGAAGACGTTCCAGAAGGCCATGGCCATGGTGTAACCCGATGTCAGTGCCACGATTTCTTTCCGACCTACGCGCAAAAAAAACACATTTCGCAAACGTAAGGCATTCATATCACTACCGCGCCGCGTCACATACACATACACTTGCACACGTGTACACGCCGCAGCAACCATGACCGCCCCGCTGAAAACCCTCATCCCAGGGTGCAGAACCGCACTGGAAGCTGACGTGCTCGCCGCGCTGGAAGCAGCAAAAGTGCCTGTGAATAGCGTCCGCCTCTCGCAGATGACCGCGAGCGGCGTGGAGTTCAACACGCTCATCGTCATCGATGAGATGGTGGACGAGGAGAAGGAAGAGAAGAAGAAGCCGAAGAAAGAGGTGAAGCGCGCGCCTGCCGGCGTCGTGGCGGCAGCAGCTGCCGGGCCCAGCTCGAAGAAGCAGAAGCAGAAGCAGCCCCCTGTGAGCGCCGCGGCGGCCGCCGCTGCAGCGCAGCAGCCGATGCCCAAGAAGCAGAAGCCGAATGAGAAGGACCCTGATTTCGTGGCCGCCTTCGACGCGCTGCCCGAGCTGGGTGGCGTCGGCAGCCCTGCCAGCGGCGCCGGGCCCTCCACCCGCGCGCGCAAGCCTCCCGCGTACGAAGCCGATGCGCTGAAGGAGATCGGGTGCGAGGACCTCAAGGTGGATTTCATGACCAAGCGCAAGACCTTCGGCGTCCCCGCGCGCGCCTTCGAGGCCGTCATCAGCATCAAGAAGGTCGAGTACAAGATTGTCGGCCTGAAGGTGGTCGGCGACGACAAGCTGCTGGTCGTGGTCCGCGTGCACGACGGCAAGATCAAGACCATGCGCCTGAACGACCCGATGCGACACATCGTGGAGAAGCGCGTGGGGTCCGCAGACCAGGACGATGAGGAGGCTGACGCTGAGGCCGATGGCGCAGCCGACGAGGATGGCGGCGACGATGAGTAGGCCAGATGCCTTTGCGACAAGACTCCGAGGCCAGAAAACCACACGGAGTAGTAGGAATCATGGTTCGGGGGCAGTACCTCGGTAACAAGTGGAAGCACTTGGAGTTTTTGTCTGCTTGCATGAGCCGTTACGGCATCCGCGACGACGACGTGCGCACCGTGGCCGACCTCTTCGGCGGCACCGGCGCCGTCAGCCACATGTTCGCCAACCGGCCCGCCACGCGCCGCGTCTGGGCCAACGACCGCTCCCCTGCGTGCTTCGTGACGCTCAAAGCCCGGCTGCGCAACCGACCCTTCGACCCAGCGCCCTACAATGCCGCCCGCCCCCGCCGCGGGCTGGTGTACCGCCACTATTCGACGCGCGAGGTCCCTTTTTTCACCCCCGCCAACGGCGCCAAGATAGACGGCATCCGCGCCACCTTGGCCCCCACCGACTACGAGGCCATGACCTCACTGTTGGAGGCGGCCTTCAACGCCGCCAACGTCATCGGCAAGTTCACCTCGCGCCTGTCCTACGACATCCTCATGAGCCGCAACACCGCGCCCGTGGTCATGAAGGCCATCCAGGACAAGGGCGTCAGCAAGGACTGCAAGGTCCGCGTGACCATGCAGGACGTCACCGCCGTGCGCTTCGACCAGTGCTACGATTTCGTGTACCTGGACCCTCCTTACACGCGCCTGCGCTACGACAAGGAATATCACCTGCTGGACACCCTCGTCGCCTATCCTTCCACGCCTCCACCCCCACCGGCCGCACCACTGCCCGATGCGCCGAACTTTTGCTCGCCCAAGACGGCGTACGCCGCGCTCGACGCCGTCCTCGCCCGCGTGCGCTGCCGGTTCATCGGCATCAGCTACAACAGCGAGGGCCTGCTGAGCGTGCCCCAGATACGCCAGTGCCTCGCGGCGCACCGCTTCGGCGATGTTACAGTCTACAGGAAGGCCGTGCGGCGCTTCCAGTCCCACCTCCAGGGCGCCGACAAACCCCGCATCGTGCACGAGCTGTTCTTCCTCGCCCGCGCCAACGCTAACGCAAAGTGATTACGTAATCTCCAGGCCGTCCAGCCGGCCCAGCAACCGCGCCACGGCCAGCGTGATCACCACCACGTCCTGCACGGTCCAGGAGGCGCGGACCGACTTCATGGCGCCCGCGATGGCGCGACACTCCTCCGCAGACAGCAGCATGGTGCAGGGAACAAACGACGCAAAAGGAGCGGTCCGTCTGACGTATGTTCTGTGGGGAAGGGGGCTGCAGCGAACGCGCGCTGGGAAAGATTGGATGTCGACATCCAGAATCCATGCGTGATGTGACATGTGCAAAAGACGTGCGACAACTACAGAACACTTTCCTTCATGAAGCAGCTGCCATACGAATGCATCTGCTGCGGCTTCCGCACTCCGCGGAAGCATTGTATGAAACGCCATTTGTATGACCGACAAAGCACGTGTCCACAATCCGTGAATCCGATTGAGATGACAGATGAAATCCGGGAGTGCATCATGAAGAATCGTGTGTACCATCTGCCAAAGGAAGAACCTCCACCCAAGACCATCATCGTGGAGAACCGCGTCCACCACACAAGTGACAAGCGACCGCGACAGAATAACGGAGGACTGCGTACATCCGTGCGATACGCGCTATGGAACCGAGACTTTGGTGAAACGAATGGCACGGGTCAATGTGCCTGCTGCAAACGAGTCATCACTCAGCAATCTTTCCATGCTGGTCACATCGTCCCCAAAGTCGAGAACGGTTCGAATGCGCTGTCCAATCTTGTACCGCTGTGCGCTTCATGCAACACGAGCATGGGCTCGACCAACTTCTACGACTTCGTTGCGATGTACTTTGCAGAACAAACAGAACACGAAGATTGTGCAGTTTTGTGACGCAAAGTCACAAGAAATCTCAAAAACTGCCCGCAAGACTGACACCGGTCACATGTTTTCTTCAAAAATCGCTGAAATGGAAAGTAGGGACCTCGCAACGGGCGTTCGCCCGTTGCTTCGGTACTAACCGTGGCATTGCCTGCATACCGACTTGTGCTCGTGCCAGTGCATTCTCTGACACTCGACGCTACAGTAACGCGTGGCGCGGCATCTTGCGCACTTTTTGAGATGCCTGTCAGCCCCGCATGCTGCACATGCGTACCCGGTGGGTTGGATGGGCGGTGTCGGCTTCGCCTTTGCCTTTGCCTTCCGCGGAGCGGTCTTGCTACGGACATGCACTTGCGCTACCACCTCGGAGGAGGAGGACATGACGTCGGCCCCGCGTCGTCCAGTATAATACTTGATGGCCGCCTCTGCACACGTCCCGAGCACCACTATGGCGCACAAACCCAGGAGGATGTTGTTGCTTCTTCTCAGCGTGATGAGTTCCGTGTACATTTCGCAGTTGTGCTCCAAGAGGAGTTTGTACCGCTGAGCGAGGAGGTCGCAGGACTGCTGTGATGCCGGCGCACGGATGTCGCACTTGAAGACCAGTGCATTGGGTGGCGGCACGGGTGCTGCTCCGGAAGGCACCGCCATCCACAGCCACACCAGAGCGACGACGAGAACGACAGCGGGCTTCATCTTCGTAGGATGTTTCTCAGGATGATGGACGTCTTTGGAAGCACATGAAACGAAATCACTTTTTTCGGCCCTGCGTTTACACATATCAACCTACGCATGCGCAACTGCCTGCGATGACCCCGCAGCCGCAGCAGGCGCCGCGACCTTCTTGCAGTCGGGCTTGTGCACCTTCCAATGTTCCTTCTGACACTCGGCGCTGCAGTAGTGGATGCCCCTGCACCGCGCGCATTTCTGGAGCTGCTTGCGGCGCCCGCACTCTGCGCACTCTACGCGTGCCGCTGGAACGGGAGCTTGGCTGCTCCCTTCCGGGGGCTGTGGCTCTTCCGCCTCCGGCCGAGGACTGATGGTTCCCTGCAACGGCCGTTGGCTCGCCGGGCGGAAGTTGAGCATGCTGAAATCCTCGCAGCACAACTCTACCACCGTGCAGTGGGGCAGCGGCAGGGCGATGTCACCCTCACATTGCAGTTTGGTCACCACGGTCTGGAAGGACGTGCGGCTGCGGTTGTACGAGATGACCAGCAGCGAAGTGGAGCGTTCGGTGGAGAGATCCGCCTGGCAGAAGGGGGTCGCGGATGTGCCGTCGGGTATCACGAGCGCCGTGACTGTGCGTCCCTGCACGCGCAGGGTGAAGACGCCCCAGTCCCGGTCGGGACATGCGGTGGGCACCACCGCACCCCGCGTCATCTGCGCCAACACCCGGGGGAGGTCCCCCGCGGGGATTTCCATGACTACATTGCGGAAACTCATCGTGTGCAATGGAATGAAGGGACTGAATGAACTGAACGACGGTGCCTACATACTCGAGGTGAAGCGTATCACTTTTTTTCGTGACTCTCGAGCGGCAGTGCACACGAAAAAAAGTGAAATCGACATCACCCCCGTGAAAACAACTGCGCCATTCGCGGAGCTACCGTAGACCCTTCCATGGAGCCCGCAACGGATGCCATTGTGGCGGTGCAGCCGCATGTCGCCTGCTGGCGCGCTCCCGCTGATGCAGAAGACTCGCGTGCAAAGTCCTCCGATGCCCCAGCAGTCCTGGAGCCTACGAGAAGGCCTTCTGGAGGCACGCGCGTTTCGCATGATGAGCCAGGAGGCCTGCCATCGCTCCAGCCGCTGCTGGTGGGCGCGCTCATCGTGACATGCGTGTGGCTGCTGAGCGCCTACGCGATGCAGGTCGCCAGGATACCATCGGGCGCGCATGCCGTGAGCCTGCTGTGGTCGTATTGCATCGGGTTCGTGGTGTTCGCCGTCGTGATGCTGTTGGTGCTGCTCAAGTGCATCGGCGAGGTGAAAGCCATCGTCGACGGTGCGCTGTGGTTGCGCGAATACCTGCTGAAGCACTACCGGGCATCGAATGAACCTGCTGATGCAGAGGGTGCCGGCTCCGTGACCGCCCCGCTCCTGGTGTGATTCGGGAAGCCAGCTGTAATTTTCGTGCGTGTCTCTGGAAGCGCAACCACTGCGATGCCACCCATAAAGACTACCAAACCCAACCATGGACCAACATGGCCTACCTGTACGTGGCGCACCTGCGAGAGTTTCGCCGTCTCGACGAACCGGTGTGGAAGATTGGATTCACCCAGCGCACCGTGCAAAAACGCTTGCATGGCTACCCCAAAGGCACGGCGATCTGCATGGCGTCGTCGGTGGCGGACGGCAGAGCGGCCGAAACCAAGCTGAAGCAGATTCTGTCCAAGTTACCGGGAATCAAGCGGCGGTTCGACCTCGGCTTGGAGTACTACGAGTGCGCGCTGGCGGTGATCGCAAAGGCATTCGGAATGGCCATCGAGAAATGCCTGGCGACCATACCCCTCGCTTCGGACACGGAGGACGACGATGAAGAGGAGTTCGAGGTCGAGGACATCCTGGAACACAGAGTTCGTCGGTACGGCAAAGGAGTGCAGGATACTCGGGAAGAGTACAAGGTGCTGTGGAAGGGATGCCCGAAGTCGAAGGCGACCTGGGAGCCGAAGCACCATCTGGCCAACGCTCCGAAGGTTCTCCAAGCGTACCTCAAGCGCGTCCAGGCAACTGCGGGCAACAGACGATGCACGCGCTCGTCCTCCTCGCGAATTGTAGCACTTGTGTAATTTTTTGTGACATCTCCAAGCAAACCACGACGTTGACAATGATGAGACGTGCGCTCCTCGTCGTCCTCGCGATGTTGGGCGGAAGCGGAAACAGCATCGTCAGCAGCCTCGCAGCTCCCGTCTCGCTCGCAGCGGGCTGGCAGTGCGGCGGGACCGCCTATTGCAACGCGGTAAAAGGGTGGGCGGCATCCACACCTTGCCGGAACACCACCGCGCCCTGGGCGGATGCCGCGTGCCCCCGCGGGACCGCTTGCGTCAAGGCATCCACGACCGTGTGGCGCTGTGCAGCCGTTCCCACAAAGCCTCCTTCTTCGTCTCCTCCCCCCGTCGTCACGCCGCCACCGAGCACTGCGGCGGACTGGACGCAGGCGGTCACGCAGCGGCACAACGCCTACCGCGCACGGCATCGCGCGCCCGCGCTGGTCTGGAACGCGAGCGTGGCGGATGCCGCCGGCCGCTGGGCCTCGTACTGTACTTTTCAACATTCGCAGAACCGCCTGTACGGCGAGAACCTGTTCATGACCAGCAGCACGTCGATTACCAAGGAACAAGCCGGCCTGCAAGCCACGGACATGTGGTACGCGGAGGCCTCGCAGTATTCGTACGCCAACCCGGGGTTCAGCGGGGCCACCGGGCACTTCACCGCGCTGGTGTGGGTGGCCACGAAATCGCTGGGCTGCGGCGTGCAGGCGTGCCCGGGGTTGGGCACCATTGTCGTGTGCAACTACTGGCCGCCGGGGAACGTCCTCGGGCAGTTTGAGCGCAACGTGCTGTCTGGGTAGTGAGCAGACATCGAGGGGCTTCTGCCCGGTTCTCACACAAACACCTGGACCTGGAGCAATACACAAAATCGATATGTAACTAAGAGGGGCAGCCATTGGCGTGCAGCCACTGCAGCACCTCCAGGTGGCCGTTCTCTGCTGCAGCTGTGAGTGTGTCAGCGTTCCAGGGGCAGGGCTCCTGCTGGCCGCGCAGCCACTGCAGCACCTCCAGGTGGCCGCTACGTGCCGCAGCCCGGCACGCTCCCGCGTTCCAGAGGCATGGCTCCTGCTGGCCGCGCAGCCACTGCAGCACCTCCAAGTGGCCGTTACCTGCCGCCACGGTGCACGCCCACGAGTTCCAGGGGCAGGGCTCCTGCTGGCCGCGCAGCCACTGCAGCACCTCCAGGTGGCCGTTCTTTGCCGCAGCCCGGCACGTCCCCGGGT
>JACCDW010517775.1_pt1 | contig 14090 bp, 10 predicted proteins | sample 7449781 | NCBI WGS metagenome assembly JACCDW01 (sample SAMN15323449, study PRJNA562643) | freshwater metagenome | isolation source: river surface water | place: USA:Blue River Watershed | collected 2017-08-18 | reverse complement strand
GCTTGTATCATTTTGTGCTACTTTGTGTTTTCATCACTATTAAATATGTTAAACCAACGGAAAATTCTTCGTGTATTACAATTCATTTCATACCTAGAACAACGACCACCAAAAGCGGTAAACCAGTTAGCAGAAATGCTTGAAACCACAGAGCGAACAGTCTATCGCTACCTTGACCTCATCCGAGAATGTGGTTTTGATTTACAACGAGACAAATACACACGATTTTTCATTCACAACGATACCGCCCAGGGCATTCGTTTCTCTACCGAAGAAGCTGAGTATTTAAAACAATTGGTTCTAACATCTGGTAAGCGTAACAAACTCAAAGATGCCGTTTTAAGTAAAATCTATTTAGCATCGGATGTCAATATCGTAGCTGGCCATTTGGTTAATGCAAAGAATGGACGTATCGTTGAACGACTGGCACAAGCAATCGCAGACAAAGAACAAGTAATTCTAAAGCGTTACCATTCCATTAATTCCGAAACCATTTCAGATCGTTTAGTAGAACCTTTTGGTTTTACAGATAACTACCACACGGTTATGGCGTATGAAATTACAACTCAGAAAAACAAAACATACAACCTTGACCGTATAACGGCTGTCGAATTAACCAACAAAGCTTTTGCTTTTGAAGAAAAGCACGAACAACAAATTCCGGATGCGTTTGGATTTAGTTTTACTGGAGAGCAACACAACATTGAATTAGAACTTTCCTTCAAAGCATATTTGCTACTCAAAGACGAATATCCGCTTACTATTCCTTACATAAAATACAACCCTAAATCAGACCTTTATGAACTAAAAATTCAGGTAAACGATTTAAAGCCTATTCAGCGGTTTATGAGGGGGTTGGAATAAGTATACACACCTTGTTTCAAACCAATTCTATGTTCAAAACTTTTGTATGAAATGAATACTTTGAATATTAAAATTAGAACTATTAAAATTAACTTTGATATATGTCAAATTTAAGGTTTTCAGGTCACGAAACATTCCATTGTAAACACTTTTGGTTAAAAAAAGGATATGATTTTATCAATCAAGGTTTTGATTTCAAAGAACCTGAAGTAGTTGTAAATCTAGGAGTTGGAAAAAATATGGTAAGTTCAATTCAGTATTGGCTTACTGCATTTGGAATTACGGTAAATGGAGAAACAAGCGAATTTGCGAATCAGATTTTTTCAAGCCAGGGTTTTGATGAGTATTTGGAAAATAAAGGGTCTTTGTGGTTGCTTCATTATTACCTTTTGAAAAAAGATTTTGCATCCCTGTATAGGCTTACTTTTATTGACTTTAGAAAAACAAGAATTTCGGCAGAGTTTAATGAAGAACAAATTGTCGACTTTATAACCAAGCTGACCGTTCGAAACGGACTTAAGATTAGCAGTAAATCGATTGAAAATGATGTTAAAGTTTTGATTCGAAACTACGTCCCGCTTTATAAGTCAGGATCAAAAAGTCTAGAGGATGATTTTTCCTCACTTTTAATCAATTTAGATTTGATCACGAAAGTTAATGGGTCTTTCATTAATGGTTCACAAGAGTTTCGTTTTTTGTATGACTCTAAAAACAATTTACCTGAATTAGTGCTGCTCTTTGCAATCATGGACACCTATGAAAATCAAATGTCGATTTCTGTAAATGATTTACAAGTAGATGTTTCTGATCTGTTTCTTTGCAATCGTGAAGGAACCGAATTCAAACTCAACCAACTTCAGGAACTAGGTTATCTTGTTTACAAAGATGATGCAGGTAGAAAAGAAATTCAAATCAAAAAGAAAATAACAAAGTGGTCGGTTTTAAAAGATTATTATGAAAAAGACATTTAAAATCTCCACAAATATTGAGCGTGACAATACGCTTGAACTCGACTATATCGTTACAAAAAACACTAATGATGTATTCGATAAAATCATGTTTAGCCATAGTAAAGGTCAAAATTCATTTACAATCATTGGTAGTTACGGAACAGGGAAGTCATCTTTTCTCTGGGCAATTGAAAAACACCTTTCCGGTTCTCCTAAATTCGATTTAAAATCTAGCGCAATTAATTCAGAAATTGAAACTTTTCAATTTACACGAATAATTGGAGATAATTCTTCATTCAAAAAAACGATTTGCGAAGCTTTTGGATTTTCTAATCTTGCAAATTCATCGAATAAAACAATTTTAAAGGAACTAGATTTATTACTGAGCGAAATTCAAGAAAATAATACGGCATTAGTAATTCTGGTTGATGAATTCGGAAAGCAATTAGAGTACATCGCAAAAAATGATGTAGATGAAATGTATTTCATTCAAGAACTTTGTGAATTCTTAAATGATCCTCTGAAAAATGTTCTTTTCATCACAACTTTACACCAGAACATTGGTGCTTATTCGAAAGGATTATCTAAAGCCCAACGATCAGAATGGGACAAAGTAAGAGGTCGATTATTGGAGATTACATTTGACGAACCAATAGAACAACTTTTATATTTTGCATCAAAAAGATTAGCTGAATATAAGCCGAATGATACCGAAGACTTTGAGCACCTGACTAAACAAATTATTAAGTCTGGTCTAATTGGTAAAATCGGAGAAACAGACCTTTCATTCTTTGAAGATTTATTTCCGCTCGATCCCCTTTCTGCTGATATATTGACAAAAACACTGCAGCGATACGGTCAAAACGAACGATCCCTTTTCTCATTTTTGGAATCAGAATTTATTGATAACATCATCAATGAAAATAGAATCTTCAATGTCGCTGATTGTTTTGATTATTTAATGTCAAACTTGAATTCGGAGATTGAAGACTCTGAAAAAAATCCATTTAAACCTCAATGGAAAGCAGCAACTATTGCATTAGAAAGAGCCGAATTCACCACAGATTCAAATTACGTTTCAGCTGCAAAAATCATCAAACTCATTTGTCTCGTTAACATTTTCTCAAATTCAAACGGTAAGTTAGATGAAAAAGTAATCAAACAATATGCTACTCTTGCTTTAGGAGTTCAAAACCCGGAGGAAATAATTGAATTATTAAAGTCAAAAAACATCATCAAATATTCCTATGCTAGGAACAAATTTAATTTCATTGATGGTACTGATGTAGATATTGAACAAGAATTGGTTAATGCCGTTCAATTTATCGAAGTTGACTTGAACATTGTAAATCGATTAAAAGAATACATTCAGTTTGATTTTATTCCAGCTAAAAGAATTCAATACCAGAAAGGAACACCAAGATTTTTTCAATTTAGACTAATTGAGGAATTGACCGTTGAGGAACCAAAAAATGAAATTGATGGTTTTATAAATCTTATAATAAATCAATCAATTTCTGATTCTGAAATTTTAGCTTTCTCAAAAAATTCTATTGGTGCTCAGGTTTTTGCATCATTTAAAAAGATACCTGAATTAAAATCCTTGCTTTTCGAAATCGACAAAATCAATTATGTCATATCAAAATTCCCCGAAGACAAAGTTGCATTGAGATTGTTAAACGAAGAAAAAAACTTTTTTCAACATCAAATAGAAGAACACTTTAAGAATGCCTTATTCAGCTCTCAAGATTTAACTTTTTGGTGTTTTAATGGCGAAGAAATTAATATTGATTCTGAAGGAATGTTGAATAAAACATTGAGCGATATTTGTGAAAAAGTTTATATAAAGACTCCTGTTTTTCGAAATGAAATGGCAAATAAGGAGATTCTTTCCTCGCCAATTCTTACAGCTAGAAAACAATTAATCAAAGCGATAATTGATTGCGGAGAAATGAAAGACTTAGGTTTTTCAATCAATCATTACCCGCCAGAAAAAACGATTTATCTTTCCCTACTAAAAAAAACAGGAATTCATTCTTTTTCAAAAGGGGATTCTTACAAATTTCAGGCTCCAACTGAGGAATCATTTTTACCCCTCTGGACGGAATCTGAAGGTTTTTTAAATGATTGTAAAGAGTCAAGAAAATCCATTTCATTGTTTTATGATTTGTTGAAGGGGAAGGATTTTAAATTGAAACAAGGATTTCTCGATTTTTGGATCCCTATTTATTTAATCATCAAAAAAGAAGATTATTCCTTATATTCCTCTGAAGGTGAATATATCCCTCATTTGACAGCAGATATAATGGATTTAATTCATAAGAGTCCACATCGTTTTCAAATTAAAGGACTTTCAACAGAAGGAGTGAATTTAGAATATTTCCATTCATACAAAGAACTTGTTGGTTATAATGAAAGTAATATAAAAGGACTTGAAAGCAGTTACATTACTATATACAGTAATTTTCTGCGGTTTTATAGAGGATTAGAAGATTACACCAAGAATACAAAACAACTTTCACCTGAAGCGATCGGTGTGCGTGATGCTATTGCAAAGGCTAAAGACCCAGAAACTGCATTATTTGAATCAATCCCAAGGTCTTTAGGTTTTACAAGTCTGAGTAACATATCAAAAAAAAATGTTGCCTTTTTAGATGCATTAAAAGTTTCGATTAAAGAAATTCGAACTGCATATTCCAACTTAGTTGATACTATAGAACTAAATGTTTTGCAATCAATGGGAATCAAAAGTGGCTCCTTTGATGAAACGAAAGTAAAAATAACAGAGAAATACGGTAGTATTAATATCAATCTAATATCTAATGACCGAGTTAAAATATTTTTCAATCGTGTCATGTCACCTTTAGATATTAAGCATGCATACTGGGAATCACTCGCTGATGCGGTTTTAGGGAAAAGATTAGATAAAATTCAAGATAATGAAATCCCTTATTTAATTGAACAATTAAATAGCAATTTTAATATGCTTACTGATTTTATCGATTTACACAGTAATTCAGTTAATTCTGGCGAAGAGATTATTCAATTAAATTTCTTAAGTTCGAATGGGCAAATTAATTTCAAAAAGAACATTCTGAAAAAAGGTGATTTAAAGGAGAAATCTGATGAATTGAGCAAGAAAATAGAACAAATGCTTGATAGTAATCAAGATGTAAATAAAATCACTTTGGTAAACTTACTAACCAAACTTTTAAAAGATTAATGGCTGAGGTTAAGCACATCTTAGGTATTTCTGGAGGAAAGGACAGTGCCGCACTATCCATCTTTATGAGTGAACGTTTTCCTTCATTGGATATTGAGTATTACACAAGTGATACTGGACGGGAATTAGATGAAACTTATGCATTGATTGAACGTTTGGAAAGTAAATTAGGGAAACGAATTTTCAAGCTCGATGCGGTCGATTTAACGAACATCGCAGACGGAAGTGCCTTTGATCACTTTTTGAGTATGTATGGAGGCTATTTACCATCCTCTACAAGTCGTTGGTGCACCAAAAAGCTAAAGTTAGATCCATTTGAATCGTATATTGGTGATACGCCTACAATTTCCTACGTAGGAATTAGAGGAGATGAAGATCGTGATGGTTATATTTCCAAAAAGCAGAGTGTTCAATCAATTTTTCCTTTTCGTAAAAACATTTGGAGTGAAGATGTAAATAAATTAGTGCTTTCGAATAAAGCGAAAGACAATTTTCTTTCAAAGCTTAAGACTTTGGGAGGAAACGAACAATTTCAAGTAATTGCAAATAGTGATATTTCAACAACATTTACCTTAAAACAGAAACTCAACGCGCTATTAGATATTGATACTATTCTTTATAATAAAGTGGTTTTTGAATTGCTAAAAGAGACTGATTATCCCGTTGGTAAGCTTGATTACTTTCCCCTTATAGATAACGATGAAAATCTCGTTAGAGGGGATATTTTTGACATTCTAGAGAACTCAGGTGTTGGTATACCAGCTTATTATAAGCCAATGGAATATCAAGTTGAGATTGATGGGGAAATAAAAACAGGAACATACAGTCGAAGTCGTTCTGGGTGTTTCTTTTGTTTTTACCAACAAAAAATAGAATGGGTTTGGCTATTTGAAACTCACCATGAATTATTCTTACAAGCAATGGAATATGAAAAAGCTGGTTATTCTTGGATGGACACAGAAACATTAGAAGATCTAGCTAAACCTGAAAGAATTGCAGCAATAAAGAAAGAACACTATTTTCGAATGAACCGAAACAACCAGTCAAAATCATGGCAAGATCAGATCTTGGAGGCAGATGGTGAGGGTTGTGCAAGTTGTTTTATTTAGCTCTCAGAAAGAATCTATGAAACAAGAGCTTTCTGATATCAAGATTCTGCTGTGAAGGAAAAAAAGTAGAAAACTCTATTTTCAATGACTGGGAAACTCCAATTCCTAAACTCATGTTGGAATATTGGAAAATCGATAATTAAATATCTTCCTCTGAATCGGTTGAAAAAATGAATTCAACATTGTCCTTGTTAATTTCCATGTTGTGACTTTTTTCCTGTTTGCTATTCTTTAAGATCATATCCAAAAACGAAGTCGGATTCAGAAAATGATTTGGATTATCATTAATCTTATCCCGAATTAAATTCAATCCTCCGTTGGTATAAGACTCCATTGAATGGATTAATTGTTTGACGACATCTTCTTCCGAAGTTTCTCCTTTATCCAAGGCGATTAAATCAACATCTGTCTTCGCCATCAGTGCTATGAACATATATTCCTGCAGGTTACTAAAATCCTTACGATAGGATGATGTTGTTTTATTCCCCCAATATTGAATGTGGTGACTAAAATCTACTTTTTTCTCTCCAGCTAAAATTGGCGTAAATTCATTTTCATATAGCCCAAGAAAAAAGGCATAAATGAATAGCTCGTAATTGGTACTAAAATGCTTACCCAGATTCAATTTTTTCTCTCCTTCAGCTCCAAATTTTTGAGATAAAGAAGCAAAGAGATCTTTGTGATTTTCACTGTACTTCGGGATTTTTGTTTTCCATTTATCAAATAAGCTTTCCATGTTTATAGGGGTATTACTTCGGTATTCAATGTCTTTAAATTCTTTTTATCAAATGGCCTTTGCAAACGAATCCAAAAAGCTTTGTCTCGCTTTACCTCCTCAAAATCCTTTTTAATTTCTAATGAACCAGATGAAGGATTGGTAGCTAAGAAATCCTTAAGTAATAAAATCTTTTGGTTACCTGTTTCATAAATTAAATTTAGGAATTCAGTTGTTTTGTTTTCACCGAAAGACGATGTTGGTGCATCAAAAATCAAAGGATATTTTTCTTCTTTTGCTTCAGAGGCCAATTCAGAAATAGCAAATAATATTGATATATGCATTGACGTGTTTAGTGCCATTCCAGGTCTAAACACATTTCCATTCGACTCAGTCAATTCAACCTCTATTTTCATTTCATCACCCACTTTTCTTCTGTTAAAGACAATAGTACCAGTGAACGACTCTACATTAATTCTTTCAAAAATCTCATTGGATTTATCTTGAAGTCTGTCAATGAATTCATTAAATTTTTGCTCCTTTGTTTGAACGAAAATTTGTTCAATATCTCTTAATACCTCTCTCGTTTTCACTAAGAAAGTATTGGCAGATTCAAGATCAATTTTATCCTTCTCTTCTTTTATCGCTTTTAATTTGCTTTCATACTCTGAGAATAATGACTCTTCCTTTAATAAAAATCTTGTATTACGGGTCAAATCATCTTGCCATGAAGGATAATTTTTCATGACGGCATTTAGGTCTTCCTCTTTTAATTTTGAATCACCCAGAATTTTATTGCGTTCGTTTTTTTCATTTTCAAGCGATTGTTCTAAATCAATCACATCCTGCTTTTGCTTATTATTAAACGCAAATACATCCTTAATTTCATTTTTTACGGAACGAATACTTTTTAAACTATTCTCATAATTTGCGCTTAACACAACTAAACGAGATGAATAATCATGATCAAATAGTTCCTTTCTTTCCTCTTCCTCACTTTCTGTGACTTCTTGCGAAGCTAAAAAGTTTCTCAATCGATTCATCATAAACTCATAAGCGTCTGATCCTTTCTTAGCCTCCCTATTACACACCTTACATAGTTCTGCATCAAGCATCTCTTCCATAACAGCTTGAGAAGGTACTGTCAGTGGCAATGGTATCGCATTCTTCAACAGTTCATCTTTCAATTTTTGTTCGCCTTCCTTTTTACCTTTTTCCTTGTCAAATTCAGATTGCAATCTTCTTCTCTCTAAACTTAGCGAATTTATTTTTTCTGTAAATTCCTTCTGAATAGATTCAAAATTTAGTAATATCCATTTTTCATCAAAGAGACTCTCCGTATAATTTTCATTAATACGTGCGTTAGTTTCTCTTATTTTCTGATTAATACGATCAATACGATCATTGATCGTTTTCAAAGCGTCAGCGTTGGATACATATTTCCCAGCTTCACTTATTAATTCATTTAGTTTTTCAATTTCCTTTTCTGCATGGTTAATCTGAACTTTTACTTGATTTTTTTGACGATCTAATCGCTCAATTTCAGATTGTAGTGCTTGATATTGTAATGCCTTCCTTCTATCCAATTTAGATGATTCTTCGACGGCTTTTTCTGATTTTGTCAGTAAGTAATCACCTAAAGCTGAATACTTATCATAGAATTTAGCTGCCTGGGAAAAATTGTCAATTAGAATTTCAAGTGCATCGGTATTTTTAAAAATGTCCAATTCACTTTCACCTTTAAACATGGAATATTTCCTAATCTCAGGAGGAAAAATTCTATCTAATAGTCGTTGTCCATCAGTCGGTGTCCTTTCTCCCTTTTTATTCTCTTCGATGCCTTCAAGTATTAAATTCGAAGTCTCAAAATTTTCACCTTCTTCTTTAGTAACATTGAATCCTTTCGAAATTATTTGTTTTTGATCAAATTGTTCAGTTGTTATGGCAACTCTAACACGAATCTTTTCACCTTCGGCCAACTCATCAATAGCTTTTGCAGAAACAAATGAGTCCAAATTCTCATTTGTTCTTTTGAATAACCACTCTAAGGCTTCAAATAGCTTTGTTTTTCCTTCCCCGTTTTCTCCGAGAATGATGTTTAAACCATCCGAAAGCTCGAATTCCTTTACTCCATAGTAACACAGAAAATTTTCGATGGTAATCTTCTTAATAATCATATTGCTTCCTTTTGTAAGAAAAGTTTAATCTTGGTCTCTATTGCTTTTTCTGTCTCCGCAGGACTTTTTTCAAGAGCATCAACTATTAGTGCAATAGTCTGAATAATAACATGTTTTGAAACCAGACCCTCAGTGAGATTACGGGGTAGATCTTTGTCAGTTATTTCATACTTTTCTGAAATAACGGAGTGATATAAAAAGCTAAGAAAAATGTCATCTTTTCGAGCCATAATGAATAGTGTTAATTGTAAAAATCATTCAGGTTTAAGTTATAAAAATTTAAAACTTCTTCCAATATTGTATACGTTTCAGTTTTATTCATTGCCAATTCAGCAAAATCAGCAACTCTGAGTAATTCTGTTTTAACCATGTTTCTTTCCATATCGTAACTCTTATCTAAAGAATCAACATTCGGAATGACAACCAAATCATGAATGACAGCATGGGTTTTATCTTTATGTAATCTCAATACTCTACCTCTCCTCTGAATAAACTGTCTTGGGTTTCCTGTGCTCGCGCAGAAAATTGCTAATTCTGATCTTGGAACATCTACACCTTCATCCAAACACTTCATTGAAGTAAGTACGTGAATATCACCGTGCTCATAATTCTCCAAAATCTTAGACCTGTCAGTCGATCCAGAAGTAAACTGCTTCACCATGATAAAATCATCTGTTTCACTGACGGCCCTTGTGTACTCATTGATCAGTTTCACATCATCTTCATCTTCCTGATCTATATCTACTTGGCTGTAGTCCGGTTCTACGCCTTCAGGCACGTACACAAGTGTGTACTTCAAATTATTTCTCTTCCTGAACTCTTCCTTTAAAATTTGCTTAAAAACACCCAGTTTATTCGCTGCCTTGTGGATAATTCGCTTCCTTTTTAATAATAAACGCTCCACCATATCATCCTTTTTATATGTACCCGTTGTTGGATCAAGGTAGTTCATCAGTTGCTTCGAAATCTTGGCATATTCTTCCTGTTCCTGTTCATTCAAATGAACAATATGTGGATGGTACTCATACGGACACAACCATTTCATCTCCAATGCCATTTTCATTGAGAAGGAAACTATGTATGGTGGTTTATCATAAAAGAACTCATTTAATGCTTCATTGCCCGAATTATCATATTTCCGATCTGGAGTTGCTGACAAACCTATTCTCTTTTGCAGATGAATTTGAGTTAATATCTTCAATATACTAGATGAACCAAGATTGTGTGCTTCATCAGCAATAAATAGAGTTGAATCAGGTAACTGCTTAAAATGATTTTGAAACTTACCTCGTGTCAATGAGGCATATGTAACAATAACAATAAATGAGGTATCAATTAACTTTGACGCGGTATTGAAGAAGGCAAGATCATTATCCCAATTTACTTTTGAGCTGACCGTTATCACATTTTTGAAATTGAACTTCGAGCATTCTTCTTGCCATTGATCAACCAAAGCCACGGTTGGTACCACAATAACTGCTTTGTATGTTTTCTTATCCCCGCTATTTTGATATTCATTTAACAAGCAATTTAGAGAGGTAATCGTTTTACCTGTACCAGTTGCCATGGCAAATATTCCTTTTTTGCCATTTGCTACCCAATTATTATACGCTTCTATTTGGTATTCTCTGGGACCGCTCGGATAAGGGAATCGAGGTTCCCTCATAACTTGTTCAAATTCAGAATGAATTCGCTTTATAGTTTTGCTAAGTTTTTTATTGTCAAAAACGCGCTCTTTTCTCTGAATTAATTCATCCTCTTGAATTATTAATTCGTCTATGTCGGTGCTTCCAAATTCACTTTTAATTGCAACTTTTACTTCTTCGATATCAAGGTAATTTACAATTTCAGACTTACCAGAAAAAATGTCTTCAAAATCCTTTCTTTGCCTAGCAATCATCTTACTCGACCGAGAATTTTCCCAACTCAGAAAAGCGTCAAGTTCTTCCAGATTTTCTAAAAGTCCGAAAGCAGTAAAATTGCAAGAAGCCTTAAAACCAACTACATCAGCTCCATCGGAAAAAATTCCACTCTTATAATGAACAATTCCTTTTCTCCCTTTTGGGGTCACCACCTTGATTTGAATTCTGTCTTGCGATATCAAATAGGCAAGACACTTAAAAAAATGTTTTCCATAGTCATCCAATGAATCCTTTAATTGCCTAATATCTCTTATATCAATTGGAGCAATTTCAAGCTCATTTGAGTGCCCTAGTTTAATTGCCTCTTTATCTTCCTCTGATAGTATATTATTTACAACTATTCTTAAAACACCGCCATTGTGGATGAATTTGGCAAACCCTAATGAAAGAACACTAATAGCCGCAGAACTAAAATAACCAAGTAGTAAGTCAATAGATTTACAATTATTTAATCCATTCAGATAGAATTCGAAGGGTTCGTTTTCAGAACCTGTTCGGTACGATCTATCTTCCGACCATTCTACTTCCTTTAACATATTCTATAATGATATTCTTAAAAATTTATTTGAATCTCTTCTTAGGGCTTTAATTACCTGTGATTGCTCGACTATACCTGAGTTGCAAGCGCTTCCAGTGGCTGCAACAAAGTCCTGATTTTTAGCAATTAGAAAGTCTTCAGCATCTCCATTTTTAATCGAAATGCTCAAAATGTGTGGCGCTCTTGGTTGATTTGAAAAGTTAATGCTACCTAGATCATTATCTATGAAATAGTTTTCAATTTCTCTACGTATTATATTCAACTTGTCTAATCGTTCATTAAACTCCTCTCTAGCTATCCTTGTTGCTTCACCTAAACCAACAATTAAAGGAGTGTTATAAGTACCAGCGCGCATACCATTTTCTTGCCCTCCTCCATGAATGAAGGGGGTTAATTCAATACCTTTCTGCAAGTAAAGAGCTCCAATACCTTTTGGTCCATTGAATTTATGTCCTGAAAGAGAAAGCATATTGATGTTATCAGTAATTACGTCTACGTGAATTTTTCCAATCGCTTGTGTTGCATCGCAGAAAAAAACAATATTATTTCTTCTCGCAATTTCACCAATCAGCTGAATATCTTGAATAATTCCAATCTCATTATTTACATACATTACAGAGATCAGTGCGGTATTAGATTGAATAGCGCCTTCTAGGTCTAACAGATTGATCAGACCATTTTCGTTGACATCAAGGTAAGTAACCTCGTAGCCTTTTGTTTCAAGATACTCACAGGTATTTAGAACGGCCTTGTGTTCCGTTTTAACAGTAATAATGTGATTTCCTTTCTCTGGATTTGCTTCTAAATAACCTTTCAGCGCCCAATTGATTGCTTCGGTAGCTCCTGATGTAAAATAAATTTCCTTTGGATCAGCATTAATAATTGCAGCAACATGTTTTCTTGCTTCTTCGATAGCATTTTTTGCTTGTTTGCCGTAAGCATGGTTGCTACTAGCATTACCAAAAATCTCCGAAAAATACGGCAGCATCTTTTCAAGTACTCCCGAATCAACAGGAGTAGTAGCAGCAGCATCCCAGTATTTTATTTTTGGACTCATTTCAACCCTCAAATTTCATTAAAAAAAACGGTTTGACAAAATTGATAATAGACTGTGACAACTAAGGTCTTAATTGATTAAATTATTACGATTTTTCTTAAAATCAGACTAATAGTTATAAATTAGCTCTAATATGAAATTCGGTTTCCGCATACCATCCCTTACCAAGCGAATTGCAGCTCGCACATCGTTGAAACGAGTAATTCGCCATAATTTAGGTTTCAAGGCACCTAAAGGATTTGGGTGGTTTACAGATCCAAAGAAAGCAGCTTATAACAAAGTCTACAACAAAACATCACGAGGTTGTTTGGTTAAGTTACTTTTCATTGTTTCATTTGGTGTCCTTACCTTTTCCATTCCTTCCTGCGATTTCAAAAAATCAGATAAAGCAGGTGGTGTTTACGTGAAGCCAACCATTACAAGAACCGGTAAATTTAGAAAAGGGCACGTTCGTAAAAATGTAAGCACCGATAAAAACGCAATCAAAAACCAAAATCGTTCACGGTATTATTATCAAACAAGAGGTAAATACAGGAGAAAAAAGAGCTAAAACCCATTGTTTCTTTAGGTCATAGACTATTTTCACCAAAAATGAATTAAAATATGATCCAATGGAAAAAACAAGAAACGAAATTATTGAGAAGATAAAAAGACTACGTCCCAATTTGTCTGAAGAAGAAGCAAAACAATACTTAGAAACCTTAGAAACATATTGTGAACTTATAATTAATTACACAATGAAACATGGGGATCTTGAAGAAGATGAATAACAACAAATCATTTTTTTGAATTTAATAACTGTAAAGAAAAGGTAAAGCGGTCTTCGTCCTTCTCATCACAGCTTCAGGAAACATAAAAACAAGGGTATAACAAGCGGTTCGTCAAGCGTATGCATAAATGCAGTAATTGCCTCTCACGCCCTTGTTTTTAGCGTTCCTTAGCAAGTCGTTCAGAATTCTCTTTGTGGCTGTTCACTTGTTTTCTTCGCCTGTTCTTCGGGCGTCCTCAGTCGCAGCTACTTCATCCCCCCAGACCCTATAAAGGTGTTCGTTCGGCTTCGTTCCTCCAAATCCCGCGCTCTCTTCGCTCTCTCTCACTATTTTGTTTACTGGGGGTCTGCCGCTGCTTGTGTTTATGCTCGCCTGCTAAAGCGCCTCAGCTGCGGGACTGTCACAGTTTTTGAGCCAATGTGCTTAAAGCAACTTCTCTCACTTCTCCTACGGTGTGTCCGCTACCGCTGGATCCCCTACGTTTTCGTTCCATTCAGTAGCTTTTACGCACCGCACACACCGCAAGATTGTTCACTTTCTCGTACCTCTAAAATCCACAAACTTGCTTTTGCCATTTGCGTTTAGCCCTTTCATTTCTTCCGCTATCGCTTCATCATTCAAGCGCTACCGCAACCCACCAAGCCAATTCGTACCTCATTCGCTTGTCTTTCCATTTCCAACACCAATCAAAAACCTGCGCCAGTCCCTTGTGCAACTTGCAGAGGTCATTCCCACTTCCTCCGGTCGTTCTCCATATCCCCCTTT
>JACCDW010131420.1_pt1 | contig 14090 bp, 14 predicted proteins | sample 7449781 | NCBI WGS metagenome assembly JACCDW01 (sample SAMN15323449, study PRJNA562643) | freshwater metagenome | isolation source: river surface water | place: USA:Blue River Watershed | collected 2017-08-18 | reverse complement strand
GTTCTATTGCTACCGGATAGCCTGCTTCCGGCGTCCGAGAAAAGTTGGCGTCAGATTCTGGTTTGGGCCCAACAGATGCGTCGTCAGATCGGTTCTGGTCAGAAGCGGCTTTCAGCGTAAACCAGCGCGTCGCCTTAGGACCGTGTTTCGAGGACGCTTTAAGCTATCCGGATAGTCACGGGAATAGTGAAGGCCACGGCTTTCTTTGCGACGCAATGCGGATTGCACAATCAGATCAGCCGTCTGAACAAGGTTCCGAAGCTCAAGCAAATCATGGCTGATGCGGAAGTTGGCGTAGAACTCGTCAATTTCACGGGTTAGCAAACGAATTCGGTGTTGTGCTCTGAGCAAACGTTTAGTCGTGCGCACAATTCCGACGTAATCCCACATAAAACGACGCAGCTCATCCCAGTTATGGGAAATTACAATTTCCTCATCGGCATCTGTGACGCGGCTTTCATCCCATGAAGGCAATGATTCAGGGGTTTCTTGCGGATTCTTAATCATGTCATCCGTGGCGGCCCTTGCATAAACCAGACACTCAAGTAAGGAGTTGGATGCTAGTCGATTGGCGCCATGGAGGCCGCTGCAGGTCACTTCTCCAGCGGCGTAGAGGCCGGGTAAGTCGGTCCGGCCATTTTGATCGACCATGACACCCCCGCAGGTATAGTGGGCAGCAGGTACGACGGGAATAGGCTCTTTAGTAATGTCGATGCCGAGTTGACGACAACGTTCGTAAATGGTCGGAAAGTGTGTGCGGATAAACTCGGCGGACTGGTGGGAAATGTCAAGATAGACGCAATCCAGGCCATGTCGCTTCATTTCGGCATCGATCGCTCTTGCCACAATATCCCGTGGTGCCAGTTCGGCGCGTGGGTCATAGTCATCCATAAAACGGGTGCCGTCCGGTCGTTTCAGCAAACCGCCTTCACCGCGCACGGCCTCGCTAATCAGAAAGGATTTTTCCTGTGGGTGATACAGGCAGGTAGGATGGAACTGGATAAATTCCATATTGGCAATGCGGCAACCAGCCCGCCAGGCCATGGCGATACCATCCCCGGTCGAGGTGTCCGGATTGGTGGTGTATAGATAGACTTTACCCGCGCCCCCAGTGGCTAGTAGCGTTTGCCCTGAGGCCATGGTTTTAACGTGACCCGTCTGGCTATCCAGAACATAGGCCCCCAGACAGCGGTCTTTTTGCCCTAGGAGCTGCCGGCCTGTTTTACCGGCAGTGATGAGATCGACCACGATGTGGTGTTCCATCACGCAGATATTCGGGTGATTGCGGACTTGAGGGGTCAATGTGTCCTGAACGGCGGCACCTGTGGCATCATCAACGTGGATTACACGCCGATGGCTGTGGCCACCTTCACGCGTAAGGTGGTACCGACCAGCTTCTCTCGTAAATGGCACGCCGCGGTCAATCAGCCATTGAATGGCATCAGCTGCGTGTTCAATAGCAAACCGCGTCGCAGCTGGGTCGTTTAAGTAGGCGCCAGCCGTGAGCGTATCCGCAATATGGTTTTCTACGGAGTCAGTGCTGTCGAGTACCGCAGCAATACCCCCTTGAGCCCAGCCGGAGGCGGAGTCAACAAGACGTCTCTTACTGACCAAACCGACAGCGAAGCCGGCGTCTGCCAGACACAACGCCGCACTCTGGCCGGCTAGGCCGCTACCGATAATTAGGACGTCAAAACGGTGCGTGTGAGGTAGAGGATTCTGTTTCAACGTTTTTTTGGAGTAAGGCACGGCCAAACTGGCGAAAAGGGCGATCACAACATAAACTATGTGCTCATTCTACAAGGTAAAACTGGAAGCAGAAATCAAACCGTCCCTAAACATTACCGACCCAACAAGCATGGATATCGTTAAAGGTAAGGAAACCTGTGCCGAAGCGGAATTAGTGGCTGCCGCCAAGACAGGTGACCGGTATGCTTTTGAAGCGTTGATCCTGCCCCTGCAGAGCCGGTTATTGCGCTGGTTAACACGGCTCACCGGAGATAGGGCGGCCGCACAAGAGATCCTGCAGGAAAGCCTTTTCAAGGCCTTTGTGTCGCTATCGGGCTTCCGTGGCGAATCGAGTGTGGCAACCTGGTTGAGCCGCATCGCCAAAAACACCTATTTGACATGGCGTAAACAACAGGAACGCAGACCGGATCAGGTTGTGCTTGACGATGATACGGTCGCGTCAGAGGAAAATTTATCGGACTGGCCATCTTGCGGCGAGAGTCCGGAATCCTATCTCTGGCAGCAGGAATTGCGCGAGGGGTTGGCAGATGCGATTGCGGCCCTCCCTGAAACCTGGCGCCAGGCACTGACATTGCGCGAAGAAGAGGGCTTGAGTTATGACGAAATAGCCCAAATTCAAACAGTACCGATTGGCACAGTACGTTCACGGTTACACCGTGCGCGAGAGAGCCTGTCGCTTGCCCTGCACGATCTTATGGAGCATGTATGACTGACATGGAAAACTATATGATGTCTGAATCAGAGACCATGGTTTCCGCCTTTGTCGACGGGGAGGCCGATTGGGTCGTGGGGTTGTTTGCGCCCGGTCACGATGAGATCCGTCGTTTCCACGACTATCATCTGATCCGGGCAACGATGCGGGGCATGCCGATGTCTGCCAGCGCATCAGAGACGATTATCTGGCATCAGCAACAATTCGTTAAGCTGTGGGCACGTGTTGATGCTGCGCAGGAAGGTCAGAAGGATTGAAATAGCGTAGGATGCGCACTTATGGCAGAACGCGAAGCTCAAGTTATAGAAATTATTTCCGTACCCGTCTCCGAAGTGCCCGGGGTGGTTCGTCTGGCTTTTGAGGTTAACAGCGGTTGCGGCCGTTGTCATGAAACGGGCGGCTGTGGTGGTGTCAGTCTGGCACAACCCGTTTGTGGCAAACCTAAAACGCTGCTGGTGCCGGATCGTCTTGGACTACAGATTAATGATCGTGTGTTGGTCGAGGTGCCTGATGCCATGTTGTCGCGGGGCGCGACACGTGCGTATCTGATTCCTCTGATGTTGTTGTTTGCTGGTAGCCTGCTTGGTGGCGCATTGTTTCCCGTGTTGACACCGGCCCCCTGGCAAATCACAGCGGATATTGGTGCTATCGCCGGTGCTGGTGTGGGACTCATTGCTGCCTGGTGGCAATTGCAACGGAGTCAGCATTCGGATGTGATACCGGTGCCTCATATTGTTCATCGCATTTCCTGACCCTAGCCTCCTGATCTATTGGAATTTTTTATGAAGCTCGTTATGCCTCAATCGATCAAGCAGTTCTTGCGTCTATCGCTCATCTGTCTGTCACTGCTCTCCGTGACGATGGTTCAGGCCCAGTCGCGTGGGTTACCTGATTTTGTCGATTTGGCTGAAAAACAGTCACCATCCGTCGTGAACATCAGTACCGTCCAGAACGGACGGGGTAAAGTCACCAACGGCTTCCCGGTGGATCCGACAGACCCCGCTTTTGAAATCTTCCGTCGATTTTTCCCACAGCCGCCAGGGGGTATGCAGCCTCAACAGCCAGAAAACCGGTCGCTTGGCTCGGGCTTTATTATCAGCGCAGACGGTTATGTCATGACGAACGCCCACGTGATCGAGGGGGCTGACGAAGTGACCGTCAAGCTTCTCGATAAACGGGAGTTCCGCGCCAAGGTGATTGGTGCTGATAAACGTACAGACGTGGCGCTGCTCAAGATTGATGCCAATGGCCTACCTGCGGTCAGGCTGGGGGACTCGAACGCGCTGAAGGCGGGGGAGTGGGTCGTCGCCATTGGGAGTCCGTTTGGCTTCGAACATTCGGTGACCGCGGGTATTGTCAGTGCCAAGGGTCGTGCCTTACCCCAGGAGAATTACGTACCATTTATACAAACGGACGTTGCGATCAACCCGGGGAACTCGGGTGGTCCCTTATTCAATCTGCGCGGTGAGGTTGTGGGTATTAACTCGCAGATCTTCAGCCGGTCTGGTGGATTTATGGGCATTTCTTTTGCTATTCCCATCGACCAGGCGATGGATATCCAACAACAGTTGCGTACTCGGGGTCGGGTGAGCCATGGCCGAATGGGCGTATCAATTCAGGAAGTAACGCGCGATGTGGCTGAAGCCTTTGGTTTGCCGAAGGCGAGTGGTGCGCTTGTTAACAGTGTGGAGCCCAATGGACCCGCCGCCCGCGCCGGCATCGAGCCCGGTGATGTGATTTTGCGCTTTGATGGTAAACCGGTAACAACATCAAGTGATCTACCGCGGATGGTGGGCGCAATGAAGCCGGGGAGTAAGGCGCAGGCAGAGCTGTGGCGCAAAGGGCAGGTGCGTTCAGTGACCGTAACGATTGGCGAGTTCCAGGATGATAAGGTCGCGGTGAATAAGCCGCCGGCACGTGGTGTAGGCGAAGCCACGAATAGCCGCCTGGGTATTGCCGTTTCTGATTTAAGTAGTGAGCAGAAGCAGCAGATGCGCCTGAATGCCGGTATTCTGGTTGTTGATATTCGCCCGGGCAGCCGTATTGATCTCCGTCCCGGAGATGTGATTCTGGCGGTTACCTCGAAAGGGGATACCCAGGACATCCGCACCGTCCAGCAGTTCAATCAGCTCATTAGCCAGCTAGATGGCCGCACGCCGGCGACGTTGCTGATCCGACGCTCGAATGTACAGATTTTTGTACCGATCCCGCAACAAAGCCAGCCTAATCAGTCCGGCTTACGTTAAAACACCGGCGGTGCCACCTGCCGTGCAAGTGGCACTGTCCCGGACGCTGTTCCGGTAGAATAGCGGGTTGATCGAGTGCCTCATGGGCGCTCATAAAGCACTTGATGCCAGCCAAAGGCTGGAAAATGGAATTCCGTGAAGCACATACGCAACTTTTCGATCATCGCCCATATTGACCATGGTAAGTCCACGCTGGCGGATCGTTTGATTCAGCGGTGCGGTGGCTTGTCCGACCGTGAGATGGAAGCACAGGTTCTGGACTCGATGGATATCGAAAAGGAACGTGGCATTACGATCAAGGCGCAAACTGCTGCGCTGGACTACAAGGCTAAAGATGGTCAAGTTTACCGTCTCAACCTGATTGACACACCGGGGCACGTCGACTTTTCCTATGAAGTTTCTCGCTCCCTGTCCGCTTGTGAAGGGGCACTGCTGGTCGTAGACGCATCGCAAGGGGTCGAGGCGCAGACCGTAGCCAACTGCTATACGGCGCTTGATCTCGGTGTCGAAGTGGTGCCCGTTCTTAATAAAATCGATCTGCCGTCAGCCAGTCCGGAAAATGCGCGGGCAGAAATCGAAGATGTGATTGGTATTGACGCCACCGAAGCCGTTGAGGCCAGTGCGAAAACCGGTATCGGTATTGATGACATTCTCGAGCAGATTGTTCAGAAGGTACCTGCCCCTAAAGGGGACCTCGACGCACCACTTAAAGCGCTGATCGTCGACTCGTGGTTCGATAACTACGTCGGCGTTGTGATGCTGGTACGCGTGATTGACGGCGTTCTTAAGCCGAAGGACCGCATGAAGCTGATGTCTTCCGGTTCCACGCACCTGTGTGAACAGGTGGGTATCTTTACGCCAAAATCGAAGCAACAGCCGCAACTGTCAGCCGGTGAGGTCGGTTTCATCATTTCCAACATCAAGGAACTGAAGGCAGCGCGTGTTGGTGACACCATTACGCTCGCTGATCGCCCTGCGACCGAAGCCCTTGAAGGCTTCAAGGAAATCAAACCCCAGGTATTTGCCGGTTTGTATCCGGTTGAACCGAACGAATACGAACAGCTCCGTGATTCGCTGGAGAAACTGCAGCTGAACGATGCCGCGCTGCAGTTCGAGCCGGAAGTCTCTCAAGCGCTTGGCTTCGGTTTCCGTTGCGGGTTCCTGGGCCTCCTACACATGGAAATTGTGCAGGAACGCCTCGAGCGCGAATTCGATATGGATCTCATCACCACGGCGCCGACCGTGGTCTATGAGGTGCGTTTGCGCAACGGTGAGGAGATCATCGTCGAAAACCCGTCGCGCCTGCCGGACATCGGTAAGATCGAAGAGATTCGCGAACCGATCATTACCGCCTTCATATTCCTGCCACAGGATTACGTGGGCCCGGTTATTACCTTGTGTAACCAGAAACGCGGCTCGCAGATCGATATGCGTTATCACGGCCGCCAGGTCCAGATGATCTATGAACTACCGCTGTCGGAAGTCGTCTTCGATTTCTTCGATAAGCTGAAATCGGTATCCCGTGGTTACGCATCGCTGGATTATGAGTTCAAGGAATATCGCACTGCCGATATGGTGAAATTGGACGTGCTGATCAACGGCGATAAGGTTGATGCACTATCACTCATCGTGCATCGTTCCAGCTCGGTTTTCCGGGGGCGAGAACTGGTGAGTAAAATGCGCGAACTGATTCCTCGCCAGATGTACGATGTGGCAATCCAGGCGGCGCTGGGTGCCCAGATCATCGCCCGTGAAACGGTCAAAGCCATGCGTAAAGACGTGCTGGCCAAGTGTTATGGTGGCGACATCTCGCGTAAGAAGAAGCTGCTCGAAAAGCAGAAGGCCGGTAAGAAACGCATGAAGCAGATCGGTACCGTCGAGGTCCCGCAAGAGGCCTTCCTGGCAGTGCTTCGCGTTGATGGCAAATAACCCGTGTTAGCTGCGCCTTAAAAATCTAACGGAATGATTGAATGAATTTTGCGCTAATCCTCTTTCTGATCACCCTGGCCACTGGTATTTTATGGCTGATTGATGTGCTGTATGCCCGTAAATTGCGTGCGCCTGGCAGTAAGAACCCCATCTGGGTGGAGTGGGGCGCCAGCCTGTTTCCGGTGATTCTGGCCGTCTTTGCATTGCGCTCTTTTGTGGTTGAGCCCTTCAAGATCCCTTCGGGCTCCATGATTCCGACCCTGCAAGTAGGTGACTATATTCTGGTCAATAAATTTACCTATGGCCTGCGTCTGCCAATCGTTGGTACTGAAGTCGTGTCCGGTAAACCTGTTGAACGTGGCGATGTGGTGGTTTTTCGCTATCCACCGGAACCTAATGTCGATTACATTAAACGTGTGATCGGTTTACCGGGTGATACGGTCAGCTATCAGAACAAGCAGTTGAGTATTAACGGCGTGCCTGTGCCCCGCAAGCAGGAGGCCGATTATTTGCATCCGGACCGGATGTACTACTCCAAACAGTTCCAGGAAACACTGAACGGCGTGACGTACAACACCCTGAACGATGCCGATGCACCTGCCTTCGTCCCTGATGTCGCACGATTCCCTTACCGCGACCAGTGCCGCTATGACAGTAATGGCTTTGTCTGCAAAGTACCTGCCGGGCATTATTTCGCGATGGGTGACAACCGCGATAACAGCAAGGATAGCCGTGTATGGGGCTTTGTTCCGGATGCCAATATTGTAGGTAAGGCATTTTTTATCTGGTTCCATTGGGGTGATCTGGGTCGTATCGGCTCATTTCACTGATACATGACGGCATCTGGATCTCGCGTCACTGCACAAAGCCTACTCAAAGCGCTTGAGTCGGCTATTGGCTACCATTTCCGTGATTCATCCCTGCTCGAACAGGCGCTAACACACCGTAGTTACGGCCGCGATCACTATGAACGCCTCGAGTTCCTGGGAGATGCCGTGCTCAACGCCGTTGTCGCTGAAGCTCTTTTTCGTCTTTTCCCTGATCTGCCGGAAGGTGACTTGTCCCGGTTGCGAGCCAATCTTGTTTGCCAGGATCAGCTGGTCTCTGTTGCCACCGAATTATCAATGAGCCGTTATTTACGATTAGGTGAGGGGGAGCTTAAAAGCGGTGGCCAGCATCGGCCATCTATTCTGGCGGATACGGTAGAGGCCCTGTATGGTGCTGTCTGGCAGGACGCCGATTTTGAAACCGCGCGCCATGTTGTGCTCAAAAGCTTTGATCAGCGCCTGAAGGCTATTGATCTCCGGCACCTGCCTTCGGCAAAGGATGCTAAAACTCGTTTGCAGGAATGGCTCCAGGCCCGCCGCTCCCCTTTGCCCGTGTATAGTCCGCCAAAAATCAGCGGCGCGGCTCATGCCCAGTCTTTTGAAGTGATTTGCTGTGTTACGGACCGTCAGATCGAAACCCGGGGCATGGGGCCAACACGGCGAGCTGCCGAGCAGCAGGCTGCCGAATTAGCCTTAAAACAACTTGAAGCGGGCCCCCAGGACAAAACATCATGACGGATCATTACAGCGAAACACCGGGAACCCTTGAACCAGCCGGCCTGGTTGCTCTCGTTGGCCGCCCGAACGTGGGTAAATCCACATTGCTTAATCGATTGATCGGCGAAAAGCTCAGTATTACCTCACGTAAAGCACAGACGACCCGTCATCGCATCATGGGTGTGCGGAGTGACGCGGATGCCCAGTACGTGTTCGTTGATACGCCAGGTTTCCAGACCAAGCACAGCTCGGCCCTGAATCGCACCATGAACCGCGGTGTGACGCAGGCTTTGCAAGAGGTCGACGTGATCTGTTTTGTCATTGAAGCAGGTCGCTTCAGTGAAGCCGACCGCAAAGTCGTTGCCCTGTTACCGGAAGATCGACCGGTGATTCTGGTTCTGAACAAGATCGATCAGCTCAAAGACAAAGCCGCCCTGTTGCCGTTTGTCGCCAAGCTGGCAGAAGTTCGCGATTGGGCGGCCGTGGTACCGGTGAGTGCAGAAAAGGGCACGCAGGCGGACGCGCTGCTCGGTGAAATCCGTCATGCCTTGCCGAAGCAGGGCTTTCTCTATGATCCGGAGACCCTGACAGATCGGAGTGAACGCTTCATCGCATCCGAATACATTCGCGAAAAACTCTTTCGCCTCCTGGGCGATGAGCTGCCATATGCCGCCACGGTTGAAATCGAAAAATTTGAAGTTGAAGGTGATTTGCGTCGTGTTTTTGCGGCGATTGTGGTCGACCGAGAGTCTCATAAGCCCATCATTATCGGCAAGCATGGCGAAACCTTGAAACGTATTGCCTCCGAAGCGCGTCAGGATATGACTCGACTGTTTGGCGGTACCGTCTATCTGGAACTTTGGGTCAAAGTAAAGTCGGGCTGGGCGGATGATGAGCGCTTATTGCGCACGCTGGGCTACGAATAATTCGATCGGCTGAATCGGCAGCATGCGGCCCGTCAAAGTCGAACGCCAACCGGCCTTTGTGCTGCACACGCGTCCCTATCGAGAAACCAGCCTCGTCGTTGAAGCGATTACGCGTGATTATGGGCGTATGGCGTTAGTCGCCAAAGGCGTGCGTCGCCCACGTTCAGCAATGCGCGGTGTCCTGATGGCATTCCAGCCGCTGGAAATGACCTGGAGTGGTAAGGGTGAAGTCGTGACGCTCCACAATGCCGAATGGCAGGGCGGGCAACCTTTACTTGAGGGTAGGGCATTGCTGTGTGGCTATTATCTGAATGAATTGCTGATCAATCTGTTGCCACGTGAAGATGCACATGAACAGTTATTTGATCACTACAGCAAGACTCTGATGGCGCTGTCCACCGCTGAAGCCCCCGATGCTGCATTCTTTTCCGCCTGCTTACGTAGCTTTGAGAAACGCTTGCTTGGTGAGCTTGGGTATGGACTTATGCTGACGTATGACACAGCAGGGGGGGCGATTAAGCCACTGCATCGTTATTTATACGAAATGGAATCCGGCCCGCGCATCGTAGCCGATTCTTCGGCTGTCGCCGGTACAATAAGTGGCAAAACATTGCTGGATATGGATGCTGAATCTTTTGGCGATCCAATCAGTCTTGCAGAAAGCAAACAGCTGATGCGAAGCCTGATGGCGTTTTACCTGAATGGGCGGCAGCTGCACAGCCGTCGTCTGTTTGAAGATCTGACCGACCTGTGACTTTTTATCATGATTGAACTCGGCGTAAATATTGATCACGTAGCAACGCTCCGCCAGGCGCGACGTACCTATGAACCGGATCCGGTCTGGGCTGCCGTAGAAGCCCATATCGGTGGCGCAGACGGCATTACCGTTCATTTGCGCGAAGATCGTCGTCATATCCAGGATACGGATGTCCGTAAACTCAGAGATCTGACACAGATCAAACTGAATCTGGAAATGGCGGCCACCGATGAAATGGTTGCCATTGCCTGTGACCTTAAACCCGAGATGGCCATGCTGGTACCGGAAGGTCGCCAGGAAGTCACCACCGAAGGCGGTCTTGATATCGTTGGTCAGGAAGCCCGCCTCGCCGCTATCGTGGCCAAACTGCGCGATGCAGGTATTGTGACAAGTACGTTTATAGATGCTGAACCGGACCAGGTCGCGGCAGCTGCGCGTATTGGCGTTCAGGTGTGCGAAATTCACACAGGGCCCTACGCGCATGCCTTTCATGCGGCAGGACGTGATATCGAGCGTCCGGCCGTTCAGGCGGAACTGCAACGTGTGGCTGCTGCCGGCCAGCAGATTCGTACACTCGGTATGCGTTTTAATGCTGGCCATGCGCTGAACTATTACAACGTACAGCCGATTGCCGCTTTGCCCGGCATTCGTGAATTGCACATCGGTCACGCGATTGTGAGCCGCTCGGTCTTTGTGGGGCTGCGCGAAGCGGTCAGTGAAATGAAGCGACTGATGCGTGAAGCGGTCGGTCTGAATCGCTAAAGCGACCATGATCTACGGTATTGGCACCGATATCGTCTCTGTCGAGCGGATGGGACAATTGTTGGCGCGCCATCCCGAGCGCAGCCTGTCACACATGCTACATTCGCTGGAGCATTCTGAAGCCAGGGTGGCGCCTGCACAGGATCGTTTTGTTGCGAAGCGTTTTGCCGCGAAGGAGGCCCTGGCCAAGGCATTGGGTACTGGTTTGCGAGCGCCCGTGCTTCTGCCGTCGATTCGTGTTCAACACGATGATCTTGGAAAACCTTTTTTCAGTTTTGAACCCGAGCTGGCTGACTGGATTAGCCAGCGTTCCCTGCAAGTCCATCTCTCAATTTCTGACGAGCTGGCTCATGCTGTTGCTTTTGTTGTTGTGGAGAAGCTATGAACACGAATGTTGCCTACGGCCCTTTGATGGTCGATGTTGAAGGTCTTACGCTGACGGCTGCAGATAAGCGCCGTTTGCAACATCCTTTGGTTGGTGGCGTGATTCTCTTTTCGCGCAACTACAAAGACCCGGTACAGCTATCGGCGCTGACGCAAGAGATTCACGATCTGCGTCAACCGCCATTGCCTATTACGGTTGACCATGAAGGGGGCAGGGTGCAGCGCTTCCGTGAAGGGTTCACGCGTCTACCAGCCATGCGTGTCCTGGGTGAACTGCATGCCAAGGATCCGGTTGCTGCCGATAACGCTGCCGAAGCAATTGGCTTCGTACTTGCTGCAGAGTTGCGTGCACATGGTGTCGACTTTTCGTTTACGCCTGTGCTCGACCTGGATTGGGGGCGTAGTGGTGTGATCGGTGATCGCAGCTTCAGTAAAGACCCACAAATCGTGTCGCGTCTCGCTGCAGCTTTGATCCGCGGCCTGAAGCAGGGTGGGATGGGCTCTTGCGGAAAGCACTTCCCGGGTCACGGTTGGGTAGAAGCAGATTCGCATGTGGCGATTCCCGTGGATGAGCGCAGCATGGCAGAAATCGAAACCGATATGCAACCCTATCATGAGCTGGCACTGGATGCCGTGATGCCGGCACACGTGATTTATCCGGTTCTGGACGAACGTCCCGCGGGTTTCTCGCCTCGATGGCTGGAGAAGCTACGCCTCGAATGCCAGTTTGACGGCATTATCTTCAGTGACGATCTGTCGATGGAAGGTGCGAGCGTTGCCGGTAGCATTGTGGATCGTGCCAATGCTGCCTGGGATGCTGGCTGTGATGTACTTCTGGTCTGTAACAAGCCAGACTTCGTCGATCAGCTCCTGGCTGAATGGAAACCGGCAGCACAACCAAAGCGCTCGGCGCGTATTCCTAACCTCCTCGGTGGTACCGGTTTAGGTGCCGAGCATCCCCTCAGCAGGGCACAGCTGGATGCTCACCCTGTTTACCAGGCTGCGCTGAAGCTGATTCAGTCGCTCTGATCTTTCGCTACAGTTAAGCACGATGACTCACCCCCTGCAAGATCAGGTACGTACGCTGCCTGAACGGCCGGGGGTGTATCGTTTTCTGGCCGAAGATGGTCTGGTGCTCTATGTGGGCAAAGCACGGAATCTCAAGAACCGTGTTTCCTCCTATTTCGCCAAGAATCTGAGCAGCCCACGTATCGCACTGATGGTGAGCAAGGTTGCGCGACTGGAAGTGACGCCGACGCCCTCTGAATCGGAAGCACTACTCCTCGAAAACCACCTGATCAAGGAACTGGCGCCTAAATACAATATCCTGTTCCGTGATGACAAGTCGTACCCGTATATTCGTCTGACCCGCGAACCCTGGCCCATGATCGGCTTGCATCGTGGCGCGCTCTCGAATACAGCCGAATACTTCGGGCCGTACCCCAATGCGTGGTCGGTACGTCAAGCCGTCCATTTGCTGCAAAAGATCTTCAGACTGCGCACCTGCGAAGCGTCTGTGTTTAACAACCGTACCCGACCTTGTCTGCTCTATCAGATCAAGCGGTGCTCCGGACCTTGTGCCGGCAAAATCAGTGCCGCCGATTATGCTGAAGACGTAAAAGCGGCCGGTTTGTTCCTGCAGGGAAGGCACCAGGAAGTCACCCAGCGGCTGACCAACCTGATGACCCAGGCATCAGAGGCTTTGGCCTTCGAACAGGCGGCCCAATTCCGCGATCAGATCCAGGCGTTGCATCACGCACAGGATACGCAGATCATGGATAGTCATCAGGCGGAGGATGTCGACATCATTGTGGCCGTAGCGCAGGCCGGTAGCCTCTGCGTCAATCTGGCCATGGTGCGTGGTGGTCGACACCTGGGGGATCGGCCGCAGTTTCCCCAGAATAGTCACCAGCTGGAGCTGGACAAGGCGACTCTGAGCGAAGTGCTCTCTGCCTTTGTTGAGGCGCACTACGCCGTGCACCCGGCACCTGGGCGTGTACTGGTCAATGTGCCGGTTGATGACGCCGTTACGGAAACGTTGGCAGGGATACTCGGGCGGCCGCTACCGATGGCATTACCACACTATGCCCAGCACAAGGCCTGGGTTGAGTTGGCGGTCACGAATGCCGGTCTGGCACTGACGCAACGCCGCCAGATGCAAACCCTGCAGGGCAAGCGTCAGTCTGAACTTCTACGGTCATTACAGCAGGCGGGGCTCGCCATTGAGCAACTGCAACGGATCGAATGCTTTGACATCAGCCACACACAGGGCGAGGCAGCTGTGGCTAGTTGCGTTGTGTGGATACACGATGACAAGTCGGGCGGGGGGATGCGCCGCAGCGAGTACCGGCGCTTCAATATCACCGACATTACGCCCGGCGACGATTATGCGGCCATTCATCAGGCTGTTTACCGGCGCTACAAACCCATCGAGCAGGCGGGACTATCCACAGAAGCGACTCGTCCCGATCTACTTCTCATTGATGGCGGCAAAGGGCAGGTCAGCAAAGCCTTCGAAGCGCTTTCCGAGCTGGGCTTGAGTGATCAACCCCTCGTTGGTGTTGCCAAAGGCCTCGGTCGAAAACCTGGTCTCGAATCGCTAGTCTTTTCTGACGAACGTGAGCCCCTGCATCTGGATCCAGATAATCCTGGCCTGCACCTGGTACAGGAAATCCGCGATGAAGCACACCGCTTTGCACTGACCGGCCATCGTGGGCGTCGGCAGAAGGCGCGCATCAGTTCGCGTTTGGACGATATACCCGGAATCGGCCCCAAACGGCGTAAAGCCCTGATTAGCTGCTTTGGCAGCGTATCGGATATCAAAGTCGCCAGCGTTGATGCCATCGCCAATGTACCGGGCATGAGTCCCGAATTAGCGCAACGGGTTCACGAAGCGCTGCAAGATCGCTGATAATAACGTCATGAATCTGCCACTGATCCTCACCTGGGCGCGTATCGCCTGTATCCCCTTGCTTGTTGTCGCATTTGTGCCGAATGTGCTGCCGATCAACGAGGAGGGTAGGAACACGCTTTCGGCGGTTCTGTTTATCGTTGCGGCTGTCACCGATTGGCTGGATGGGT
>JACCDW011986195.1_pt1 | contig 14091 bp, 18 predicted proteins | sample 7449781 | NCBI WGS metagenome assembly JACCDW01 (sample SAMN15323449, study PRJNA562643) | freshwater metagenome | isolation source: river surface water | place: USA:Blue River Watershed | collected 2017-08-18 | reverse complement strand
GGTTCGGTTGATGGTAACGATGTTGAATTTAATTGTGCAGAATTGTATCTATCTGCCAATCCTCTAACTAATACAAACTTATCGTTTTGTATTGTTACACCACTAACTCTTTTGAGTGCATCACCAACAGTTCTGTCTGGTGTTTTCTTAATAAATTCGGTAGATAATCCATCAGAAACAACATTACTATTTCGGATTGTTCTTACTACTGCCACATCAGTTACTTTTTGAGCAACACTTCTTACAACTACTTCATTAAGTTGTGTTTCGTTATCTAAAAAGATAATATCAAATTCAGTATCCTTATCAAATACTACTTCGTTGGTATATTCTTTATATCCAACAAATGAAGATTTAATTTGGTATTTTCCTTCTTTTAATACAATTGAGTATTTTCCATCGGTATCAGATAGTGTAGTAAAAACATCACCATTTTGATTTTTGAAAGAAATGTGAGAGAAATACAGTGTTTCCGATTTGGATTTTGTAACACCTTTAATAGTTACCTGCGAAAACAATAAGTTTGGTAAAAGTAACAATAGTAAAAAGAAACGATTCATAGTTATCAAGTTAGTTCCTCAATAACTATATTTCTATTTTTTTAATATTGTAAGTTTTAGATTAACAAATCATTAAATAATTGTTGTTTACTCGTATATTGAAACGTGCATAGGGTCATTGTTTGATAACCAAGTCATTCCTTTTGATTTAAATATTGCTGCAACTTGTTGAAATCCTTTATCAAATTCATTTAAATTTCTTTTTTTTGTAGAACCCACATAGATACCATCTGATTTAAATGAAACACCGTATGGATATTTTATAGTATTCATATCAATTGCTGTTCCCCAACTATGATTTGATAATCGAGTACCACCTGTAACATTTCTAACTGCAAGTCCACCAGCACAATTTTCTATATATTTTTGTAAACCTTTTGCTCTAATTTCTTTAAGTGCAGGTTCTACTATTGCTGCTAAATCTTTATGTACTGTTATTGTTTTATCACCCGATGCAGTTGGAAATTTTATCTGTGCACAATTTTGTTTTATATACGCAGAATTTTGTTTATACCAAGTTCTTGTTCCTTGTACACTTTGTACATCAAAGTTTGGAGCCTCACCAGTGGCTGGCCATAATCCATTACCACACTTTTCAAATAATATAGCATCTTTTTTATTTACCCCAGCTCCAACTTTAATATTAGGAGATGGTTCGGGGTTATCATTAAATTCTTTTTGTCTTTGTATAACCTCTTCTGGTTTTACATTTTTATTGTGAGCAAATGCAGCTGCTTTACTGGAAAATTGTTGTTCAAATGTTTTTTGAGTTTTTGGATATTCTATTGCTATATCTCGTTTTATTGCAATCGCTTCTTCTTTATTTTCTTCATCAACTTCGATTTCATCAAATTGTGAAGGTACTTCCCCACTTGATTGTGCTGGTGGAATTGTGTAACCTGTCCAATTTGCAATGCCAGGTAATGGAAGTGGTGAGGGTGGATATGTTGCGGTTGTAATATACATACCGCCAACCGTTGTCAAATGTTGTTGTATTTGAGATATCAGTTGGTCTAAAAATTGTTCACTATTATCAGTTGGTTTTGCCATTTTTTATTACACTTTTGTTTTTTGAGATTGTACTGCTTGTTTTCCAATTTCGTTTAATCTCCATAATGCAACTGTGTTAAAATCAACATTGTTTGTTTGTATTCTAGTTTGAGTAAAATCACTTACCCATTTCCACCCAGTCCATACTTGTATGTGTCCATAAGGTTTTCCACCGGTATAACCCATAACCACCACATCACCAACTTGCCATTGAGATGGATTATTAAAATATGATTGAGATATTTTTATTTTATCGTTATAGTAAACCTTACCTGCAATATTTTTTGTAAAAGATGCTCTACCACCACCAGTACTTGGATTTTTAAAAGAAAACCAATCGGCATTGCCACTTATAGTTCCCAATCCTTGTACACCAGTCAATGCAACGATAACCGCCTGAGTACCTTGTGGACACAACCCATGAACTCCTTTAATATAGCCACTTCTTAAATTTGGATATTTTACTCTTGGATTTTTTCCAAGTCTTGGAGCCCATGCTCCTGCAATTTTTAATAATTCATCTAAATTTTTATATCCACTTTTTAAATCTGCATCAGTGCCGGTAATTTGAATAATTCCTTGGTCATATAATGCTTTATCTATAATTTCTGCAACAAGATTATTTAATTGAGTAACCCCTGCTCTTCCTAAATCATCAGTTGCACCTGAACTTCTAATTTGTTGATTTATGGTATCAACATTTGGATTTATAATTGCTTGAACTTCGGGGTCATTTTTATCCAATGGTATTTTACTCCAATCCAATTTATCATAAGGATTTTCTTTTTTAACATTTGTTTGATTCGGTGGTTCTAACGTTGTTGTATCACTAACTCCCCATGTACCTGGATTTGTTACAAGATTTGAAACTTGTGTAATATGAACAGCAACCCCGGTTGGAGTTATAGTAGGAAGTGGTGGTGGAAATAAATTCATTGTAGCCATAATATACCTATTTTTTATTCATATATTGAAACATGCATAGGGTCAAAACTTTTTAACCAAGTCATTCCTTTTGATTGAAAAATTTTTGCAACTTTTAAAAATCCTCTATCAAATTCATCTAAATTTCTTTTTTTTGTAGAACCTACATAAATACCATCATCACCAAACTTATAACCATAAGGATATTTTATGGTATTCATATCAATAGCAGTACCCCAACTGTGGTTTGATAATCTTGTTCCACCAGTAACGTTTCTAACAGCCAAACCTCCTGCACAATTTTCAATATATTTTTGTAAACCTTGTTTTCGTATTTCATCTAAGGCAGGTTGTACTATTGCAGCCAAATCTTTATGAACTGTAATTTTCTTATCTCCTGCACTTGTTGGAAATAGTATTTGTGTACAATTTTGTTTTATATACGCAGAATTTTGCTTGTACCAAGTTCGTGCACCTTGTGTTGATGATACTTCAAAATTTGGAGAAGGACCTGGTCCTAATGCTGGCCATAATCCATTACCACACTTTTCAAATAATATAGCATCCTTTCCACCACCACCAGTCGATGTAGTTTTTATTTCATCTTGTTTTTTTATAACTTCATTTCTATCAACATTTTTATTATGTGCAAAAGCAGCTGCTTCATTGGGGAATTGTTTTTCGTACTCTCTTTGAGTTTTTGGATACTCAACTTGAATATCTCGTTTTATTGCAGCTGCTTCTTCTCTATCTTCTTCGGATAATTCTGCCTCTTCTAATGAAGTTGGTGGAGGTGGTGTAAAAACACTTACACCTGTCCAATAAGCTTGAAAAGCAGGACCCATATTTGTAATAATCGCGTGTTCACCCGATGATTGTTGAAATGCAGTATTTAATACTCCCACTAAAACATTATACATTGCTTGTGGATTTCCTTGTTGAAGTTTTATTCCATTTACGGTATCATATCCTCTTTTTATCAATGCATCATATTCTTGAACCAACTTTGCAGCAAAATCTTCTTTTGAACCAATTGCTCGTTGATTTCTCATATACGAAAGCATGTTTTGTTTAAAGATATCGTATGACATTTTTATTCGGTATAATTTAAAGTAGACAACATTTCCGATAATCTTCCTTTTAATGTATTAAAATCGGGTTTATTTTCAGGTCCTATTGCAGTTGGTCCCGATGGTGTTCGATAAACTTGGTTTACAATCAAATCAATCATTTCTTCTAAAATAGATTTTAAAGTATTACCTCTTACTAATGGTTCATTTGAAAAATCAGTATTAGGAGATTTACCACTTGTATTAGTGTTTAAAAGAATTTTACCAGTACCAGTACTAACAAGAAAGTTTGAATTATTTCTATCAGTTGTAATGTTTACATCACCACCAAAATCCAAATCTGCACCAAGACCACCATCTATTGAAAATTTACCATCTGAAATAAAACCATAATTTGATTTAGAATGAAATATCATCTCACCGGTTTTAGCAGATAAAATTATTTTACCACTATTGATTAAAAAATGGTCATCACCTTTTAAACTACTTGGATATGAAGAAAATTTAGTTGGTGAAATTGATGTTGTTGCAGTGAATGGTATTTGATATTCTCCACTTGATATTACTATCGTTGTACCATCATTGTTTACATTTTCTTCGGTAACATCACCTTCCTTTAACGAAGATAAAGTTTGTGCATCTTGTCTATTTCGTATAATAATTGTTGGTGCAAATACATTATTTGCATTATTATATCCACTAAAACGAATTGATTGACCAAAACGTGATTGAATAATTTTATCACCCTCGTATAATTTTAATTTATTAACTGGGGTATGTGAAAAATATTTACCAAGTTTTTGTGTATCATTTGTTTCTGCAGAAACCGTATTTCCTAATGGAGTTCCTGTTTGTGATGTAGTATTATAATTTTGTTGTGTATTACTACTATCTTTATCAATATAAACAAAATCCGGTCTTCCTGCAGCTGCTTTTCCTTTATTTAAAAAATTACCCGGTATTCTTCGATAGTAATTTATACCACCTACATTTATAATTTCTACAACCTCACCAATAATTGGTACATCAACATCATATTGATTTAATGGTAGGTATGCAGTTAATCGTTCGGGTGGTGATATTTTATCAGAAAATGGTCTAATTACTGCACTACCAACATAAAAAGTATTCTTTTCAGTATAAAGAGTCTGACCATCCGCTTTATTTTTTACTCTTGGATGTGTTTCATCTAATATCACATCTACCACTACACCAGTATTAGTTGTAGTAGGTGGAGTTTGTTTATTTGAGTTTGAAAGTGATACTGATTTTTGTAATCTTTCTGACATTATTTTTTACTTAATTTTTGTTTAAGTTCCTCCACTTCAAAAGTTAATTCATCAACTTTACTATCTTGTTCATCAACAACTTCTTTTGCAGTCAATTCAATTTCTTTTAATAATTGTTGTTTTTCTTCAGCAGTTAAAAAACCACTATCCCCTTCCGATTTATTTTGTGATGATATAATTCTTTGTGCAATTGCTGCAAGTTTAATTAGGGCATCATCGTTCTTTACTGATGTATCTACTAAATCTTTTATAATTGGACCAATTACTGCCATATCCCCTGCGTGTCTAATTACCTTTTTCATTTCAGCAATTAGTTCAGAGATTCTTTGTTTTTTATTTTGTTGATTATCGTAGATATCCTTAAATAACCCACTTAGGTTTTTACCAGGAAATAATTCAAAATCTGTGCTCATGATTTTACCATATTATGTTGTATATAAATATACTAAATGAAAAAACCTCACCGAAGTGAGGTTTTACAAATTAAATATGAAAAAATTTTATGAATGCTAATCTTTTAAAATTATCATCTAATACCGGTAAAACTTCATGTTTTAAATTGTTTTTTGTAAAATCGAGTATTACAATTTCACCAAATTTTGGTTTTATTATATTTGAATCTTTTATTTTAATTTCACCACCAAACCCATCTTTGTAATCTTCGTTTAAATAAATCAATATTACACATAATCTATTTTGGTCATAACCATCTTCATGATTCTCAATAAATCCATCCTTAGTATATAATGTTAAATCAACCCTATTACCATAATTTAGATTTTTTTGTAAGGGATATAGTTTTTCAATTATATCTTTGAATATGTCATGTGTAAGTAAAACTATATTTTTATTATATTCACCATCGGTATTTCCTACTGATGTGTAATACCAATATTGAATATCACGTTTTGAATATGATTTTATAATTTTATATAAATTTTCAATATCAGAAAAAGTATCTTTACTTCTTGCTTGAATTCTTAAAATTTTATTATTACTTAATTCTACAAAACTATCCTTTTCATGTAAATATTTTGAGCATGTTTCCTTTATATCACTTTCGTTTACATCATCAAAAACAACACATTCATATCTTATCTTATTTATTAAATTTAATAGTTTTTCTTTATCAAATAATGAATGTAACCTTTCGTATAAATCTGCGTTTAAATCATGTAAATTAAACGATAAATAACCTTCTTCTAATAAAATGTTTTTATCAAATATTATATTATGTTTTCTTTTTGTATATTCCTGCTTTTTGTTGCTCTTTTACAGTTTTTTTAGCAATTCTTTTTCTGTTCTTTTTTGTTCTTTCACGATTAGTCATTATCAACCTCCTTAATCTTTCCGCACTTCAAACATTCTAATTCACCATCGTTATCAGAATCACCCCAAACGTGTTCACATTGACGGTGTGCAAAATAAACATCAATTTTACCATCACCATCAAAATCAATACCATCCATAGTACCATCACCATCTTCATCTACTTCAACACCAGTTCTTGGTTGAGCAGGAGTTGCAGGTACTTGTTCAAATGTATCATTAAGTGTTGGTTGTGATTTTATTTCATTTATTGCATTTGTGAAAGCATCAGGAACAATTGGAGAATATTCTTTTGGTGTTGAATCTCCCATATCTGCTGTATTTGATAATGATACTCCATCTTCCTCATCCATTTTCTGAACTAACATCTTATCTTTATCGGTATCGGAGAACCAATAATCAATGATTTTACCATAAGAACCGATAAAAGCACCTAACATCAATAATAATAATTCTTTCCATTCCTGACCAACGGTTGTGTTCATGTGAATAGACACCACTATACCTACGGTTAAAAGTAAAAAAGTAAATAATACGATGGCCGTGATTAACCATCTTCTTTTCATCATAGAGTTTAGTAATTCTCTAAATCCAGTTGCTTGTTGCATTTTATGTAATCTCCCTATTTTTTTACTTATAAATATAAATAAAAAAAAAGGAAACAATAATGTTTCCTTTATTTGAATACCTTGTGATTATATTTTGTTTAAAATTTAGTTCCGCAATGTGGACAGAACTTATGTGTATCTTTTTTTCTTTTAGCACCACATTCACCACAATATAACACATTTAATTCCTTTGTATCATATTTCTTTTGTGAGTGAGGAAGTATTTTCCATATAATAGTTTGGAAATAATACGAATTAAATTCCCTATCACTTGATGTAAATTGTTGATTGGATTGAGAACCCCTTTCAATTGTTCCTGTTTCAATACTCTTACTTTTTATATTTGAAGTTGATATTGTGTTAGTAGAAGAATAATAGGCAGTGCCAGTTGTTGTGAATGTAGTATTACCTAAATAATTTACATTTGTAGTTAGAGTTAATGGATTATATCCACCAGTAGTTCCACCACTATTAAATGTAATACCATTGTAGGGATAATATGGTGTATTTTTTTGAGTTTCTGTATAGAACTCCACTTCAACTAATCCATTATTTCGTAAAGCACCAACGTATTCTGCTTCACTATCTACATTGTAAGTTTTAAATAGAAATTTATTATTGCTATCTAAAAATCTTTCTAAAAATACTCTTTCACCTGGCCTTAGTACAATACCACCACCCGATAAGTATTCACCTTCAATTTTGATTTTTGCTAAAATGTAAGATGGGTTTGGGTTGAATAATTCAATTTCATATTCATCACCATCTTTTAAATAAACATTACGATTGATTTGTTTTAATCGTTGTTTGCGTTTTGTGATAAACGCCTGTGCTTGGGACGTACTCGTAGTAGTCCATACTGATTGTTTCATATTTTTTCCTTATTTTTGTTTGTATTTAAAAATTCATTTGTTGGTATTTCTCCAACTCAAATGCCACAAAGGACACTGAATGTTTAACCACAAGGTTTCGAATATAAATATGATTATTTTATTTTTTTCTTGACAACGTAATTGTGTAATACCAAGGTATCCATCTCACAATTCAGAAATGTTTTAATTGCAGTTTCAGGGTCTAAGACCATAGTTTGGTCTTTTAGATTAAATGAAGTATTCAATACAATAGGATAACCATTATCTATTTCTAATTGATTTAATAGTTTGTATATACGAGTGTGTTGTCTATTATTTAGAGTTTGAATTCTAGCCGAACCATCAACGTGTGTAATTGCAGGTAGATTTTTTCTATGTTCTTCTTTTACCTTTACCACTTGATTCATATATGGAACTAAATGTTTGTAATCAAAGTATTTCAATCTTTCCTCTTCTTTTACAATTGGTGCAAATGGTCTAAAACCTTCTCTTTTTTTAATTACACGATTTACTCGTGCTTTCATTTGAGGGTCTCTTGGATTAGCAAGAATAGAACGATTGCCAAGGGCTCGAGAACCAAACTCCATTCTCCCCTCAAACCAACCAATAACATTTCCATCAGTAATTTCTCTACTGATGATTGGAATGATTTCTGAATGATTTTTGTATTCATACCAAACTTCGTTTTCGTATTTATTTAATGTTTCCTTTATCTCTTCGTTTGTATAAGATGGACCAAGATATGGATTAGTATTTATAACTCTTTTTTTATTATTTAATTCATTATACCAATAATAAAGTGCAGAACCAATTGCAGAACCAGCATCAGATGGTGCAGGTGGAATCCAAACTCCTTTAAATGGAGTCAATTCAGTAATTTTTCCATTTGCAGTTCCATTATATGCACACCCACCACCTAAACATAAATTATTAGTTGGTCTTAATGCTATTGTTCTGTTTACCAATCTAAAAAAGAATTTTTCATAAATAGTTTGAACAGTTGCTGCTAGGTCTTTATGTTCATCTAAAATATCTTCTTCGGGTAATCTATTGGTGATGCCCAAATGTTCACCAAGTTTTTCATTAAACATTATTTCATCTGACCAATCATACTCAAATAATTTCATGTTAATTGAAAATCCACCATCATCGGTAGTTTCAATTATATCATTAAATTTTTGTAAATATTTGTATGGATTTCCATAAGGTGCAAGACCCATCACCTTGTATTCACCTTCGTTTGGTTTGAATCCCAAGAAGGCAGTCATTGCAGAATAAAACATTCCAAGTGAATGTGGAAAATTTATAGATTGTAATTTTACAATACGATTTTCCTCACCATATCCAATTACGGTAGTTTCCCACTCACCCACACCATCAACTGAAAGAATCATCGCTCTTTCATAAGGAGATGTATAAAATGAATATGCTAAATGAGAAAGGTGATGTTCTGAATAAAATAATTTCGAGTTTGGAAAAAGTTTTTTTATTTCTTTTTCTACACTTTTATACGCTTGTTTATTTCTGTATAAAATTTCTTGTCTATGAACTTCTCTAAAAATACCACCACGTTTAGTAGATTTTTGTATTCGTTCTAATTTAAGTTTTGGATTTTCATAAAAACAAACGGTATCAATATTTGTACCTGAAATATTTTCACTTTCCAACAACCACTTAATAGCATTTATCGGAAATGCCGAATCATGTTTAATACCAGTGAATCTTTCTTCTTCAACTGCACCGATAACTTCACCATTTCGTATCAATGCTGCAGCAGAATCATGATAACCTGAACTTATTCCTAAAATATAACAATTACTAGTCTTCATTAAAAATATCTTCTTCAAAATCAATTGATGAAGTATCTATCCAAAAAGGTTTTTCTTTAACTGAAAAATCCCCATTTTCTAAATACTCATTAAGCATTTTTCGCTGATGTTGTTTCATTATATTTACCACTTTTGTAATATAATGAGTTTTACAATCAGTCATTTCTCTAATAAGTAGATATAAATGTTTTTTATTAAAATTTTCTATGTATTCACTTCTTCTAAATAATTCTAAAACTGCATCTGCTATTTGAATATCTCGTTTTTTATTAAAAACGGTTGATAAATGTTTATCCCAATATTCTAACATTATATCTTTAAATTCTCTAAACTCATTACCTTCTTCAACTTCATAGAAATCATTTTCAGGATTCCAAGTTTCTGGCATTTCTGATATAAGAGCATTTTGTTTCCATCTTTTAAAATTACCATTATTTTTTAGGATAAGATGGTTTTTTGCAATAATAGTAAAATATGAGAATGCCCTACCCTTACCTTCTTTGTACATACCTATCTTTTCAATCATTGTTGAAACTACTTCGGTTTGTATATCCTTTTTAGGAACATCAAAGTAAGAGAATTTAAATGTGTTTATTACATTCTCTGCTAATTTTTCAAATGGGTATTTAATTCTTTCTTCGTAAATTCGTGACCGTTTAATTGGGTCTTTACATTTGTTGTACTCTACTATTGCATCTTGTGCAGGTGTACCAAAATAAATTTTATCTTTCGGTTTTCTTTGTTTTGCCATTTTACTATATTTCTTGATTTAGGTCTTCTATAATATTTTTAAGTTGTTCAAATGTTGCACCAACTTCATCATCTTTTTCGAAAACCTCACGAGTATCAATATCTCGCATTCTTTCTAATGCTATTTCTACTTTAACTCGTGTACTATCTATAACTTCAACTACGGTATCTTCTAGTTCTTCATTTTGTTTAATCAGATTTCGAACACCTATGAGTAATACGATATTTATTAAAATGGATAAGGTAAGGAAAAAATAAATAGATTCCATATTATTTTTTATTATATTTTGTGTCAACTTCTATTGAAGCCTTTATGTTTGATAATAATTCAAGTTCATTTTGAAAAATAGCTTTTTCAAACTCTTCTCTATCTCTTTCAATGTATTCCTTAACCACCTCAATAACATACTCATTAAAATTAAGTGGTGATTGTGCAACATAAGTAAACTTATGGTTAGTAATTGTAACAGCAGTATCTGCTATCTTAACCCAATACCCTAACCTTTTGTTTGAGATGTAGTATCTGCCACTAATTGGTGCAGTAATACATTCAGTATCATCTTGGTTAAATAACAAGGTAATTATATCAATTACTAATTGTTCATGGTTTTGGGGTTTGTAATTAGGGAAAAATTTTTCTCTGATGTACTGAAATAAATTGAGTTGCATAACTTTCATTTTTTAGAATTTAGATTTAAGATTTTCTTTTTCAATTAAATTTTGTAAACTTTTAATATAGTTTGGGTCTTCTGCATAAGATTGTGAAAGGTAATCAAAATAATCTCTTTCGTTCTTAATTTTGTGCAAATATGTAGAAGAATAAAATGCGTAATCATAAACTGATTCTAACCATGTATCATAATAAGCATGGCCATGTTGTGTACCTTCCGCAGTGTTAATTCTTTGACTTGCTTGTTTCATTCCAAAAAGGTTGTTATTTTCATTAAACATTTTTGAAGTAAAATTAGCAGTTTCTAATTTTGCTTGTGCCAAAACTATGTGTGGAAATTTAAAGTTTAATTCTTTAAGTTTTGAAACGAGTTTATCCTCGGAAAATTCATTGTACTTAGACATTATAACACGAACTTCTTGTTCAGTATAATTTCCAGCCTTGTACTTGTTTACTTGTGATAATGCACCTATGGTAATAAATACCGAAAGTCCAAATATCACTTTAATTGAATGTTTTGAAAAGTTAATTTTTCTAAACTCTCTGGATTTTTTGTCGTAAATGTAAATCATAATAGTTTAAATTTGTTATATACAAATATACGAAAAAAAACCGAAATTACCAAACTTTTAGGTAACTTTTTTAGGCCTCCCCTACTTGGCCGGACATAAACATATTTAAGTTTAAATTATCCGATATATTATTTATTTTCTTAATTTGTTCATTAAGTTTTTCCACATTCATTTGTACTTTCTCATCAACGTTTTCAGCCTCTATGATTTTCTTTTCAACCAATTCATCAAAGATACTACTTACGAGAATTTCAAGTGTTAAAATACGATTAAATAATATAGATAATTCTTCGGGGGTTTGTGTATTACTCATTCTAATTTTCTAATGATGATGAAACATTGTATATAGAATGAATAAAATTCTTAAATTCTATATCCATTGGAGTATCGTGAATTGTTTCGCCAAATGAATTTTTAATAGTTGATTCTACAAATCCTAAAGCTGATGCTAATCGTACACAAATGATTTTAAATTCATGAATATTCAAATCATCGGGTATTTTAAATTCAATTTCTGAAGCCTCTCTACACTCCTCTACCATTTCATCGGTATATCTAAATATAAGTTTTGCCATAATTTAATTTTTTAAAGAACTTGTGCTCCTCTAATTTTTTCTGCTTTTTTGTATTTCATAAATTCAGTTTCTCCATTTGGTAGTTTTACCATAACCATTTCATTTCTTCCATAAGTTTTTGGAGCATAGTAAGTGGTAGAATATCTTCTACTTGGATGTGTGATTAGAATACCATCTAAATGGTCTAATTCATGTTGTGCACAAACACATTCCAATAATCCTAAATCATTAAAAAATTCTTCTGAATCTTTCCAATCTCTACCCTCAACATAATCAGGTGAAAATTTAACTTGTCCTAAATTATCACACTCAATTGTAATTGTTTTATGTCTAACCGTTTTAATTGGTTTACGCATTGATTTTGGAATAGATAAACATTGTTCAACGTAAGCAATTGTACTTTGAGAAGTTTCAATAACTCGTGGGTTAATAAGAACTAATGGTTCTTTAACATTTATCACACACGCTCTAACATCTAACCCAAGTTGGTTGGCGGATAATCCAATACCACCATAAGTTTTTAATCCTTCAAGAAGTTTAGTTGATATATCATCTATTTCTTTTTGAGATAAAGGTTTGGACTCAATTTTCTTTTGTAATTTTAACGGTTCTTTAATGAGTGTCATATTATTTTGTTTTATTTGGATGATATGGGTCAATATAATTTGGTTTGAAGTATTCATCGGTGTATTCGATTTCTTCTGGCCATACTAATTTATTTTTATTATAAAGGTCTCTAATTTTTTTACCCAACTCCATATCATTCGGAGTATTTTTTATAAGTTCAATTATTTCTTTCATTGAGCAAGATTTAAATATTTTTCAAGTAACCAAGATGATGATTGTACTTTATCGCCAAGACCCCATACCGAATCAATTCCAAGAAAATCACAAGTTGTATTTTCAGGTGTAGTAGTTTCAGTTCTATCCCCACCATTTCCAAAAGCCATAACACCTTTTGGTAATGAACCATGTAATCTGATATATCGTTTTTTTGCGGCCTCTATAAAATCAATAGCAGTATCATCTAAATGGTCTTGTGGATTCATAACATAAACCCAATCTACGTCTTTTAATGCATTCATAATAAACGCTCTTTCACGTTCTTCCATAAATGCTCTACCTTTCTTTCTTCTTAACCAATTATCATTGTTAAGTCCTATCCAAACTTCTTCTGCAAGTTGTTTTGCTCGTTGGATGCATTCGATATGACCTTTATGAATTGGGTCAAATCCACCACTTATTAGTATAACTTTATATTTTTTGCTTTCCATATTACAAATATACGAAATTATTTTCAATTAAACAAATTATTTCCATGTAAAATTATTTCCAAAATGACCCCAATATGCAGTTTCTGAATACTTTAAATTTTTTAAATCTAAATAATCGATTATACCATTTGGTGATAAATCGTATCCATTAACATTATATAATTTAATTCCAGTTTCTAAGTTAATCCCTTGGTCATTACCTTTGATTCTTGCTTGTATAGGTTGTTCACTTCCTATTACATAGGATAGTTCCACAATTGCATATAGTAAATCATATTTCCAAATAGCATCAACTGCTATTTTTCTAGCCATATATGCTGCACTTCTATCAACCTTTGTTGCATCCTTTCCACTAAATGAACCACCTCCAATTGGAATTCTTGGCCCATAGTTATCTACAACTTGTTTTCTACCAGTTAATCCAGTATTGATATCAAATCCACCAACATTCCATTCACCTAATGGGTTAGAATAAATTTTACCTATATCAAAATTTTGATTGAACGTAATATTTTGATTTTTAAAAAAATCAATTATAAGTTCTTCAAGATGTTTAGATTTTGAATTTAGAAATGATGCAACAATTGTTGCCTCATCACCATTTATTGTTACTTGTGTTTTACCATCATAAGGATAGTATTGATAGATATGTTTATTTAATTGTCTAGCAAATTCATATTCAAACGGCATCATAGTAGATGTTTCTTTACAAGCATATC
>JACCDW011766178.1_pt1 | contig 14091 bp, 28 predicted proteins | sample 7449781 | NCBI WGS metagenome assembly JACCDW01 (sample SAMN15323449, study PRJNA562643) | freshwater metagenome | isolation source: river surface water | place: USA:Blue River Watershed | collected 2017-08-18 | reverse complement strand
TTCTGCTTCGATGCGGGCTGCACATCGCTTTAACAAACATTTAACAAAAGATATTTGGAAGTATAATAGTATTGTGATTATATTTGTGTTCTAAATTATATTATATGGTGCTTACTATATTTTTATTGATTGTTTTATTGTTCGGTTGGTTTGGTGTAATTGCAACATTATATATTTTGGTGAGAGTAATACCCGCATTATTTTTAGGTCTTTTATTTTTATATTGGATAAGTAATGGTGTAAATACAATACAACAAACAAAACAAAAAAAAGAAGCAGAACAAATGAGAATTAATGGTGAAATTTCTGGTGCCAAAGCGGTAAATGAATATAAAGAATGGAAAAAATGGTACGATAATTTAACAACAAAACAAAGAGATAGTATTAAAAGAAGTGAAGCTATTGCTATTGAAAATACTAAAATTAGATGTGTTAAATGTAAACGTGAATTAAAAAATGTAGATGTGAATGATTACATAAAAGGAGTTGGTCAGGCATGTACAAAATGTTATATCAAAGATTATATAAAAAAACATAAAAAGTAAATTGTTGTTCTTAATTGAAAGACCTCATCAGAAATGGTGGGGTTTTTTATTTGTGCACCACAGATTTCTCCGGCCGGCTGAGCTGGAAATTCCTCTGGCAAGTTTAGGTATTACACATATAGCTGCCAGAGAATATTCTGCTTCGATGCCGGCTGCACATCGCTTTAACAAACATTTAACAACAGATATTTGGTAGATAATATAAATTTATTATCTTTATATCCTAAAACATTAAACTATGACACAAGCAAAACTTTTTGAAATTGTTAGCGAGAAAACACAAAGAGAGTTTGACCCTAACGAAACAATCCAATGGCTAACAATTAACCCTTCTATATTTTGGAGTTGGGGAGTTAGTAAGAAAATCAATCTTTACGATAAAGCACTTTTATTGAATGTAAGCGGCCACCATTTTAAAGGTTGGGTTGTAATTACATTAGCTTGGGATGACACCTATTCTATTTTTTACATTAACACAAACGGCACAATCGTTGGAGAGCAACACAATGTATACTGCGATATGTTAAGAGATGTTATAGATGATAGAATTGAAAAAGTTAAAGATTATCAATTTTAGAGTTTTTATTCGTATTTTATATTTAGATAAAACCCTTGATGCCGCTGCATTAGGGGTTTTTTTATTTTTTTAGCTGAACCCTCCCAGGAGAAATGTTCTCGGATATTCTCTGGCAAGTGGGTATTACAACGCATTGATTGCCAGAGAAATATGAAAATCCGCAACAGGTGAGAAATTCTTTAACAAAGTTTTAACAAAAAAAAGTTTGCTAAAAGTTTTTTATATTAAAAAGTTCCTTATCTTCGTATTCTAAATTTATTAATTAATTAAAATTAAAAAAACATGGCACAAGACAAACAAGTTAGCAGTATCTACAAGACAACGTTCTACGATAGATACAAATTTAATTCTTTGCAAAGAACTATCAAAGAATGGCACGTTCGTGATTTAATGGAAAAGATGAAAATTCACGGATTTTTAACAAACAAAGCTATTAGCGTTAATGAAAAAAATGAAATCATTGACGGACACCACCGCTATTTAGCTGCGAGAAATTTGAAGATACCAATGTTGGTACAAGTTTGTAAGGGAATGACGGAAGATGATATTCTTGAAGCAAACCAAGACCAATTAAATTGGGATAAGCACGACTTTACCAATACTTACGCAAAGAAAGGTAACCCTAATTATGTTGCGTTAAAAGAGTTTATGGAAAAGTTCCCTAAATTCAAAATGACGCAATCTTTAATCTTGTTAGTAAACGAGCCAAACGCACACCCTAAAACAAAAGTTTTCCAAAGTGGCGAGTTCAAAGTTGGTAGCGTTAAAAAGGCAGAAGAATTTGCAAAGAAGATTGAGGAAATCGGTAAATACTTTCCAAAAGCCTATACGGGTAAATTCATTAGTGCAATCATTTGTTGCGAAACAAGATGTAAAGAGTTTGTGTTTAATGAGTTTATGGATAAGTTGGTTAAGTTTCCCGATAAGCTAACACCAAGTATTACAACCAAATCTTATTTAGAGAAGATTGAGGAATTGTATAACTACCATAGAAGTAAAAAGCACCACGTTAAATTAAGCAATTTATCTTCGGACTTTGAAAAGTAATTGTGTTGCTGTGTAGAATAGGTTGGTGAAAACCCCTTGCAGAAATGTGAGGGGTTTTTTATTTCCACCACACGAGTTTTTACCTGAGCGCGCGACAAAATTCTCTGGCAAATATTTCTAGCCCGGCGGGAAAAAACTTCTCTGGCAATCGTATTACACATTAACAAACTTTTAACAATTAATATTTGGAGTATAATTGTATTCATATTATCTTCGTGTTCTAAATTTATTAACTATGAGTATTACAATGTTGGGTATTACCGCACTAAACGATTTGGTTAACAAACGAATTAGATTAACCGCACCAATGAACGACCCTTTTCCTATTGAAGTAGGAAGTGAGGGAATTGTTTACAATGTCGGCTTTGACATTATAAATGTCAAGTGGGATAACGGCAGACAATTAGGATTGGTTATTGGCGAAGATAGATATGAGGTTGTTGAATAACAAAAAGCATTAGGACTATTCGGACTGCTATGTATACGCAATAGTTAAACAAAGATAACCGAGCAGGAAATATCTTTAACCTAATAACCCCGTAGAAATACGGGGTTTTTTATTTGTCCAAGACCAAGATTTTTCTCCTGATCCCGTGAATATTCTCTGGCAAATTCACCCAGTAGGTGTCGTGGTAAACTTCTCTGGCAAGTTGCCAGAGAATATTTTGGGGTGCTCATCTGGGCAAATCGTTTTAACAGAATTTTAACAAAAGAAATTTGGTTGAGTGTATAAAGGTTGTATCTTTATATCCTAAACTTATTAATATGCAAAACAAAGTAATTCGCACAACATTAAAAGAAAGTAAACATTTAATTAAAGGAGTGTTTACATTAAAAGACAAAACTAAAACGCAATTTCAAATTGACAAGCATTCAGGTTGTTGGGAACAATGGGGTAACATTAGGGAAAATTTAACAATTAGTGTGCCTAAAATTGAAGAAATTGTTTATACCTTTATATACGACTTTAACTAAACTAAAAAACTATCTAAAATGAAAAAAACTTACGAGTACGAAATTGTACAAGACACTGACCCAACAGACCCAAGAGAGTGGGATAACATTGCCACAATGATATGTTTTCATAACCGATATAGCATTGGTGATAAACACGAATACAAGTCCAATAACTATAACGGGTGGGAAGAACTTAAAGAACAAATTGAAAGTGACTACAAAGTGTTAATGATTAAACCTTTGTATATGTATGACCATTCAGGTATTACAATAAGCACAAGTCCTTTTAGTTGTCCATGGGATAGCGGACAAATTGGTTGGGTATTCATTGATGAAAAAAGGTTACAATATATTACGGGTGACGCAAGTGGTCATAACGAAACTAATTTAGAAGAAATTATTGATGGCGAAATTAAAACTTACGACAAATATATTCAAGGTGAGTGTTACGGCTATAAAATTTACGAGGTTGAAGTATGTGATAAAGGACACGAGCATAAAACCGAATTAGATAGTTGTTGGGGGTATTACGACGAGGACGACTGCGAAAGTGAAGCAAAAGGATTAATAGAACATTATCAATCAAAATTAGAATTATGTTAAAAGTAGTAAACCATAACAAGTTTCGTTTTTTTGAGTATGAAAACGAACCAAGTCCCAAGTATCAATTAGGTGACGTATTGTTTAAACATTATGAAGACGGCTCCGAAATTGGAGTTGTCATACAAACTTTTGAGGACGGCGACTTTCGTACTGATATGTGGGGTATGTCGAGTGAAAGTGAAGTAAGACCGGCTAACATTGAAGACATTAAATTATGGCGACCTAAATTATTGGAAGACATTCAAATCGGTTAACAAAAGTAACGGACATTACTTTGAGTTCGCCCTTCGTTTCTACGAGGGGCTTTTTTTTTGCACACAACCTTCACCTGCCGCACGTACGTGGAATATTCTCTGGCAAGTGTATTACAGATTTCCTGTCGGGCGGAGGATCTATCAACGCAAAATTCTCTGGCAAAAATAAATGCCAGAGGAATTTACGGGCGCGCTGTGCAGCACGGGGACTGAGCGTATTACTTGCCAGAGAACATTATCCTGATTTCCCAGATTTCGTCCTGAATTTTTGTGCAAGAAGAAATGGTTTTCACCTGTGATCATCTTGGAAAATCCTCTGGCAAATTATGTAATACTTGCCAGAGAACATTCTGGATTATACCAGCATCCGTCCTGATTTTTTGCCAGAGGATATTTTCCATCGAAGGTTGTGATCATTTCTTTAACAACACTTTAACATAATATATTTGGAATACCTTTATACCCATATTATCTTTGTTCTCTAAACTTAATTAATATGATAGTAGAATTAAATTCGGTCGCTTGCGTATTCGATACGACCACAAAAACAATTTACGCAAAATATCAAATGGGTGGTTATGACAAAACAAGTGGAGTTCAGTTAGATAAACTAACGGAGCAGTTTGTCAATCAAATGAGTATGGATGACATTGTGAAAATCAATGAGTCAATTCCGGCATTTAATTATGACGGCACCATTTATAATGACCTATTAAATTTTAAAAGCATCACATCAAAACTTTAATATGGAAAATAGAAAAATTGCACCAGCTATTAAGCGTGAGATGATAAATTTTATGCTTGACAACTATGACAAATCGTTTGAGATAAAAGAGTTTTGTGATAAGGTATTAAAAGAGGTACAAAAGGAACACTTGCACAATCCAAGTGTTTATCTAGCAGTACTAACGCAAGACGGAAGAAAATATCTAACGGCTAAAACATTGTTTCCAATTGCTGTTAATAAATTTAAAGAGCATAGATATTATGTTGGGACATTGAACGAGTTTCCAAATGGCGCAAAAGATGAACGAGCAAAAATATATGCTAAAAGAATTATTAAAGAAAAGTTGGAAAAGAAATATAAAAGTATTACATTTACACTTTAAATAAACCAATATGAGAAAAGTTGTACACGTTTTCAAATTGACCGACATTGATGATTATAAGGCTGACGCCCAATATTACACAATACATCAATTAAGAGATTATGGAATTGAAGTTCATCCTATTTGGACTGATGGAGTTGAATTTAATGAGCCAACACCAACGCTTGAAGAAATTACAACAAATGATGAAAAGTTAATTGAATTCTTTGAGGACTTTAACTTTGAGTTGGAAGTTGTGGCAATGGTTACCATGGATGATTTTTTACAAAAGACTTTAACAAGAATTTAACACTTACATTGATATAATTGTATTACCTTTACACTCTAAATTTATTATATGGAATATGTAGTTATCTATGCAAGTTCACCAAAAGAACTATCATCCAAAGTGAGAATTTATATTGGTGAAGGCTTTAAGCCATTAGGCTCACATCAAGTCGCAACAATCCATTCTCAAAATCGTTTCAGGGGCGACCAACATGTCGATACCAAGCACGAGTTAGAATATTCACAAACCTTAATAAAAGAATAATATGTCAAAGAAAAAACTATTACTAGACAGAGAAGCATTTATTGAATGGTTCTTCGATTATGAAATTTGTAAAACCTTTGTTGATGACCATGGTGTTATTGGGGCTTTAATTACTGATGGGAAATTTACACTAAACGCAAAAGACCTAATCGCTAATTGTGGCTTTATTCCCGAGGGTGTTGTTGCAGAGGGACAAGAGCCAATATTGAATGATAGCGGCGAGGTTGATATATGTGAGTACGATGTAATTACATTTGCTAAAACCATAAAACAATCAGCATGATAAAATCAATCGAAGAAAAACCAAGCACCATTGAAGTTGACCTAACCGGCCCTGATGGTAATGTCTTCAACCTAATTGCGTTGGGTGGAAGACTATGCAAACAATTAAACCTTAACTCTGAAATGTTTTTTCGTCGTATGACAAGTGGGGACTATGATAACGCTGTTAATGTGTTCGAAGAATACTTTGGTGATTTTGTAACCCTTTATAAATAATAATATGAATTGGAAAGAATTAAAAAAATCATTTGGCAATATACAATTATACAAACGAGGTGATTGTATTATTATGTGGTATGGCGCAAGTCATCACGTATATTGGGACTACACACAAAAGGAGTGTATTACCCATTTCAAAAAGAAATATGGTATCAAAGGTAAAGTAGATAAAGCAACCTTTTGTCCATTTGTTCTTTAACACAATTTTAACATTTTTTCTTTGGAAGTATAAAGGTATTACATTTATCTTTGTACTCTATTACTAAAACCTAAATAAAAAAACAATGGCAGAATTTGAATTTCACCTCGACCAAAAACATACCATTTGGTATAGAAACACTTTTACTATTGAAGCCAATACTTTGGAAGAAGCAAAGGCGAAAGTAATTGAGGTGTGTAATACCGACACAAGTCAGTTACCAAGTGATGATTGGGATTTGTTAAACGACACGGCAGAATATATGAGCCCTGACGAAAACAACGGAGAGGCGACAGATGAACTTTATATTAGCGAAACTGATACAATCATTTGGACTAATAAACCATAATTTCTTAAACTAAACTTAAACTAAAATGGGTACAAGAAGCACTTACCGAATTATTGAAGAAAATATTGTAGGTAAAAAAGTAAAAAAGGTTAAGCAAGAACCACTATGTTTAATCTATTTCCAATACGATGGCTACCCAAGTGGTCATCCAAGCGAAACTGCTGAATGGTTGGCAAGTGGAAAAGTTGTAAACGGCTATGGGCTTAATGACCAATTGCAATTTAATGGAGCAGGATGTCTAGCGGCACAAATGGTTGCAAAATTCAAAGATGGTGTTGGTAATGTTTATATCCAAACATTGTCAAGTCGTAGCAAAAGTTGGGAAGATTATTTGTACGATATTATTGTTAAAGACAATTTCACAATCGAGTTTGTCGCTTACGAGAATGGCGAAACCCCAACTGAAATTTTTAGAGGCACTCCAAGTGAGTTTGCAGCCAAGTATAAAAAAGTTGAGGAAGAGGCTTGATAATGTCATACACATTTATTATATTATACTAGTTTTGTGTACATAATTGTGTTTGGAATGTTTGAAAGGGGGTTTTTACCCCCTTTTCTTTTGTCCAAGAATCTCCCAGCATCGCCGGCTCTAATATTCTCTGGCAAGAATCCGGCTCAAATGTGCATAACTTTTAAAAAATTTTTGAGTTATACACAAATAATTCGCAAAAAATTTGGTATTGTGAATTTAATTACCTTATCTTTGCATAAATCAAATCATATTCGTATGACAAATAAGAAGTTAGAAACAAAGATTGTTTTATCACCGAACAACAAAAACAAATGGGATATATTATACTCTAATGACGGAGGTAATACATACCAATTACATAAAACATTCGCAAGCATTGAAGATGCTATGAAAGAAACTACTATAATAAATGGTAGTTTTCGTTTACTTAATGATTTAGTTAAGTAAGGTGTTATAGTTTTTTTTAGATAGGTTAGTAAGTTTAGTTCTAAACCCTACACGAAAGTGTGGGGTTTTTTATTTGCTCAAAGAGAATTTACTGGTGTGCACACACATACCAATATTCTCTGGCAAATAAATGTGCACATTCCTGCACATGCACAATGCACATTGTATCCTCGAATTTCTCTGGCAAAAAAACTTGCCAGAGGATATCAACCAGCTGATCCACAGAAGGAGAACTTGCCAGAGAATATTCGAGCTGGTCTTCTGGGCAAGTGAGCTGGGATTGTTTTAACATTTCTTTAACAAAATAAATGCAAAAATATTTGGAAGTATAAAAGTATAATGCTTATCTTTGTCATTCACTAAACTTAATTATTATGGGCTTGGACATGTATCTAAAAAAGCACACATATGTTAAAAATTGGGAGCATATGTCTGCTAACGAAAAAACACAAGTTGTGGTTACTAAAAATGGTAATCCGCATCCGAACATTAATCCCGAAAGAGTTTCTTACATCATTGAAGATGTTATGTATTGGCGTAAAGCAAATCAAATTCATAATTGGTTTGTGAAGAATGTTCAAGATGGCACAGATGATTGTAAGGATTACTATGTATCCGAAGATACATTACAAGAACTTGTTGATAAGTGCAAAGAAGCATTGTTGGTTATCAACAACGCACACATCAAGTTCAAACAAGTTGAAACAGGCTGGAACCAAAATGGTAAAACTTATGAACAAATCCCAACATATGATTGTGGAGATGAGATTAATGAAATTTTACCACCAACACCAGGTTTCTTTTTTGGTAGCACAGAAATTGATGACTGGTACAAGCAAGACTTGGAGAACACAATTAAAGTGTTAGAACCATTGATTGAAGAAGGTGGCGACTTTTATTACTCATCTTCTTGGTAGTATAAAGAATTTATTTGTATATTTGTGTGGGGCAATCGCTTGCTCCACATTTTTTTAACCTTAACATAATTGTTATGCCAAACTGGTGTCAAAATATGTTGTATGTCAATGGTGATAAAAAGACCATTGCACTTATTAAGAGAAAATTAGAAAACGCTAATAGGAATCCTAATAGTGTTGAGAACCTCATCAAAGAAAAGGAGAGTGTATTACTTACTCTTACAAACCCACAAGAAATTGAAAGAGCAACCTTTGAGTATGATAGTAAAATCAAGGTGGCACAGCAAATCGAACAGAATGAGGTCAGGTATGACATTGGTTGCTTTCAGGCGTTAGTTGGTCTACCAGATACTATTGGTCAGGATGAGTACAGGTTTAACTCAAATGATATCAACGCAAACTACTACGGCACAAAGTGGGATATCGACTATTCCGAATTTAATTGGGACTTTGATGACACGTCATTGAGCGTTAGCTTTGAAACTGCTTGGAGTCCGCCGATTGCGTTTGTAGAAAAACTTGTATTACAATATAAAGGAATCACTGATGCTGAATTGCACTACGAGGAGGGTGGCTGTAACTTCGCAGGTAGGATGGTTGCTGAAAGAGATAGTGAAGGCAATGTAACATTTGATGACGACTGCTTACAATATGAGGAGGGACTCTACAAGTATCAGGATGATTATTTCTGGGACAGGATGTATGACGAGGTTAGATGTGCATTAGAAGAATGTGATAATGATAAGAAGGATATAATGGACAGGTACTCGTTCGTTAGTGCTGATGACTTAAAAGAAATCGAGAAGACAATAGATGAAATTATTTTAGAACTTCAAACTGAAAAAAATGAACAAGAAGCTTAATGTATCAAAGGTTACTCATCCTGATAGAAGGATGAGTTATGGTGAATGGGTTAACCACTTTCACTTCGGCAGGTTATATGTCGAACCACCCAAACTATTCGACGGGAATCATTTCAATACAGAAGTATACACCAGGAGAACTGGAATCCGAATATTCTCTGGCATAATTAAATTTTTAAACAAAATAAGTTAAACAAAAACAATGGGAAGAAACAACAAAACTTTACAAGGAGCATTTACTAGCATTCTTGGCAATTCTAGCGAACGAAGTTCGATTGAGCAATTTATTACCCGACACACTGGATCTGATCTCCCAGGTGAATATTCTCTGGCAAAAAAGTTACCGGGTGCTGAAGCAGATCTCCCAGGACGATATCCTCTGGCAAAATATATTAACCATTATAAGATATTGTATGCAGAGAGTGCTCGTGCCATAGATGCTATGGCCCAATTAGAAACCATCATTATGCAGTTTAAAGCGCGTATTGATATGCAGGACATAACAATCTACTTCAATAGAAAGAAGTATATCTATGCTAGATGTCCTTTTTTTAGGTCCGATAGAGATGTGAAAGAAATCCGTGTGTGCGTAGAACCTATCGCGTATTACTTCAGTGATGGTCCAACTCAAGAAAACTTGGCTAAGCTTATGGTGCACGATGACTTTATGAAGAAGGCATATGACAAGGTAGCTGAGGCTATGGACCAAGAAATAAAAAATTCTGTTAAAATTTATGATATTCTAAATAAAAATTTGGAATATTCGAATTAATATTTTAAATTGCACTCAAATCTAAACTTAACTAAAATGGAAATGAAAATCAACCTATCGGAGAATGTAAGAGTATCCGACCCTTGTTACACTGACGATGTTTGGTGTAAGACACAACTTAAGAATGTATTACCCGGCAGCTACAACTGCAAAGTGGCCCACTCGGATGAGGGAGCTTGGGGTATAAGAATCTCAAGTATTACACTAGTTCACGAGAACTACAATGATGATGAATCATTAGAGTGGCAACCTCATAGCGACATTGGTGTTGACTCGGGTCAGGCCGGCGTGTTCTGCGAATCATCTTATCGCAATGATGAAATAGCTGCGAGTATTGTTGCTCCTGAATATGACTTTGTATTACCTTACAACGACACACCAGGTGATGCTTGGTATGAAAAGATTTGTAAGTTCACTCTTGGTAATAAAGGATATGGTGCGTATGACACGGGTGTGGTTTCTTGCAGTGGTATAGGTGATGGAAGTTATCCGTTGTATGTGGTTTACGATAGAAACGAGAAAATCATTGGGATGCAAATCGATTATCTCTTAGGGGATGAAGAAGATGAGGAGGAGTATGAAGGAGATGTATGTGGTGTATGCGGGAATGATTTAGAAGAAGATGGTACCTGTGAATATTGTAAAGACAATAACGACCAAGATTAATATGGGGAAGAAAATTAAGGTTAGGTTCAACCTCGGGAGAGGGAAGAACTATATGAAGTGGAAGGTGGAGTATCCAAACGGATGGTCAGATTACTTCGTCCCCACAGAGAATCAATTAATTTTAAAAGGGTGTCAGCTCAAGAACAGCAGAACCACCGCAATGAAGATTTTAAATGGTCAGCATAAAGTCGTTTGTGCTTGGGTGTTGTGTGATGAAATTAAAATCATACAGGAAAACTTTATTGAGGATAATCTACAGCAGGTGAAATATAATCCAAGGGTTCTACCATATTGGAACAAGGATGGTGTAGATATGGATGGTTCTAAAATAAATGAGATGTACACAATTGATTATAAACTAAACATTAAATAATATGACCCTACTAAAATTTGCAACTAGTGTTGATTACGAACTATTGCAACAACAAAAGCGAACGCTGCTTGACTTGTACACAACTGAAGCCCAAAGAGAACACATCGATGGGATTATCAACTTCATCGACGCATTCCAAGACGCTATTGTCGAATCACACATCAAAACCGAGGAGGAGGTATTCTCCATATAACATATGAATAAGCTATACACTTCGCAGGTCTTAGCTCTTAGGAAAGAGTTCATAGACAAAATAGAAAGCACATTCGAAAAGAATGTGGTAATTGAATTCAATACTCCGTTCAGTGTTTATATCGTCGAAGACAACTCCTACGACGAATCCATCAGCAGGGTTCCATACATTGTTAATACATATGATGGATTATACCTATCAGGTACCACCTTCTACGGGGATGAGTTTGATGACCTTTCAGTGGCTGATTTGGATGACATCATTGAGGTGGCCTATATATTAGACACACTTACCTTAGGTCACTATAAAGTACTTAGCAATGGATAAAAAACTACTAAAGATTTATATCAAAGCTGAAATCAACCGCATTCGACACGCGATTGATATGGGTATCATATTACCTGTAGCAGGCTTAGCGCAGATAGATGTTCTAGAGAAGCTTGAACACGTGTTCCAACTTGATAAGGAATCCGTTAAGGTCACCTATCACAACAACTTCTAGAAAATCCTGATCTGATTCTGATCTAGGTCGAATATTCTCTGGTAAGAATATGCGCTCGCACTTGCGTGCTCGCTTCCGGTATCAGCGGAACATTCGGCACTACAGGAACATTTAAAACTATATACTATGGTTAATTCTTTATTGTACTGGTTCGATTATGTGGTGGGTTATATTACAACTCATCCCAGCAAGCTTCCATTCTACCACAGATACATGTGGGAGAAGTACGGTACTAGATACTGTACTAAAGAACAATTCAATGAATACTGGGAACAACATGATCACACTGAGATCAGCCCGTGATATTCTCTGGCAAAAATGTTACAGATGCAGCCGGCTAGCTGGTCGATATCCTCTGGCAAAAAATAGTTGCCCAAGGATTTTGTCTTATCGTTTTATTTTGTTAGATTATTCTTATAATAATTAATAATCTAAAATCATTAAAAATGAAAAAGACAACCAAATCAGCTCGCCGCACCAAGACAATCTATGTACCTGTAGCAACTAATGTATACTATGATGGGGGTTCTTACCGCGTAAGAGCAACTGTTGATGGTGTGAAGTACAGCAAGAACTTCTCTAATAAGAAAACAGCGATTCAATATCGTAACTCTTTGGTGAAGTAACCCTTAACTGGCACTAACACCTCAGACGCCCCATCAGCCAAAAGCTAGATGGGGTTTTCTTTTTCTCAAGTATCCTGAGGGACCATTATCCTCTGGCAAACTATTTATTAAACATGAAGATTAACTTAAACGAAAACGAAATAGAAGGAGAGGTTCAAGACGGATCAATAGACTTAGTAAAGGAGTTTGAAGAGAAACTCAGACAATTACGTATGTCACTAGATGCATGGCCTGGTCCTAATTTCCCTAATGTGTTCGGTGATGAGATTCATAGAGAAGCTATTAGAATTAATTTTGATGCTGATGGGGAGGAAAAAATAATTAAGTGGGAGCTTAAAGGATATTTCAAGGAAACCCCGGATAAACCAATTAACTTTGTAATACCTAGAGACGCTATCGCTAATGGATGTAGAGCACTGGTAGATTACATCAAAACAGAATTCCCTGATCTACTGTCATACCCGAAAGAAATTCTGAGTCAGTATTACATGAAGGCTTGGGACTTCGACGTGTTCACTAAAGATGGTATAATAGCCGGCCGATACTTCATGAGGAGAAGTGATGTACATGATTATGAAAGCATGTTTGATAAGGAGTACCCATTTGAGGAGTTTATAAACAATGTAGACGCCGTAGCCGAATCTTATGTATTACCATACGAATTTAAATTTGAAGACAAGTATGCGTCTAGGTATTACATGAGTATTAAGAAAGGTCAACAGATTGGTAAAGCATATCAGAGCGGAACATTTGAGGGACATGAATATAAATTCAAAACTGTTAGGGTTCACGTTTCCCCGGCCTACAGAGCCTTCAATACTGAAACCCTTGTACTAGAAAACAGATTCTTTACTACTGTAGATTACTCACATGCAATGTACATAGATGGTGTTGATTATACTGAGGAAATCCATAAACATATGTGGGACAGAAATACCCTTGAGTTTGCACCGGCTTACAGAAGAGACCTTATCGAAAAGCTTAAACCCATTTTTAAAAGCCACGGATTAGAAGTTAACTAATACGTATTACACTTTACTTAATTACGCGCCCCTACGGGGCGCTTCAAGTTTCTAGTAGTCCCTATATTTGTTGTTTAATATTCCGCACGTATTACTTAAACAAAATTAAACAATATCCTCTGGCAAAAAAACCCCTGCAGCGAGGACCGAAGGGACGAGCGTAATACTTGCCAGAGAAAATTTCGTTGTCGAAACAACTAAATCTTTGCCAGAGAAAATTCGGTGTATTACTTACACATTACTAACACAGACCTGTGGATAAGTTTATTCGCTCGCACTTCGTGCTCGCTTCAGGTATTACATGTGCATATAAATGTTAATAACATGTTAGCCAATAACTAGCATTATGTTAAATAGAAATGAATGTATTACTAATCAGCGTATTACACATATAAAGCCTTATTATATATAACTATATATGCCACTATGACAGACCTGAAGGCCTCCGAAGGAGGCCGTATTACACTTACATATAGAAAAATTTTAGAATATGGTCCTTGATTCGCTCAAGGGTCAATCCCCACAACTTACCACTTTTCCCCACTTTTTCCCCATTTTATGGCTG
>JACCDW011737508.1_pt1 | contig 14091 bp, 12 predicted proteins | sample 7449781 | NCBI WGS metagenome assembly JACCDW01 (sample SAMN15323449, study PRJNA562643) | freshwater metagenome | isolation source: river surface water | place: USA:Blue River Watershed | collected 2017-08-18 | reverse complement strand
TCAACTGTTTTCTTAATACTTTGTAAATCTCTAGTTCTTAACAACGGAATAGATTTATTAATTTGTCCAACAGTGATCCCTGTAGCAGCAGGTGCTGGTTGAGTTGCACTAGTTCCTCCAATTGCAGCTGGCTGTGCTGCACTAGTTCCTCCAATTGCAGCTGGCTGTGCTGTCCCAGCTCCGGTTGCAGCAGTAGAAGTAGTAGCAGTCGTTGTTGATTGATTTGCAGATGTAGAATTCGATGATCCAGCCATAGGTCCAAGAATAGATCTTGCTGCTGCATCTTTTCCTGACTGAAATCCCATTTTAGCTGCTGTACCTATGACAGCTGGTGCTGCTACCGCTGCTCCAGCTACTTTCGAAACCCCAGATACAGCTTTTCCTATACCTCGTCCGATGGATCCGAGAATCCCTTCATCTGTATGTTGGTTTTCTAAAATAATTTCGTTAATACGCATTTTTAATTTCCAGATTAGGTTGTTATGCCTTTTTTAGCCAAAACTGCATTTACATTTCGTTGAATACTTTGCAGATCTCTTAACTTTAAAGTCGGTATGACTTTATTTATTTGACCCACGGACAGAGTTGTTTGAGGAGTAGTTACAGAAGATGATCCAGCAGCAGGTGTTTGTTGAGTTGCTCCGGATGCAGTACTTGCCGATTGTGCAGCAGTAGGTATTTTCATATCTGTAAATGTTTTATTAATAACTTCTGCACTTACACCTGCATTTTGCAATATTTTTTTAATTTCTTCACTGTCCGTAGGACTACCTGCTTTTTGCCATGCTTTTTGTAATTTACTAGCATCAACTTTATTACCTGTTATGCCAAATAGTTCGTTAATCTGCTGTTCAGATAATGATTCGGCAACCGGCTTCTCTTTGGCTGCACCTGCAGATTGTCCTGCTGTAGTAGCCCCTACCGAAGCTGCAATATTAGCAGCCCCATTAATTGCTGTGTATGCGTCGTTGACCCATTGAATTGCTTGCTGTCGTCGAACGGGTATTAATTGTAATCCGTCAATGTAAGCAGGGTTTTTCATTTTTGCCACAAGCCCAGCAAATTCTTTATATACTTCATACATTTGAGAAGTGTCTGTGCCTGGTTTGTAATCAACAGCAAGGCTACTATATTGATCCCATAACTCGTGTAGTTTTTTTATGTCGCCGGTCTTACCAGCAATTTGAATTCCTCGTTCAAATCCGGGCATGCCAGGAATTCCGACAGAATTGCGAACAAGGTTTAACTTTCCTACGTTTTCGCCAGCGCCTTTCATAACGCCAATTTGTGCAGACATGCTTTTGGCAAGGTCTGCTAATTTAGCAGCGCCCGCGGCAGTGATACCTGCAACTAATCCAGCTGTTGCGCCACGTCCGATTGCAGTTGATGCTTTTTGTCCTTGTAGTAAACGATCGGCAATGTTTAAAATACCTACTGCGATACCAGTACCAGTACCTACTGCTAGTGCTCCTGCACCTATTCCGCCTGCAACTGCAACTCCCAATGCTGCGGCAGCACTACCTGCAATTCCTAATAAGAACTTATGTAACTTAGGATTATTTTTTGCAAATTCTCCGTATTTGGCTAACTTGGCTGCTAGCTCAGGATTCTTTGCGGCTATCTTACTTTTAATATCTTCCCATTTTTGATCAAAAGCCTGAACAGGGGCGCTGTTCTGTAACATACTACCGAACTTATTAAACCATACATCGCTGATTTTATCTGTAGCGCCCTTAACAACATCTATCCCTTTACCTAAGGCACTACGACCTGCACCTGTTTCGATACTCTTAAACAATTGTTGAATTTGATCAGGTTGTAATGCTACTTCACAAAGAATGGGATGTATTTCTTTTTCCCATGTGCGAAAGTAATGATCTCCTTGTCCAAAACTCTCAAATATACTTGTTTGATTAGAATTTTCTATTTTTTCAAGTAGGTCATTTAATTTCATTCGAATAATCTTTCTATAGATCAATTATTTATAAACGAACTGCGTTCGTTTGCTTCTTCGTTTTCAACTCGAAGCATTTTTTTAAAAGAAACTTTCTGTAGATTGTTTAGTCAGACGGAACCTTTTTTAACGGTTCCGCCCTCTTTCTGTGAGTTATCTCAGCCAAGACATATGGAAGTAGGTATTTTACCGTTGGCTAATGGGCTCTGACCTTTCCCAACCTACATCGACTCGCTTTTTACAGCGCCTTAAACCTCGTTCCTAGTGTTTAAGTTTTTATAGCACGGTTTTTCGTATGCTAACAATTCATACTATATCAAAGCGTCGGGCATATGGTTCGAACCCTCAGACTCACTTCCGATTTTTCAGGATAGTTGGATCTACCAACGGGAGTGCTTCAATATGTTACGTGTCCAGGTTTTATTTGCCTGGTTTTTCCACAGCGGTATTAAACATCCGGCCCGCCAACCTTAGGTGTTAGTTAAAAACGTCCTTAGGTAACCACCTAATGAACTTATTATTACAAGTGATACAAATGAGTTTGCCTGTATGAGGACCGTTTTCGCATTTTATTGCGGTCCACTGATGTGATTTATGAATGCCTAGATCGATTTCTTTAAGGAGACGGATTTTTTTGCCTTGGAGATGAGCTGCCTGATTGTAATGCCAACCTTTATCAAATCCTTTTTTTGGATCAATCCAATACTCGGAATTTAAAATACTTTTAACTGGTTCTCTATCCCACTTTAGCTTGGTCATGATTTTAATATGTGTGAGCCATGGACGCGAACTTGAATATGACCATTATACCAGTCATCGGATTCTAGAACGCCTTTTTCAAATTGTAGTTTTGCTTCAATATAGGAACATTGTGCCTTGGTTTTACAAAAATGTAATATTTCTCGACGGAAGTTTTCTTTGCCTAGTTTTTCGATATCTGCTGTTAGATTTGGTGAAGAGCCATAATAATTTTGCCAATCTGATTCGATTTTACTTTTGATTCGTTTTCTTTTCTTTGTGCCGTTTTTGAGTTTAACTGTTTTATATGATGTTTTAGAAAATAAAAATAATTTTTTGCCTATATATTTTTTATGATTGATTAAATTTTCAATGATATACACAAACCCGATGACATCATCGGGTGGTTCGGTAACTTCTTGACCTTGATAAATCCAAGTCATTGTTTATCAGCAGCTTTAGCCTCCTTGCGGGCATTTTTTTCTGCGGTAATTTCGTTACGGCGAGCCTTAACAAGTTTACCAATTTCGGCCAAAGCTTTGCGAGCCCTGGTACCAGCAGCACTATTTCCACTGGTAAATTTAGTATCTTCTGATAAAAATGCTTCAAATTGTTCCTGAAGTTGAGTTGTCGTTGACATTTTTCTTTTCCTTTCGTTTACGGGCAGTCATTTTAGATTCACGTACAATACGTTTTTTTTCTCTGCGATTGTTAAGACCTTCGCTGTACACTAATTTAGTATGCATGTTGACTGCCTTGGCTGCTTTTTGAATATTTTTTAAAGATCTTCGTACATCACGTATAATGGCAATGCTAGAAGGAAGTCTTAACAATCTCAAATGATTGTTATGCAAAAGAACCAGTTCATCAACTAACCGACTATATATAATTTTATGTTTTTCTAATTCTTCATTCGACATAATCTATGTTACTCGAGTATGATGTAAATCCACTTTCTTTTATAACTCGTAAGACATTGTTAACACGCCCTACCAGTTCGTCTTTATGACTGATCAAATAGATGTTTTTGTTTCGTTCTCTAGACATTTTTTTTAATACAGCTAACCCGGCCTCTACTCCGGCAGAATCCATGCCTGCATCTATTAATTCGTCGATGAACAATAAATTCATATTTTGATAGAGTCCTTCCCAAACATCTCGAAATGCAAAACTAAGAGATAGTATTAATCTGTTACGTTCGCCTCTGGATAAATTATCAAAATCTAAATCTTGTCCTAATTGTGTAATTTCTACAGTTAGATCATTTTGAAAAATTACAGAATGCGGAAGACCTAGTTTATCGATATAATAACTCAAACGAGAATTTAGATAAGTTAAGTTTTGATCAATAATTTTTTTACGAACGAAACTATCTTTATTGGTCAAAAGTTTATGTAAAAATTCTTGATGATCTTTAAGTCGAGTAAGTTGATTAATTTTATTCCAGGTAATTTCCTGCAATGCAGTTTTTTTCAATTCCTCTATTTGTTCGTCATAGGGGTTATTTTCGTTGATCTTGATACCAAGTTGACTTTCTAATTGTTCAAGATTATTTTTATGACCTAGAGCTTCGGTTTCGGTATCGTAAAAGGTAATTGGTTTTTTAGGCAATTTTCCAATAGTATCTAACTCTAAGTTAATCTCAGTAATTTGTGTTGAAATACTATCTTGATATTGCTGTGTTTCTAAACTTTGACTCGTGATTTTCTCTAGCATTTCGTCATGCTTGTGATCGTGAAGTTCTTGATCACATGCCGGACATTTCTTGTCTTTTAGTTTTTCAATTTCTTTTTTTAGTTTTTCAAAAGTCTTGTCATTCTGGGATAATGCTGTTTCCAGTGTGGCCTTTTGTTTTTGCAATGATTTAATTTTTTCATCATTTGCAGTCCATAACTTTAAATCATTATGTGCTGTTATTTCTTTTTCGATATCAACATTTTCAAGCTGCATTATGGCTTTACCATAACTTTCAATTTCTTTTTCTTTCTTGGTATTCCATGCAGAACTTTTAAGTTGTAGACTATTGATGCTTTTTTGAACATTCTCGTTGGCTGTTTTAATAGCTTCAATCTTGGCATTTTCGGATTGAATTTGGTCCTTGTTTTCTTTAATCAATAGTTTTAAGGATTCTGCTTTTTCTGAAAGTAGTGTAATTCCTAATAATTGCTCAATGACTTCTCTTTGATCAGCAGCCCTCATGCCCAGAAACGGTTCTGTATACGTATTCAATGCCACAAGATGTTTAAACATAGTGTGACTCATTTCTAACATTTGCTCAATAGATTTCTGAGTTTCTCTGCTGTCACCTTGACTTTCGTCCTCATCGGAAGATTTTATTTCATTATTGTTAACATAAAGTTTCAAAACATTAGGTTTTCTTCCGCGTTCGATACGATATTTGTTGTTATTTTTTTCAAATTCTACGGTGACCAACATGTTTTTTCCGTTGGTCTTATTAATTAGATTCTCTTTTTTGATGTTAGTCAGTGCTTGTCCGTATAATGCATAACTCAGTGCATTGATAATGGTAGTTTTTCCAGTACCATTACGAGATCCAGTGTCGTCGCCGCCTAGATCTATATTTTCACCTAAAACAAGAGTAAGATGCTCGCGATCAAAATTCACTGCCTGGGTTTGATTACCCACACTCATAAAATTCTTTACGGTGAGATTTTTAATTTGAAATGCCATATTGTTTTTCTAGATTTTTCTTTTCGATTTTTCCAAAAATTTTTCTAATATCTTCGGGGATTTCTTTTTCAGGATCTACAGTCACATACTCATTAGAACGATCGAACATATCCTTTCCGGAAATAATCTGTTTTCTGATGTAATTAAGATCCTTGAATCGATCTTGATTTAATTCTTGATGAGCAAAAGTTTCGATCTTATATCGAATTGTTTCGAGATCCATCCAATATGTCAGATGCCACCCTCCGCCGGTAATAGCTCCAAACCCATAACGATCATTTCGAAGACCCTGCGGTGTCATATCTAATGCTACTCGATTGGTACTAATTGTAGTTCCTCGCCAAGGAATGATCTGTTTCTGTTTAAAATTATAACAAAAATGATCCTGTTCTACAGCAAGTTTATCCCATCCTTTGGAAAAATAATCTCGAGCTATGTTTATACAGTCTTTATGAGGAATCTCATCAAGGTCACTGATCATAACGATATCGTCTGGCTTAAAAATCTTAAGTGCAGTTGCGATATGATTACGTTGTCCATTTTCTTGATGCCAAGGTCCGGAATTATAATCTCTTTCCCAACTAGGTTTTTTATTAAAATCAAAAGTATCTTTGTCGATAAGGTATGGAAAATATAAAATCTTATCAAGATATTTTTTATATCTAAAAAGATTATCAGTAAAATGCATAGGCTTTATCATGCCGTTCTGAGTAAGATTACAATCGACTAATATAAAATGATCCACATGATCGTAGAGATATTCTAAACGACCTTCTAATATGTCTAGCTCATTACAGAACATAAAACAATCGATTACTTTTTTCATAATAGTTTATATACTGTTGTAAATTTCCAATAAAACATTACGATCGAAATCTTTGCTGTCAATATTAACCAGTTGTTCGGTTACAATTTGATCTACACTTTCGAATGTTTGATCGACATTGTTTTCGTTGATGCCATCGAGATTATTTCTATCTTGAATTAGACTGATCTCTCGAACATCGTATTCATTCATAAATGTTTCTTTGATAAAATTAGCTTCTTCGAAACTAATATCTATATCAATGTTGACCTTAAGATGCATTTTAGATTTCATAATGGTATCTTTTTGATCAATTAGATCACTTAATTTTAAAGTTCGATATTTAGGACAATTTGGCCAATCTAGATATTCTGGAGTTTTGCCCCACTCTAAGATCATCATTCCTCGAGAATCATCCCACGAATCGGCAAAATTATGGGGAAACGCATTACCTATATAATGTATCTTGCCGCGATTTTGTCTCTTATGGAAGTGACCACTAAAGACAAATTCTTGATGTTTAAAATGTTCAGCTTGTAATTCGCCATGATCAGGCATTTGCACCATAGCATTCATATAGAATAGAGGTAATTCAAAATGTCCAAACATGTATCGACTTTTGACCTGACTGATAGTTTTCCATTCGTCGCCCACTAGCCACGGTACCAAGGTCACATCATCTATGGTACTTACATTTTCGACTACCGTAATACCTGGAATATGTCTGCCGAACGCCGAACTATGAACATCACGTTTGTCTTTGTAAAACAAATCGTGATTGCCCGGAAACCAAAAAAATTGCTTAAATGCCGACCCTAATTTTTCTAGACATCTTATACTGGTATCTAGGGTAATTAGGTTAAGGCTGTTTCTATTATGACTCCAGTCTCCCATGAAGATGCCTGTATCACAGCCGGCATTCTTGGCCTCTTGAACAAACCAGTCAATAAATTCTTCGCAGTCTTTTAGATGAGTTGTACTATTTGATTTCAACCCAACGTGAAGATCTGTCATTACTGCAACTTTTTTAAACAGAGGCATACATTATTCTCCTGTTTAAAGTTTACAGATCACAAAAAACAAAGTCAATCTTTAGTATTTTCAGACTCTTCGTCTTCGTTAATATCTTCGGACTCGTTGCTTTTTGGCATACGAATATTTTTGTATAGTTCGGCCTGGCGTGCAATTTCTTCAGCATATTCATGACTATTTTGTCTAGTTAAACTAGGAGTTAGCCCTGCCTCTTCCAATAAGTCGTCTCGAATATTTTGATTTTTCTTTTCTAAATTTAATATTCTGGTAAAGGAATTTGTTACCGCTGCTGTATAGTATGCAAAAGGATTTTCTGATTTTGATTCGTCAAACTGTAATCCTATTTGACTAAGTTGAAGAATGGCCTGTCCTCGCATTTCTTCGATATAGGTATAACCTCTCCAATTACTTCTTTGAGCATATCTTTCACTTAGTTTGATAAACATACGACCTAGGTTTTCTGTAATTCTTCCATGGTCCTTGCTAAATTTTCCAGTTTGTATTCCACCGATCCAGTGACTTTTGCCCACACATATTAACTCGTCCTCGTCATTGAACTTCCAATGTTGAAATGGAGGAAAATTAACTTTCTCGTGTGAGTCGGCTTGTGTTTTTGCAGTTTTTTTACGCCCTGGTGCTAGCGGTATGTGTTCAAATGTCATTATTCTTATAACAACATCTGTTTTAGGTATAGATTTATAATCCGGAGTTAAATCTGATAATTTGACTTTTTTATCTCCGGAATTACGTGCTTCCATAAAAGCCAGTAATCCTAATCTTTTTGCCCTATTTCTTTTAGCCTCGGCTACAGTTCTAATATTGATTTTACCAATATCAGATAGAATAATGTCGTGCTGACTGTATTCTGATTTGGTAAAACTGCTAAATGAACATTTACTTTTATGTATTTCTGCTAGTAGATCTCTATTATTTAGATATTTTATTTTTCTTGTTGTTGGGGAAAGTCCGGTCATCTTTTTATTATTATCCTTGTGTTTAGTGTAACACAAAAGAATGATCTGTCAATCATTCATTAAAGCAGTACTTTATTTATTGATTAAATATGGTATAAGGAAAAAAGTATGTCGCTTATAAATTTTGATCAATTAGTAGAATTCAATGATGGAATAGAGGGCAATGTTTCTTTGGAACTGGATACAAGAACCAGTTTGGAAAATGTAACTATTACCAAAGACGATCAAGGAGTTATTTCATCTGATAAAACAGCCGAGCAAACTTTAAATTTTTTAGAAACTGAAGTAGCACCGACCAGTCCTGAAGATGCTAGTATGTTGGCATCGACTATTGAAGATCTAAAAATTAGAGTTGATGAAGAAGTTGCTCAACAAAATAATGAATCTCCAGTATCAGTATCGACATCTGAACAAACAGAGATCGAAGGAGATTCTCAAACTATAGACGACGATTGGACTGATAGTATAGGTCGAAGTGTTCCTTTTCCTCCTGGAGCAATTCCAGTTGATCCAACCCCGGCAAGTGTTAACATCAATACTTTAAATGGGGATGTAGTTAATCAGGATATGAGAGTCAAAATTCGTGTACCTGAAAATTATTATAACTCTCCGCTTACCAATGTTTTAAAAGATTTTAAAGGAATTCTTTTTCCTTATACTCCTCAAATTAGTATAGAACACAAAGCCGATTATGGCACAATGAATCCTATTCATTCGAATTTTGCTATCTATTTTTATCAAAAAAGCAGTGTGTCTCCTATGAGTATTTCTGGAAAGTTTACGGTTGCAAATGAAAAAGAAGCAGAAATTTTTGTTGCTACGGTTCATTTATTAAGATCATTAACTAAAATGAGATTTGGAGGACTTACAGGAGATCCAGATAGCGGAGCACCGCCTCCAGTTTGTAGATTAGATGCCTATGGTGCTTTTATGTTACAAAATGTTCCAGTGGCCATTACCAGTTTTAAAATTGATTTACCTGATAATGTAGATTATTATACGTTAGGAAAAAAATCTAATTCTGAGTCTTATCGAAAGTACGAAATGACCGCTGTTCCTGTCGTTTCGACTATTTCTGTTTCATGTATACCAGTTTATAGTAAAAATGAAATGCAAAAATTTAGTGTTACACAATGGCTAAAATCGAAATCTATTAGAAAGGCAGGATATCTATAATGAGTCGATATAAAGGAACTAGTCCATATTATGATACATCGGATAAAAACGGTTATTTAGATATTTTATCATTTAGAAATATTCCAGCTCAGGACGATGATATTTTGTTTGAAGTAACGAAAAATTATGAACATAGACCAGATCTCTTGTCTTATGACCTTTATAAGGATGTAAATTTATGGTGGGTATTTTCTGTGAGAAATCCTACCATCTTAAAAGATCCTGTCTATGATTTAGAGTCTGGTATAAAAATTTATCTACCTAAGATCACAACTATAAAAACAGCATTAGGATTATAATATGAAAGATCCTCAAGTTGATAGAAAAACTTCGGATGCTAAAGAAGTTCAAAATAAAAAAACCAATGTTATACAATCTGAAAAGGTCAACGTTCTTCATGGATATCGTTCCTATACATATAATTTTACATTGGCTGGATTAAGAAAAGAATACATTAACGATCCTTCCTTATATATTAATAAACCATTAGAATTTATTGTATTAAAAAGTGGAGGAAAAGGAATCACCGGACTATCTACTGATGTTTCAGGTGTTTCTAGAAAAGTAGGAGAACAAGTTACTCAGGTCGATGCAGGATTTGATCAAGGAACTGTTGAAATAAAGAAAGGAATTTTTAAAGAAGATAAAGCCGGAGACTCTGATTTGGTCCGAGGTTTCAATCAAAATAGTCCCGGTAGATTTGACATGTTTATTGATAGTGTTGAAATCGAAACGATAATGGCATTTACCGAGGACGGTGGAACAACTTTACCTACCTCGATTAAATTTAATGTTTTAGAACCTTATAGCATAAATGGATTTATTGAAGCGTTACATGTAGCAGCGGTGGCATCTGGCTATGCCAGTTATGTAGATGCAAGTTTTCTTTTAAAGATGGAATTTATTGGTTATGAGGATTCTGAATCGATTACAGATCCTAGAATAGTTGAGAATTCAACTAGATATTTTCCTATCAAATTTGCTGGCATCGAGGTAGAAACAGGGGAAAAAGGCACATCATATAGATGTGCAGCTATTCCCTGGAATGATATTGCTTTTGGACAAGCTAATAAATTAAAAAGATCTTGTAAAATGGAAGGGAATTATATCAAAGATATTTTAAAAGATCTTGTTGAAAAGATTAATTCTCAAATAAGACAAGATGATCAAAAAACCAAACAAGGAACTAATGTAACCGACACAGATACCTATGAAATAGCATTTCCGGTTAGAACCGAAGACGGATTTAATTATGATAAAGTTAATTTAATAGGAGAATCTAAACTAGAATCTATTATGAGAAATTCTTCGATTTTTAAATTCGAAGATCCAGGGAAAGAAAAACAAACGCAATCTCCACAGGCAAATGATTCAGATCCTGAAAGATTAAAATTACATCCTAATTCTGGTACTCCGCCGGTTATACAATTTTCAGAAGGAAGACAAATCAGCGAAATAATCACCGCGGTAATTAGAGATAGCAACTACGTTAGAAACATATTAGACAATCTAAAAATAGACAGTAATGGATTTATAGATTATTTTGCAATCAAAGCTGAAGTTTTTAATAAAGGAACACTAGATCCTGTTTCGAGAAAACCATATCAAAGATATAGATATTCTGTAATACCTTATAAAGTTCATTTTACCAAAATACCAGGGCTCGGATCTCAGAAATATAATTCAACACCGATATCAAAATTAAGTGTTAGAGAATACAATTATATCTATACAGGAAAAAATGTAGATGTTTTAAATTTTAAATTAAATTTTGATACGTTATTCTTTGAGGGTATTCCTGTTGCAATGGCCAATAACGATCAGCCTGGAGCAATAAATTCGGCCGGACAATCGAAAACTTCTGAAATTGAAATTAAAGACGACGATATAAGAAATCAACAAACAGATGAAATTCCTGTAGGTCAACAACTTCCGATGCCTGTACAATTAACTCCACAAGAAGGATCAGGAAGTCAACCTAGTACAGATCCATATTTTAGATTAGCCAGGAATTTGCATGACGCAATCGTTGATTCTAAAACTAGTTTGGTAAAAGGAGAAATCGAAATAATAGGCGATCCTTTATATTTGGTAACCGGTGGTATAGGAAACTTTAATCCAGTTCCTGGAGATGTATCTGGAATAACTGATAGAGGCGAAGCAGATTATTTGGCAGGACAAGTTTTAATTACAATTAATTTTAGAAATCCTATAGACATACAGCCCTTGGAACTCGGCGGAATGTATTATTTTGAAACAGAAAAATTACCTTTCAGCGGTGTTTATCAAGTATTAAAAACCAGCGCTGTTTTTAATAACGGCGAATTTAAACAAAGATTAGATATTATTAGATTTCCTGGACAAATTATCGGGAAAACTAGAGAAACCGTTCCGGCTGAAAAGTTTATTGTAAAACCGGATCCTAATAAAGATCAATCTCAATCAACAACTCAAGGGGTTAATCAAGGAGGAGCTGCAATATCAGATGGTACTGCTGTAAGTCTTCTTAATAGAGGATTACCTAGTCCAGGATTACCTGGAATTTTAAGTAATTTTGTCGGAGCAACTGGAGGATTGGGCGGTTTGGCTTCTAATCTTCTTAATCAAGTTAGTGGTGCAGTATCTAGGGGATTAAATTTACTTTCAGGATCAAATTCGGTGTTTGGTGGAAGTATACCAGGAGGTATAAATCAATTAGCATCGGGATTAAGGATGCAATCGTCGGGATTAATTAGCTCTTTACAATCGAATTTATCTAATGCTTCATCTTTATTGCAAGCATCAAACACCTTACAAAATGGATTTGGTATTTCGAATGTAACAGAATCGTTGGCATCTGATATAGTTGATAGAAAGAAAAGTGTACTTGACAGATTATCTGTAGCAGGTTCGGGCATAGGAGAAGGTGCATCTACCTTGGTTAACAGAGTCGGATCAATAGATCAAGCCACTGGTATAATTGGAAATTATGGAAAATCTATTGTTAATGTAGCAGAAACATCATTGATACCTGGTGGTAATTTTTCTTTGTCTGATGCTCAATCAGGTAATTTAGGTTTTAGTCAAATTGCTACAGTTGCATCCTTAGGCAGTAGTGGTGCTTCTAAACTAATTTCCTCTGTGGGCGATAAATCGTTTGGACTGAATTCTAGTTTACCAAATGATCCTACAGCAATCGCTGCAAAATTCGGAATAAATCCATCTCAATTGTCCGGGCTGTCCGGCGAATTGCAAAGCAAGGTGTTAGATCAATTAAATGTTATTTCGGATAAAATTCCTGATAATGTTGATTTATCAAATGCTGCCGCTCGGGGACTTTCTTTAGAAGTTATACCCATTGATAAACTACAAAATATACCCGCTACTGCACCATACCTTTCGGCTCCGAAACCTGAGGTTGATCGACAGTTTTTAAATGAGTTAGCAAAAACAGGTGGTCCGCAAGCACTGGCCAATGCTTTTGGAGTTAGTGATGTTGGAAAAATAAGTGGGGAGTTATTGCCAGCTGGACAACTTAATTCTTTATTATCGGAGTCTAAAGGACTAACCTTAAATGCGTTATCAAATCTTACCGGAAATGTAAATTTACCAGATGTAACTGCATTAGGTGGTAAATTATCAGGAGCTAAAAATTTAATTAATTCTGTAAGTCCTAATCTAGGGTCTTTGGAATCAAACTTATCTTCTGTGGCATCTACAGTAGGTGATAGCAGTTCGTTAGTAAGGAATCTTTCTAATTCTGTTACCACTAAGTTTGGAAGCAACTCCATCGGACAAAGTCCGTTGAACAAATTAATTTCATATAAAGGTTAACAATGCCCGTTGAAACTAGAATTCGAAGTCAGGCTATTCCTCCTGGTCCTTATATTGCAGAAGTAGTTAATCATTTGGATCCTACCTATATGGGAGGATTAGAGGTTATACTTTTAAAAGGGGTAATTAACAATACCACACAACAAAGCCAAACCTATACTGTAAAATATCTAAGTCCATTTTATGGAGTAACAAGTCAGCGATTTGAAGGTAATAACAGCGGTGACTTTAATGATGTGCAAAAAAGCTACGGAATGTGGATGGTCCCGCCCGATGTAGGTACACATGTAATGGTTATTTTTGTCGGTGGAGATACCAATCAGGGGTATTGGATAGGTTGTGTTCCAGATACCTATCAAAATTTTATGATGCCTGGAATTGCTGCTTCTAAGCAGGTAATATTAACACCGGAACAAGAAAAAAAATATGGAACAGATTTATTACCTGTAGCAGAATATAACAAAAAAACTCAGACTTTAGAAAATCCTAATCCAAATAGATTCGGTAAACCAGTACATCCTTTTGCAGATAGATTGTTGGCACAAGGGTTATTGTTAGATAATGTAAGGGGAGTAACAAGTAGTAGTGCTCGTAGAGAAGCCCCTAGTCAAGTGTTTGGTATTAGTACACCGGGTCCTTTAGATAAAAATCCCGGAGCAAAAAAAGCACAGGTTGGATTCGAAACCAAAAGATCTGTGCCGGTTAGCAGATTAGGAGGTACTACCTTTGTCATGGACGACGGTGACGAAAATGGTCAAAATGAACTAGTGAGAATAAGAACTAGAACCGGCCATCAAATTTTATTACACAATACTCATGATCTCATATATATTGCCAACAGTAAGGGAACTGCTTGGATAGAATTAACTAGCAATGGTAAGATAGATGTTTATGCTCACGACAGTGTT
>JACCDW012050296.1_pt1 | contig 14094 bp, 11 predicted proteins | sample 7449781 | NCBI WGS metagenome assembly JACCDW01 (sample SAMN15323449, study PRJNA562643) | freshwater metagenome | isolation source: river surface water | place: USA:Blue River Watershed | collected 2017-08-18 | reverse complement strand
TGACATCTGGTCCGAAATTTTGAAGGTAGTCAACTTACCAGGTGTGACGAGTTCGCCCAAACTCCAGCCCATAGAAACCCGCCTCGTCATGTTGCAAACAGGCATGCGAGCCCCCATGGGAATCAAAGTATATGGTCCTGACTTGGAAACGATTGAATCCTTTGGCTTAAAGTTAGAAACCTATCTCAAAGAAGTGCCTTCGGTAAAAAAAGAGGCCGTATTTGCCGACCGAATTGTAGGAAAACCCTATCTGGAATTGGCCATTGATCGGGAAAAAATCTCCCGCTACGGCTTAAATGTGGTGGATGTGCAAGAGTTTATCGAAACAGCCATTGGAGGTATGAAGTTGAGCACCACTGTAGAGGGCCGGGAACGCTTTCCAATCCGAGTGCGCTATGCACGCGAATACCGGGATGATCCAGATGCCATTGAAAACCTCCAAATCCCTACACCTGTTGGCAACTACATTCCCTTAGGTCAGCTAGTGGACATCCAATACCGACCAGGACCAGACATGATTCGTGGAGAAAATAGCTTTTTGGTTGGATTTGTCCTTTTGGACAAAAACGAAGGCTACTCTGAAGTAACCGTAGTCGAGCAAGCAAAGGAATATTTGCAAGGAAAAATTGATTCTGGCCAACTGACAGTTCCAGATGGGGTACGCTATGAATTTTCTGGAACCTATGAAAATCAAGTTCGTGCCGAAAAACGCTTGGGCTTCATTGTTCCTCTTTGCTTGGTACTGATTTTCTTACTGCTCTACTTTCAATTTAGAGCCGTATCCACCACCCTCTTTGTGTTCACAGGAATCGCAATGACCTTTTCGGGAGGGTTTTTGATGCTTTGGCTCTTTGGACTGGATGGATTTTTGAATGTTGACATTTTAGGAACCAATCTTCGAGATCTATTCCAAATGAAAGCCTACAACTTGAGCGTAGCCGTTTGGGTGGGATTCATTGCCTTGTTTGGTATCGCCACAGACGATGGTGTGGTGGTGGCTACCTACTTGGATCAGAGTTTTGCCAAGAAAAAGCCAAGCAGCGTCCTAGAAATCCGCAATGCTGTATTAGAAGCAGGAAAACGCAGGGTATTGCCCTGCATGATGACTACGGCTACTACGCTACTTGCCTTAATCCCCATTTTCACCTCAACCGGAAAAGGCTCCGATGTGATGATCCCTATGGCAATTCCAGCTTTAGGAGGGATGATTCTGGAAGTGACTACTGTATTCATTGTACCTACCCTTTACTGCTGGTGGGCAGAACGAAAATTAAGTAAGACAACAAATAATAACAGCCATGAAGCAATTAGTTAAAATTTTGAAAGCAAGCGGCTGCAGGTTTCAGTTTTATCGAGTTCCCTTGGGCAGTGTACTGGGAGTGCTCCTTTACCTTTCACTTATAGGAACGCAGCCCCTTCAAGGGCAATCGTTGGAAGAATACCTACTGGAGGCAGCCAAAAATAATCCGGGTCTTCAAGCAGCATATGCCCAGTACCAAGCAACTGCAGAGCAGGTCAATCAGGTCAGCATCCCAAATCCAGAATTTCAGGCAGGGGTGTTTTTACGGCCCATGGAGCGATTTATGGGCAATCAGTCGACAGATTTAAGGCTGATGCAAATGTTTCCCTGGAGAGGGATGCTTACGAGCCAAAAGGAAGAAGCCTATCAGATGGGTCAGGTAGCATACTTCCGCTTTTTGGACAAAAAGAACCAACTCTTTCTTGAGGTCAAGTCTACTTGGCTGGAATTGATGGTGCGTCAAGGTGAACTGAAGCTTACGCAACAGATGCTAGACTACCTCAAGAAGCAGGAAAGCCTCCTGCTGGTGAATTACCAGGTGGGTAGCTCCTCTGGGCTGAGTTCCTCTTCCCCAAGTATGCCTATACAGCAGCCTACACGATCCGCTGGGTTAGGAATGTCTGGCATGGGGAATGAATCTACGACTGAAAGCGCCAGCCAAGAAATGAGTTTGGGAATGCCCACTCCTTCCATGACTTCCGCTTTTGTAGGGATGCCTGCCGTATTGCAACTCAAACTGCAACTCAACGAGCAGGAGACCAGGTTGGTGCAACTGCAAGAAAATCTAGCAGTACTCAAAATTCAGTTCAACCAATTGCTCAACCGGACTATTGACAGCCCAATTACCCTTCCTGAGCAGCTGGAAGCACCATACCTACCTTTAGAAAAACAGGCCTATCTGGAAAAAATCAAGGAGAGCAACCCCATGCTGGCTATGTTTGAAGCTGAAAAATCGGCTTTTGTCCAGCAAGAAAAAATGGCGGTATTGGAAGGCAGACCCATGTTGGGTGCTGGAGTCAATTACATGCCACTTTCTCCAAGACTAGAAAATGGCATGCCCATGGGAGGAGACAACATGGTGATGCCCATGGTGACCCTAAGTCTACCGATTTACCGAAAGAAAATAGATTCAAAAATTAAGGAGGCATCCTTACTTCAACAAGGAGTGGAATTCGAAAAAAAGGAAACTGAAAATCGATTGGCCATGCAGTGGGCATCCGCTTTTCGTAACTGGGAAGAAAGCAATCGAAACCTTAACCTTTATCAAGAACAACTAGCATTGATCGATCAGCAACTGCAGTTGCTCGAATCAGGATTAGCCACAGGAAAAAGCAGCTTACTTGACGTACTCCAACTTCAGCAGCAGAACTTAGATTACCAGAGGAAGGTGCTATACGCTACCTATCAAGGACACCAGAGCTTAATGCAGCTGGAAGCCTTAATCCAAAATTCTAACAATCCTTCAAACTAGAAAAGACATGAACAAACTATTCACTTCAAAAATAGGATTGATTTCCATCACCTTACTCCTAGGCGTGATTCTGGGATGGATGTTTCATTCCCTCAGCTCAAGCAGTGCTGAATCACACGAACATGAATCCAGTGAGGGGGCAGCTACACTTTGGACTTGTTCCATGGATCCCCAAGTCAAGCTAAACGCACCTGGAGACTGTCCAATATGCGGCATGGACTTGATACCCGTGGCACAAGGAACTGAAGAAAACAGCAATCCCCAAGCCATCCAAATGACCAAAGAAGCCATGGCTCTTGCCAAGGTTCAAACCCTTGTTGTAGGTGGAAGCAAGGAATCTAAAGAGATTCAACTCACCGGAAAATTGCAGGCAGATGAACGCGAAAACGCCTCCATCACGGCAAAATTCCCCGGAAGGATAGAGAAATTATTCGTCACCTTCACCGGGGAGCAAATTAGACCAGGGCAAAAACTAGCAACTATTTATTCCCCTGAGTTGATCACTGCTCAAAAGGAACTTTTGGAAGCCGTAAAAACGAAGGGAACCTACCCACAACTTTACCAAGCAAGCAAAGAAAAACTAGCCTCTTGGAAACTTTCAGCTGCGCAGATTGCTGAAATCGAGCGTGCCGGAGTAGTCAAAGAAAAATGGGATATTTTGGCAGATCAATCTGGAGTCGTTCTCCAAAAAAACGTGGCTTTGGGAGATTATGTGGGAATGGGTTCGGTCCTCTTTACCGTCACAGACCTTTCCAAACTTTGGCTACGTCTAGATGTGTATGAGACAGACCTGCCATTTGTTTCCCTTGGGGACAATATCCAATTTACTGTGGCTGGACGGCCAAGCGAAACAAAGCAAGCTCGGGTATCCTTTATTGATCCATTAATCGATCCCAACACGCGTGCAGCTTCTCTCCGAGCAGAAATCTCCAATGGGGGAATGCTGTTGAAACCAGAAATGTTTGTGACAGCGAAAATTTCAGGAGGAAAGTCAACTGCAGCTACCGACTTGGTAGTTCCGAGAACGGCAATACTATGGACTGGCAAGCGTTCCATTGTCTATGTGAAAGTTTCGGATTCGGAAGTATCCAGTTTTGAGATGCGCGAAGTGACTTTAGGAAGTAGATTAGGCGAAAACTACCAAATCACTGCTGGCTTACAGGCAGGTGAGGAAATTGTCTCTCAAGGAGCCTTCGCGGTAGATGCTTCGGCACAATTGTCAGGTAAAAAAAGCATGATGAGTACTAGTGAAAATCAAGGCGAAAAGCCGAAAGCACAGCATTCCTCTTCCCATGCACATTAAATACTAAACCTCAGGAAGTCTTTTTAAAACAAAAAGGCCTCCTGAGAAATTCTTGCTGTTCGGACATTTTTGTTTTCACCTACTACTTCGGTCCATGCAAAATAAACTTGGCCACCAAGCACTTCAATTTGCGGGAAACCACTTTTTCTGCTCGGATCTAGAGCTGTGATCTGAAGGGCTACTCCCATTTCTCCTGCTTGGTCAATACCCGCAGCATAAAGGAAGGTGTTTTCTCCTTTGGTTTCCATCCAGGAAACTACTCCCCAGTCCTCTCGGATCAGCGCCACATCTACGCGGCCAATCAGCCCAGTAGATTCAATGACTACAGGCTTACCGAAGGATGCTCCTGCATCGGTAGAAAAGGCGAATTTAACTTGTTGGATGCCTTTCGGCGCAGTAAACCAGCCTACGAGCAGATTAGAACCTTTGGCTACCACTTTTGGCCCATTGACCGGACATCCACTAATCTCCCATCCGTCTGCGTGGATAATGGCTGGTTCTGTCCATTTGCCGTCCACAAGCCGTGCAATGGCGATGTCACGAATCTCACGATCGGATCGATTGCGATAAACCACCACAGGACCCAAATCGGTGATGGCACTGCTTGTTTGGCAGCAATCACAGGTTTTTGCGTCCAAAAGTTCATCCCACAAAACCTTACCCTTCAAATCAACTTCGGCAGCTCTGATACTCATTGGTCCACCTGCATGGGCAGCATGATCATGTCCTCCCCCGCCTGTTTCCCGGCCATCGAGCCAGGATGTGAAAAAGCTAGTTGAGGTGTAGGGTACCATTGACACAAATCCATGTTCGGTTAATGTGCTATCCTGATGCAAGGGAAGATTCAAACTCCATTGGCTAGCACCATTGGGAAGTACTTGTAGCTTAACATCGTAGGAAAAAGTTTCTGAGGAAGATTTTTGAAGGATATGACTGAGTAAAACTCCCTGATTTTCAACCAGCGCAGGAAAGTCTGCCCAGTTGACAAACCAATTCGATCCCTGATTAATTAATTGAGGCGTAGCCCATTGGCTTTCTGAGTTCAATTTGGAATAAAACAGTTCCGCAGTAGTGTCATTACCCATCGTCACCCAAGAAATGTATAGATTGGAATCGCTAGCATGCAAACTGGGCATGGCCGCATTTTCCATTTTTGGAAAAGGAATGGATTCCAATTCAATCAATTCAGGTTTGGCTGGCTTGCAAGCCCAAACCCAGAAAAGGAGTAAAAGACTGGGAATTGAAACTTTCGTCATGGCTTGCTTTGAATAAGTTCCTCAATACTTTTTAGATTTTTCCATTCCACTAATCCCACTTGACGAAAAACCTCCTTCCCTTGTGCATCGAGGACTAGCGTAGTTGGAAGTGCATAAATTTCAAAATCAGCCAAAGATCCTTGTACAAATCGACTTAAGTTTAATCCTGTTTGATGTCGTTTATCAAAGGCTTGAATTTCTTCCAACTCCTCCTCAGAGGCAAAAATAAATTGAGTATCGTCTTGTTGAAGAGTAGGAAGTGCCTCCTTTAGTTCTGGGAATTCTGCAAGACAGGGTTTGCACCAGGTAGCCCAAAAATGAAGTACTGTCCATCTTTTATTTTCCGGTTGCAGGCCAATCTCTTCCCCATTTGCTAACTGAAATCGTGCCGAAGTTCGATGAGATGAAGGTGCTGAATGTTCTTCTGTAGAAGCTGTGGTTTCGGAAGGATTTTTGGATTTACAACTTCCCAATAAAAGGAAAGATCCGATGAGTAAACCAAGCATCCCTCGGATAGAATTTGACAATACGGTTGATTTCATAAGGAAATGGAATAGACCATCAACCAAATTTAAACTTTAAACCCAGTAAGCGAGAGGAAATGGAAAAAAAATCAGTCAGTACATGACCTAAAATTGGATCGATTTCGCTTGATTTCCGCCTTAGCTTTTTTGTCCTTCAGCCGTTCTTCACGCGCGGCCTTACTCGGTCGAGTTACTTGCCGTACCTTCTTTTTTTGAAAGATAGTGGCTAGCAAATCATAGAATTTTCGAATCACTAATTCTTTGTTTTGGAGTTGGGAACGCGTTTCTTGGCAAGTAAGTTGCACACATCCCGATTGATCAACCTTAGTTGGATTTTTTTGAACAAAGGTCAATTTTTCCTCCTCCGTCAAAACTTGTGACTGCATCAGGTCAAATTTGAGTTGCACCTTCGTTTCTACCTTATTGACATGCTGCCCACCTGCTCCCCCAGATCGGGAAGTGAGAAAGTCCAATTCAGGTAAAAAATCACCACGCTTGATTCGAGATTGTAGGGAGTTAACTGACATAAGAAAAAATGAGTTATGCTTATTAAAACACTAGGGGTTTTTGATTTGTTCAAATGAAGGTTGCATTCCGTACCTTTGTATCGTGTTGACTCACTTGGGTCAACCAACTAGTGTCCCCTAATGGACCTTTACTCCATTAACCACTACCTTATGAAAACAAAACCTAGAGTTGTCGTCGGCCTATCGGGTGGCGTAGATAGCAGCGTTGCAGCAAAACTTTTAATCGACCAAGGCTACGAAGTCATCGGCATGTTTATGAAAAACTGGCACGATGAGTCCGTCACCATTTCAAACGAATGCCCTTGGCTTGAGGATTCAACCGACGCCATGCTGGTTGCCGAAACCCTCAACATCCCATTTCAAGCTATTGATCTGAGTGCAGAATACCAAGAGCGGATCGTGGACTACATGTTTGCCGAATACAGCGCTGGCCGTACACCCAATCCAGACATTCTCTGCAACCGAGAAATCAAATTTGACATCTTCCTCAAGGCCGCCATCCAATTGAAGGCCGACTTTGTGGCAACAGGACATTACTGCCAGAAAGGGGAATTCATGCAAGAAGGTAAGCCCACCTACCAATTGCTTGCCGGTGCAGATGCCAATAAAGACCAAAGCTACTTTCTCTGTCAATTGTCCCAGGAGCAATTGGCAAAGGCCCTATTTCCTATCGGCCATCTCCAAAAATCTGAAGTTCGGGAGATCGCCAAGCAAGCAGGCCTGATCACCGCCGAAAAGAAAGACTCCCAAGGACTCTGCTTTATCGGGAAAGTACGCCTGCCTGACTTCTTGCAGCAGCAACTGAAACCCAAGGCCGGGAAAATCATCCAAATCCCCGAAGAATTCCCTGCCTATCAAACCCAAGGAATTCCAATAGGAATTTCTCCTCAAGAATGGACTCAAGAGCAGTTGGACTTAATCTGTACCCCCATATCCTACACTCCTACTCAAGGAAAGGTCCTCGGCGAACATCGTGGAGCGCATTACTTCACGGTAGGGCAGCGCAAAGGACTGCAGGTCGGTGGCACAGGCAAACCCCTATTTGTCATTGCTACCGATACGATAGAAAACGTCATTTACACGGGTTTGGGAGAAGAACATCCCGGTTTAAATCGATTTGGGCTATTTGTGACCCAAGATCAGGTGCATTGGATCCGGGAAGATCTCCAACTTCAGCCTGGGGAATCAGCAATTTATTCTGCTCGAATTCGCTACCGGCAGCCGCTAACCAAGGCTACCCTCATTCAATACGCACATGGGCTCTATGTGGTCTTTGAACATGCACAAAAAGGCATTGCCTCTGGGCAATTTGTAGCCTGGTACCAAGGAAATGAATGCATCGGATCGGGAACGATTGCTTAACAAGCTCCACCTCTAGATGCTACACATCCTATTTGAAGACGAGCAACTCGTCGTAATCGACAAGCCAGCCGGTCTGCTAGTGCACCGCACCAATCAAGCCTACGGTGAAGATGAAAACGCCTTGATTCAACTCCGAGATCAGTTGGGCACTTGGGTGGCTCCCGTTCATCGTCTTGATAGAGCTACAAGTGGCTGCTTGTTGTTCGCAAAAAACGAACAGGTTCTTCCTTCCCTCAAGGCATTGTTTATGGATCGAGCAATCGAAAAACGGTACCTCTGCATCGTGAGAGGTATTCCAGCGCAGTCCGAAGGACTCATCGATCATCCACTCACCAGTGAACGCTCAAACAAACTGCAAGAAGCGCAAAGCCAGTACAGCGTGCTACGAGAATCAGAGCAACCCTTTGACAGCACAGGACGCTACCCAACAAGTCGCTACAGCCTACTGGAAATAGAATTACTAACTGGAAGAACGCATCAAATCCGTCGACACATGGCCCATATTCGGCATTACATCCTAGGAGACCGTAAGCACGGGGACAACAAGCAGAACAGTTATTTTGAAACCCATTTTGGCTTACAAAACCTGCTGCTTCATTCCTGGAAGTTGGGCTTTACTCCACCTTACTCAACTGATCCCATTCAATTAGTTTGCCCACCTCCTGCACATTTTTTAAGTATTGCCATGCTTCTAGGCTGGAACCTGAATGAATTGAAGTAATGTGCAGGATTGAATTCAAAATTTAATTTACTTTAGCATTTTATACTTTTCCCCGCTATGAAAAAACACCTGTTGATTTTATCTGCTGTACTCCTTGGCAGCTCTCCCCTCCTCGCTCAAAAGCAGGATGTTGAAAAAAAGTTTTCTTCCGAAAAGGCTATTTCTCAATTTACTTATCTGGCCTCGGATGAACTGATGGGACGGGATCCGATTCGCCCTGAAATGAAATTGGCCTACACATTCATTGCTCAGGAACTTGAAAAAGCAGGTGCGAAGGCAGTTCCTGGGGGTAATGGATACTACCAAGATATCCCCTTCAATTTATCCTCTCCTCCTACCAAAGGATCCGTGCAATTGGGAAGCTTTTCCTTTTCACAAGGGCAAAATCTCTTGGTACTGGATGGCCGCTCCTTCTCTGGTAACTACGAAGTGGTGGATGTAGGCTTTGGATCTGCAGAAGAATTTGCAGGTAAAGACCTCAAAGGAAAGATAGCGATCACCAATGTGGGAGCACCCAATAAATTCAGTCCGAATCAATTGTTTTCTGAGGGCAGAGCTAAGGCCGTTCGTGCAAAAGAAGCAGGTGCTGTAGCCTTGATTGAACGATTCAATGTTCCTTCTGTGCCTTGGCAATTGGTGTCAGGATTTCTGAATAGATCTCAAATGGGAATGGATCAGGGTGAGTCCAGTAACCTTCCTTATCTGTGGGTGGAAGATGTAAAAAACCAGTTGACCGGTACCAACTTGGGCAACGCTACTATAGCGGTTGAAGGAAAAATAAACCGCAAAATCGAGGGCAAAAATGTTTTGGCCTGGATCGAAGGAACAGATCCTCAATTAAAAAATGAATTCATTCTCCTTTCTGCACACTACGACCACGTAGGTGTTGGGGCCCCCGATGCCACAGGAGATTCGATCTATAATGGTGCTCGTGACAATGCAGTGGGAACAGTAGCTGTACTCAATGCAGCGCAGTACTTTGCCAAAAACCCTCCCAAAAGATCCATCCTATTTGCACTTTGGACTGCTGAGGAAAAGGGATTATTAGGTAGCGCTTATTTTGCAAATAACCCCTTGATTCCCTTGAATCAAATCGTGTACAACCTAAACATCGACAATGCGGGTTACAACGATACCTCCATCATCACGGTGATTGGCTTGGGTAGAACCAGTGCGGACTACTTGATCAACGAAGCTGTAGCCGAATTTGGATTGACTGCCAAGGCAGATCCATCGCCGGAGCAAGGGCTGTATGACCGCTCTGATAATGTGAATTTTGCTCGTAAAGGAATCCCTGCACCTAGCTTTACTCTAGGATTCACTGCATTTGACGACGAAATCAATAAGTATTACCACAAGGCTGCGGATGAGGTGGAAAGCTTTGATTTGAATTATGCGCAATTGTATTGGAAATCCTACATTTTGGCCACTCAAAAAATTGCAAATTGGTCCCAAAAACCCCAGTGGGCAGCTGGCGACAAGTACGAAGAAGTGAGTAAAAAGTTGTATGGGAATTGAGTACAATGTACTAAGTACCAAGTACAAAGTAATGTAACAGGTACAAAGTACAAAGTAGAGATTCAGATTAAGACTTGAGTTCTAGTAAAAATTATACCTAGATAGGTCAGAAGTCTACCTCCCGCGACGGGTAGACAGCATGATAAAACCACATAGACACATAGAAAATACCCTATGTGCCTATGTGGTTTTTTGATTAAAGATCTTGTATTGGTGATCAGCTCCTTTGCGGCTTACCTACTTTGCGAGAAAAAGAAGCAAGAGTATCAAGATAGTACTTTCATGCCTGCTTCGGCCAGGCAGGATGATAAAACCACATATACACATAGAAATTACCCTATGTGCCTATGTGGTTTACTTTTTTAAATGCTCTTTCAACTGTATTTCCTACTTTGTACCTTCCTCCCGCAGGCAGGGTACTTTGTACTTTTATACCAGCATCCCTGCCACTGTAGCAGTCATGAGGCAGGCCAAGGAAGCGGCCATCAAGGCACGTAAACCCAATCGGCTGAGGTTGCCTTGCTGGTTGGGAGCAATGATAGAAATACCACCCAATTGAATTGCAATCGAACTAAAATTAGAGAAGCCACACAGGGCGTAGGTAGCGATGATGATGGATTTGGTACTGATTGAAGCAGCTTCCTTCATTTCCGCCAAACTTAAGTAAGCCACGAACTCATTGATTACTGTTTTTTGACCTAAAAGGCTACCAACCTGAAGGGTATCCACCCAGTCTACGCCAATCACCCAGGCAAACACGCGGAATACCTGACCAAAAATATACTCCAAAGAAAAGCCTTTAAATTGACCTCCAGTGGTGCTTTCTACCCAAGCATTCAAACCTGTATACTCCCCGATTATACCAGTTAAACCAAAGTTTATTGCCGCAATAACCGCAATAAAAGCCAATAGCATCCCTCCTACATTCAAGGCCAATTTCAAGCCCTCTGCTGCTCCTATGGACATCGCATCAATGATGTTTACACCCATGGCTTCCTTATTTACTTCAAGCTTATCCTGCTTGATTTCCTTTTCAGTCTCTGGGATAAACATTTTGGACATCACAATTGCTCCTGGTGCATTCATGATACTTGCGCCCAAAAGATAGGCTGCAAACTTACTTTGCTCCTCCATGCTATCCCCACCTAAGAAAGCTACATAGCCTGCAAGCACCCCTCCAGCAATGGTAGCCATCCCTCCCGTCATCAAGCACATCAACTCAGATTTACTCATTTGAGGAATAAAGGGTCTCACCAAAAGTGGGGCTTCTGTTTGACCCAAAAATATATTTCCAGCAGCAGAAAGAGACTCAGGTCCAGATAGACGCATGGAACGGGCCATCACCCAAGCAATACCATATACGACCTTTTGCAAAATTCCCAGGTAATACAATCCTGAGGATACCGTGGAGAAAAAGATGATGGTAGGCAATACCTTAAAGGCAAAAATAAATCCAAAACTATCGCCTGCTAAATCTCCAAAAATAAATCGAGCTCCAGCCTCACTGAAACTCAAGAACTTCACAAAGCCTTCGGAAAGCAATTGAAATGCATCCTTGACAACTGTCACCTGAGTGATCAAGAACCCAAATACCAGTTGGAGTGAGATGCCTATCGCAACCAACCTCCAGTCAATCTTCTTTTTATTGGATGAAAATAAATAAGCCACCAATACGATGACTAGGATTCCGAATGCACCTCTTGCGTAGTCCATGAAATTAAAGTAAATACAACTTCTAAAAATAGGCCAATCTTTAGCAAGAAAAAAGCCCCGAGAGAAATCGGGGCTTAAAAATTTAGTTACGCTTATTTATTTCATCCCGTATTCGGGCAGCTTTTTCATAATCTTCGTCAACAATTGCCTTATCTAGAAGTGTGTTGAGCTTGTCCAAACTAAAATCCTTCAAGGAATTTTCTTTCGCTGGAGCGCCTTTTCCTGAAACAGATTTACTGGCTTTTTTAGTAGTCTCCTGCTTATCCTCTTCCGTAAACTCAATTCCAGCTTCAGAAAGCACCTTTTCAGTACAGAAGATGGGTGCTCCAAAGCGAACCGCTATGGCAATCGCATCTGAAGGCCTACTGTCTATTTCTGCCATGGCATTGGCATTTTTGCTATGAATTTGAGCATAAAAGACACCTTCCTTCATTTCTGAAATAACAATTTTCTCAATTTCAAACTGGAAACTATCCGAAAAGGATTTGAATAAATCGTGAGTCATTGGCCGGTTGGGGATGATTTTCTCAATCTCTATGGCTATGGCTTGCGCCTCAAACATGCCAATGACAATTGGAAGTCTGCGCACTCCATCCACCTCTCCCATCACCAAGGTAAAGGACCCTGATTGGGAGTGATTAGACGATAGTCCTAAGATTTCCAGTTCTATTAATTTTTCCACAAATTTACTGTGCTGCCTTAAGTGCTGCTGTTAGTTGAGGTACTACTTCAAAGGCATCCCCTACAATTCCATAATCTGCCGCCTTGAAAAAAGGAGCTTCAGGATCTTTATTGATTACCACGATGCATTTGGACGAATTGACACCGGCAAGATGTTGAATCGCACCTGAAATTCCAACGGCAATGTACAAAGTTGGCGCCACTTTTACGCCCGTTTGTCCAACGTGCTCGTGGTGAGGTCTCCATCCAATGTCCGATACGGGTTTGGAACAACCGGTAGCAGCACCCAAGGTATGTGCAAGATCTTCAATCATGCCCCAGTTTTCTGGGCCCTTCATTCCTCGACCTCCAGATACGACAATATCTGCCTCAGGAAGCAATACCTCCCCTGTAGCACGTTCGGTTGCCGTGATTTTTGAAGCGAAATCAGAAGCAGAAATAGTTACTGTAAATTCCTCTACTTGAGCCTTTGCACCATCGATCTTTTGATCTACTGCGTTCTTTTTGATGGCTAGGATTTTCTTTGCGGTGGTGATCGTGGTATCTGCAAAAGCCTTGCCCGTATATATGCTTCTTTTCACCACAAACCCACCTTCCAAACGTGGAAGCTCCACTACATTGGATACTAGACCTGCATCCAATTTGATGGCTAGTCGAGCCGCTACAGCATCGCCTAAGGAAGATTTGGCCAAAATCAAGGTATTCGCACCCACCGCCTGAAAAGCTTGTGCAACTGCAGTAGCATGCGCTTGGATTACCCCAGCATTGAGCCGCTCATCTGAAGCGTGCAACACTTTGGCTGCACCTGCTTCTCCAATAGAAGCCAATTCTTGAGAATCTATTGTTCCCAAGGCAATTGCTACCACGGAACCTTCACCTGTTTTTTGTGCTAACGCAAAGGCATAAGAAACTGCCTCTAAACTGGTTTTTTTGATTTTCCCAGCAGCCTGTTCTATGTATACTAAGATCGACATATTCTATTGATTTAGAGTGAATTAAAAAATTTGAATTAAAGTACTTTTGCTTCGTTTTTGAGCAAACGGACCAACTCAGAAACCTGGTCCTTATCTACCAATTTGACAGATCCTTTTGCCGGAGGCAATTGGAAACTGCTCGCTTCAGCCTGAGTTTCTTGACTAGATGGCTCGACAACGACCAATGGTTTAGTTCGTGCAGACATGATTCCTCGCATATTTGGGATTTTCCATTCTGCAATAGGCTCCTGACATCCTGCAATCAATGGAAGCTGCGCCTCCAATTGTTCCTTACCCCCTTCAATTTCACGGGCCATCTTCACGGTAGTTCCTTCCAACTCAAGTTTCATCACTGGCGAAAATGAAGGCATCCCGAGCAACTCTCCAACCATTCCATGGACCATTCCACCATTGAAATCAATGGATTCTCTTCCCATCAAGATCAAATCATAGCCCCCTTCTTTGGCCATCATAGCTATTTGCTTGGCTACAAAAAAACTATCCTTTGGAAAGGAATTCACCCGAATAGCATCATCTGCTCCAATAGCCAAAGCCTTTCTCAATGTCGGCTCTGTTTCGGCCTCACCTACATTCAAGGCAGTCAAAGTACCACCGGTTTGATCTCGCAATTCCACCGCCCTCGCCAAAGCATAATCGTCATAGGGTCCAATGATAAACTGGACTCCTGTGGGATCAAACTTGGTATTGTTGGCAGTAAATTGAATCTTGGAAGTAGTATCGGGA
>JACCDW011116700.1_pt1 | contig 14096 bp, 13 predicted proteins | sample 7449781 | NCBI WGS metagenome assembly JACCDW01 (sample SAMN15323449, study PRJNA562643) | freshwater metagenome | isolation source: river surface water | place: USA:Blue River Watershed | collected 2017-08-18 | reverse complement strand
GTCCGTTCTGCAGGTCAGGTATCAGGTAGCGGAGGAACAGCACAATGATCAACGAATTCGATCGCGCACAAGAGATTACATCTCGCTACGTTCTTCCAGTCTTTGAAGAGAAGACTGCAAATGGATATAAGCGCCACGATCCATATACCAAGCTCTTTGAAGAGCGCATTATCTTTTTAGGTCAGCCAATTGATGACACCGTTGCAAACGATGTGATGGCTCAACTTCTAACGCTTGAATCCATGGATTCAGATCGCGACATCATCTTGTACATCAACTCACCAGGTGGTTCATTTACAGCGTTGACAGCGATCTACGACACTATGCAATTCGTTCGCCCAGATGTGATGACAATCTGTCTTGGACAGGCAGCATCTGCTGCCGCGATCATCCTTGCAGGCGGCGCAAAGGGAAAGCGTTACGCACTTGAGCATTCACGTATCTTGATCCACCAGCCCTCATCTGAAGGTGGCGGACAGGCATCTGATATCGAGATTCAAGCACGCGAGATCATGCGTATGCGCGAACTTCTCGAGAGCATGCTCTCAAAGCACACTACTCGCACTCCACAAGAAATTGCGCAAGATATCGAGCGCGACAAGATTCTTACTGCAGCAGAAGCAGTCCAGTACGGACTTATCGATCAGGTTCTAGCTAGCCGAAAGGCAAAGCCAACCTGGTAACTCCCAGGTACATATATCTACTGTGAAACTATTTGAGGCGGGATCCCTTTGGTCATATAAGGGGTTTCGTCTCTTTTGGTTTTCCAACACAATTTTTGTTCTTGGATCAGGTGCTTTTCCAGTTGCACTCGCAGTTGCCGTCCTCGATAGCAATGGCAACGATCCAAAATCACTTGGCTTTATTCTCGGAGCACGTGTCTTAGCAGCCGTTCTCTTTGCACCCATTGCTGGCGTATGGTCTGATCGCCTGCCTCGCGTACAAGTAATGATTACGGCAGATATATTCAGAGCAATACTTGTATTTTCACTTGTATTTCTTGCTAAGCCCGGAACCCCCTATTGGATCTTGGCACTTATTGTTTTCATGATGGGAATGGGCGATGCATTAGGTGCTCCGGCTTCGCAGGCAATTCTGCCGAGCCTCCTACCGGCAGATAAGTTAAATGCTGGAAACGTTGCGCGTAGCATTGTCGTGCGCACTGCACACATCATTGGGCCAGGTATAGGCGCAGGTGCCATATTTCTCTTTGGTGCTCGATACACATTTATCTATACAGGCGTTTTCTTTGTACTAGGTACGAGTTTGATGTTCTTCATTGAAGAAGACTTTAAGCCAATCGCTCATGAAGATAAACAGACCTTTTTTGTCGATTTCAAAGAGGGTGTTCGCACTGTTTGGCAGATCAAATGGATCTTTGCTCTCATTGCCACGACTTCTTTTCAGTTGATGTTTATCGTCGGCGTTGAAAGCGTTCTTCTGCCCGTAATTACTCGTCGCGAATTTGAATCAAATAACGTATTTGCCCTCTCTGCTTCAGTCTTCTCACTTGGTGCCATCATCGGCGCACTCGGTTCATTGCGACTAAAAATCAAACACCAGGGCCAATTCTGCATCCTTGTCTTCGCGCTACTTGCTGCAACTACTTTGGCGCTGGCATTTCCATTCTCGCCATACATAATCATCGCCGCATATTTCATAGCCGGTTTATCCGTTGGTCCGTGGGAAGCGTTCTGGGCTGCAGCCGTGCAGAAAGAAGTGCCGCAAGAGTTACAAGGTCGCGTATTTAGCGTTGACCACATGGGCTCCACAGCTCTCATTCCATTAGGCCTGGTTCTAGTTGGACCAGCATCTGAGTGGTTGGGGGAGAGGCCGATGTTGATTGGTGTCTCGATTATGCATGTGCTCATCAGTCTTTCGGTACTCAAAGTCACTGGCGTGCGCGATCTTAAGATGCCTGCAGCCTTCTGGAATTCTTCTCAGGGCGAACAGCTCAAACGTTAATTCACAGCCCTTTTCACCTGCGCAAAAACTAAGATTGGCTTACTTCCTCACCACCTTAGGAGCACCATGACACGCATCGGCGAGACTAGCGATCTGCTGAAATGTTCTTTCTGCGGCAAGACCCAAAAGCAGGTTAAGAAGTTAATCGCAGGACCTGGCGTCTACATCTGTGATGAGTGCATCGAACTCTGTAACGAGATCATCGTTGAAGAACTCTCTGAGGCCAGCTCTCTTGGCCTGACAGAACTTCCTAAGCCACAAGAAATTTTTGAATTCCTCGATCAATATGTCATCGGTCAAGATCGTGCAAAGAAGTCACTCTCTGTTGCTGTCTACAACCACTATAAGCGAGTGCAATCTGGTGAGCCTAAGGGCGAAGATACAATCGAATTAGCTAAGTCAAATATCCTCCTTCTCGGTCCAACCGGTTGCGGCAAGACTCTTATGGCTCAGACCTTGGCTCGCATGCTCAACGTTCCATTTGCAATTGCAGATGCAACAGCACTTACTGAGGCTGGCTATGTTGGTGAAGATGTTGAGAACATTCTTCTTAAGCTCTTGCAGGCAGCAGATTACGATGTAAAGAAGGCTGAGACCGGAATCATCTACATCGATGAAATCGATAAAGTTGCGCGCAAATCAGAGAACCCATCGATCACACGCGATGTATCAGGTGAAGGCGTGCAACAAGCCCTTCTAAAGATTCTGGAAGGAACAGTTGCATCTGTTCCGCCTCAGGGTGGACGTAAGCACCCACATCAAGAATTTATTCAAATTGATACAACAAATGTTCTCTTTATTGTTGGTGGAGCATTTGCCGGTCTCGATAAAATCATTGAAGCGCGTAGCGGTTCAGCGAGCGTTGGCTTCAATGCAACTTTGCAATCACAAGAAGAGAAGAACTCAAAAGATTTCTTTGCAGATGTGATGCCTGAAGATCTCCTTAAGTTTGGAATGATTCCTGAATTTATTGGTCGTCTTCCAGTAATCACAAGCGTTGAGAATCTCGATAAGCCTGCTCTCATGCAGATCCTTACCGAGCCTCGCAATGCGTTGGTCAAGCAGTACCAGCGCCTCTTCGATCTCGATGATGTTCACCTTGAATTTGATGCAGATGCTCTCGAGGCGATTGCTGACCTTGCCCTCAAGCGCGGTACCGGTGCACGCGGCCTTCGCGCGATTATGGAATCAGTCCTTCTTTCAGTGATGTATGACGTACCTAGCCGCAGCGATGTTGCCAAGGTGGTCATTAATAAGGCGTGCATCACAGATTCAGCTACCCCTGAATTGATCATGCGCACAGGTGATATTCCAAAGCGAGCAACCCGTCGCGACAAGGGCACGCAAGAGAAGAGCGCGTAAATAAACTAGACTCCACCCCATGTCAACCGATGCCACACATGGGCGCGAACTAGCTGCAAGCTTTGTACCTGCAGATATCGAAGCCCCTCTCTATCAAAAGTGGCTCGATGCTGGATATTTCACGGCAGATGCAGCGTCAAAGAAAGAACCTTTCACAATTGTTCTGCCGCCTCCCAACGTAACTGGCGTTCTCCACATCGGCCACGCACTCGATCAAACGCTGCAAGATTGCCTCTCACGCATGAAACGTATGAAGGGTTTTGAAGTTCTCTGGCTTCCAGGAATGGATCATGCGGGCATTGCAACGCAGAACGTTGTTGAAAAACAATTAGCAAGTCAAGGAAAGTCACGCCATGATCTTGGCCGCGAAGCATTTCTTGAAAAGGTATGGGAGTGGAAGGCTGAATCTGGCGGAGCAATCCTTGATCAGATGAAGCGTATGGGCTCAGGCGTTGACTGGACTCGCGAGCGTTTCACGATGGATGAAGGAATGTCCAACGCAGTTGTCTCAATCTTTAAGAAGATGTACGACGCAGAACTTATCTATCGCGCAGAGCGCATCATCAACTGGTGTCCACGTTGCCTTACAGCTCTCTCTGATATCGAAGTAGAACATAGTGACGATGCTGGAGAACTAGTCTCAATTCGATATGGCGATGGTGCAGATGCAATCGTTGTTGCAACAACTCGAGCAGAGACAATGCTTGGTGATACAGCTGTGGCCGTTCATCCAGAAGATGAGCGCTACCAGCACCTCATCGGAACCTCTGTCCAGGTTCCACTTGTAAATCGCATGATCCCTATCGTGGGTGATGAGCATGTGGATCCTGCATTCGGTACGGGTGCGGTAAAGGTAACGCCAGCACACGATGTCAATGACTTTGAAATTGGCCAACGCCATAACCTTCCCACTCTTGTCATCCTTGATGCAGCAGGAAAGGTCATCGGCACAAATACCGCATTTGATGGCCTTGACCGTGCAGAAGCACGCAAGGCGATCGTTGAAGCACTTCGCCAAGAAGGTCGCATCGTTGCCGAAAAGCGTCCATATATTCACGCTGTTGGACATTGCTCGCGTTGCGATACAACTGTTGAACCACGTCTATCAAAGCAGTGGTTTGTAAAGGTTGCACCAATGGCCAAGGCATCGGCAGATGCTGTACGCAATGGAACAGTAAAGATTGAACCTGCAGCCCTTGAACCTCGTTACTTCGAGTGGGTAGATAACATGCATGACTGGTGTATCTCTCGCCAGTTGTGGTGGGGTCACCGCATTCCTGTTTGGTATGGACCAAATGGTGAAGTCGTAGTTGTCGGTCCCGGCGAAAGCGCACCGGTTGGTTGGGAGCAAGATCCTGATGTTCTCGACACCTGGTTCTCATCAGGTCAGTGGGCATTTTCTACCATGGGCTGGCCTGAAAAAACTGCCGATCTTGCCAAGTTCTATCCAACGAGCGTTCTCGTTACTGGTTATGACATTCTCTTCTTCTGGGTTGTACGCATGATGATGATGTCGATCTTTGCAATGGATGGCGTCCCACCATTTAAAACAATCATGTTGCACGGTTTAGTGCGCGACCAGTTCGGCAAGAAGATGTCGAAATCTCGTGGAAATGTCATCGATCCAATCGAATTTATGGATAAGTACGGCGCTGATGCTCTTCGCTTTACGCTGGCTCGTGGTGCCAACCCAGGAACCGACCAGGCACTTGCTGAAGATTGGATCGGCGGTTCACGAAACTTCGCCACTAAGTTATGGAATGCAACTCGCTTTGCCATGATCAATGGCGCACATACAAATGGCGAACTACCCGCATTTGATTCACTCAACGCCATTGACCGTTGGATACTCTCGCGCCTTAACGAGACTATCGCAGAGGCAGATGCACTTCTCGAAAGCTATGAGTTCTCACGTGCCTGCGAATTGATCTATCACTTTGCTTGGGATGATCTCTGCGATTGGTATCTCGAGCTTTCAAAAGAGACATTTGCATCCGATCAGAAGGCGGCATCACAGCGCGTCCTTGGCCACGTTCTTGATCAATTAATGCGCCTGCTTCATCCAGTAATGCCATTTATTACCGAAGAACTCTGGTGCACATTAACTGGCGGGCAGAGCCTCATGGTCGCGCAGTGGCCACAAGCAAATTCAGCACAGATTGATAAGAGCGCGGAGAAGACAATTGCCTCACTGCAAGAAGTTGTCACCGAGGTCCGTCGCTTTAGAAATGATCAAGGTCTAAAACCTTCGCAGAAGATTCCAGGTCGCATCTCTGGCAATGAAGATGTGGTTGACTATGAGAACGCGCTGCGATTCCTTCTTAAGCTTGAAGCAAAAGATTTCACTCCATCTGCGACTCTTGAAATTGCCGGAGCAACAATTGAATTAGATCTGACTGGGTCAATCGATGTTGTTGCTGAGCGTGCCCGTCTTGAGAAAGATCTAGCGACTGCTCAGAAAGATCTGAAGACAGCAGAAGTGAAGTTGGGCAATGAAGGATTTATGGCCAAAGCACCGGCTGACGTTGTTGTCGAAATTCGCGAAAGACTTGCCAAGACCACATCTGAAATCGAGAGAATTTCTGCAGCATTGGCTGCACTGAAGTAGATGAACGAAATCTCAGCAGAGGATCAGGCTCGCGTTGATGCGATAGAGCAGGCGCTCTTAGCGCGTTGGCCAGAAAATCGTATTGCTCCGACTCTTGAACGTATTGGCGCACTTGTCGATGCTCTCGGCTCTCCACAGCTTTCATATCCAACAATTCATGTCGGTGGAACTAACGGCAAGACCACAACTTCCCGAATGATTGACTCGCTCCTCTTTTCGATGGGACTTCGCACCGGTCGATTTACAAGCCCTCACCTTGAGAACTATCGCGAACGCATTGCTATCAATGGTGAGCCGATTGATCCCAAAGATTTGATCTTTACCTATAACGATATTGCCGCATATTTTGACTTTATCGATTCTAAATTTGAACACCCTGTCAGCTTCTTTGAAGCGATGACGGCACTTGCCTTTGCCGCATTTGCTGAACACCCGATCGATATTGGAGTAATTGAAGTTGGCCTAGGTGGAGAGTGGGATGCCACCAACGTTGTAAAGGCAGATGTCAGCGTGATTACACCCATTGGTTTCGATCATATGGAGTACTTAGGAAATACCCTTTTAGAGATTGCCCAAACAAAGGCTGGAATTATTAAAGAGGGTGGCTTCGCTGTTCTCGCTCAACAAGAGCCAGAAGTTGCAGTCGAGTTACTGCGCAAGGCGGCTGAAGTCGGTGCAGATGTTGCACGTGAAGGCCTTGAATACTCAGTGCTTTCGCGCGCAGTTGCAGTAGGCGGACAACTTGTAACAATCCAGGGACTCAAGGGTGTTTACGATGACATCTTTATTCCTCTCCATGGCAAGCATCAGGCTTCTAATGCAGCCGCAGCACTAGTTACAGTTGAAGTCTTCTTTGGGGAAAATGATCTTGATATCGAGGCGGTGCGTGAGGGATTTGCCAATGTCCGTTCACCTGGCCGATGTGAGGTGATTCATCGTGATCCAACCATCATCCTTGATGCAGCACATAACCCACATGGAAGCGTTGCACTTCGCGAAACCATCGCTGCAGAATTTACCTTCGATGAGATCATCGGTGTCGTCGGCGTCATGGGCGATAAGGATGCTCGAGGAATTCTCGTAAATTTCGAAACATTTATGGATTCAATCATCGTGACGAAGAATTCATCGCACCGCGCCATGGATGTTGCCGATCTCGAACTCCTTGCAATCGAAATCTTTGGTGCTGACCGAGTCTTCTCTGCCGATAACTTAGATGCAGCTCTGGACAAGGCGATTAAGGATTCAGTTCGTCCATTAAGCGATGAGACGTTGGGAATTGTTGTCACTGGTTCTGTAGTTACAGTTGGTGAAGCGCGAACATTTCTAGGTAATAAGTTTAAAAAGAGCACAGGGGAGGGTTCATGAAAGTTCTCGGCAGCGCAGTCTTAACAATGGAAATCTTCATCATGGGCTTTGCAATGCTGATTGCTAAAGATATTCATGAGCCCGCAACGCTGATCTACGGTTTTGGATTCATGATTGCTGCCATCATCACAGTCAGATTGCTCACCAAGAAGATCGGCTGGGTTCTGGGATGGATTCTGCAATTTGCCCTGATGGCCTATAGCGTCGTTGTCCCTGCTATGTGGATCGTCAATCTGATCTTCATGGGCCTATGGGTGGCAGCGATCGTCGTAGGACGTAAGGGTGAGGCCGCTCGCGCAGCTTTGCTGTCGCAGGGTCCTCCAAAACCCTAATAGACTGACGCGGTGAAAATCGAGCAGACCCTCATCCTTGTAAAGCCTGATGGCGTTTCCCGCGGACTCGTGGGAGAGATCATCGGTCGCATCGAAGCTAAGGGATATGTCATCGTAGATCTGAAGATGATGCAGGCAGATCGCGCTCTTCTCGAACGTCATTACGCAGAGCATCAAGGTAAGCCATTCTTTGAACCACTCGTTGAATTTATGCTCTCTGGTCCAATTGTTGCGATCATTGCCGAAGGTCAACGCGTGATCGAGGGCTTTAGATCTCTTGCAGGCGCTACAGATCCAACTGTTGCCGCACCAGGAACAATCCGTGGCGATCTTGCTCGCGATCAAGGAACCAAAGTTCAGCAGAATCTCGTTCATGGATCAGACTCACCAGAATCTGCAGCACGTGAAATTGCAATCTTCTTCGAAGGGAAATAAATGAGCGCCAGAACAGCATTCATTGGTCGCGATATGGCGATCGATCTTGGAACTGCAAATACACTCGTCTATGTACGTGGACGTGGAATTGTTCTTAACGAGCCATCTGTAGTTGCCGTTAACCAAGATACTGGCGCAGTACTTGCAATTGGAGCAGAAGCAAAGTTGATGATTGGCCGTACACCGGGCAACATCGTTGCAATCCGTCCACTTAAAGATGGTGTAATTGCAGACTTTGATACAACAGCTCGCATGCTTAAGCACTTTATTCGTAAGGTCCACGGTCGCCGTGTTCTTGCAAAGCCACGCCTTGTTATCTGCGTACCTTCAGGAATCACCGGCGTTGAACAGCGTGCAGTAACAGAAGCGGGTTACGATGCCGGCGCACGCAAGGTTTACATTATTGAAGAGCCAATGGCTGCAGCAATTGGTGCTGGCCTTCCAATCCACGAACCTACTGGAAACATGGTCGTCGATATCGGTGGCGGAACAACAGAAGTTGCTGTGATCTCACTCGGTGGAATTGTGACAGCGCTATCTATCCGCGTTGGTGGCGACAAGCTCGATCAGGCGATTATCGACTGGGTAAAGCGCGAATATTCACTACTTTTGGGTGAGCGCACAGCAGAAGAGATCAAGATGGCTATCGGATCTGCCTACGTTCTTGCAGATGAGAAGGATGCAGAGATTCGCGGTCGCGATCTTGCAACTGGTCTTCCAAAGACAATTATCGTCACAGCAGCAGAGATCCGTAAGGCTCTCGATGAGCCAGTCAAGGCGATCGTTGCAGCTGTTAAGAACACACTCGATAAGTGCCCACCTGAGTTGTCATCAGATTTGATTAACCGCGGAATCGTTCTTACCGGTGGCGGTGCTCTCCTTAAGGGTCTTGATGAGCGTCTTCGTCGCGAAACAGGAATGCCAATTCACGTTGCAGAACGTGCATTGGATGCTGTTGTTGAAGGCTCAGGCAAATGTATTGAAGAGTTCGAGGCACTTGAAAAGGTCTTGATCTCAGAGCCACGTCGATAGGCGGCTAGGTCATGGCGCGCGGCGGCGAGAACCGCGGGCGTTTACTGCTCATCATCCTGGTAATTACATCGCTCTTTCTGATCACTTTAGATCTGCGCGGTGTCTCAGTTGTCGGGGGATTACGAACGGGAACTCAGAGCGCGCTTACCCCAGTACAAAGTTTTGGCTCTACAGTCTTATCTCCTGTCAGAAACTTTCTCTCTGAAGTAATCAACCTTGGTCGCACGCGATCTGAGATGGAAGCTCTTCGCGAGGAGAACGGCAAGTTACTCACTGAACTACGCCAGCGTAGAAGTATTGATGCCCAAATCGAACAACTTAAGGGCGCGCTAGATCTTGCAGGAAAAGCGGAGTACAGAGTTGTTGGAGCACGCGTTATTTCACAAGGTGCAACTACATCTTTTACTCAGACCATCACCATTGATGCTGGTTCACGCAACGGTGTGAAACCAAATATGACTGTGATCAATGCTTACGGGTTATTGGGAGTGGTCAAGACTGTCTATCCAAGCAGTTCACTTGTCTCACTTGCTTCAGATCCATCTTTCCGTATCGGAGTTCGTGTGGCCGGAAGCGAGCAGATTGGAATACTTTCAGGGCAGGGCACACGTAAAGGTGTTCTACAACTCCTTGATAATCAATCGACAATTAAGGTTGGCGATATTCTCGTTGCACGCGGTAGCGCCAATAACCGCCCATTTGTCCCAGGCGTCCCAGTTGGTGAAGTGACATCAGTTGATAATGCCGCTGGTGCTGTGACACAGACTGCCGACGTCCGATTCTTTGCTGACTATTCAGCGATTTCAATTGTCACAGTAGTTCTTAAAGGGCCAGCAGTAGATCCTCGGGATGCACTTGTTCCGGCTAAGCCAGTGCCAATTCCGGTTCCTACAGTTACTGTTTTTGTCACTCCAAGCCAGTCTCCATCGCCAAGTGCAAGTGACAATGGCTAATGTCTACTCGCAAGATTTCACTCTCAGCCCTTCTCTTCCTCTTCGTCTATGTACTCCAGGAAGCATTTATCACTCAATTTCATATTGGCGGCGGTGGATTCTCGTTATTTCTCATCTTCGCACTTTTGTGGGCAGCGCTCTCTTCTCCTGATGTTGGTGCGCTGACAGGGTTTGCCGCAGGTTTTCTCATTGATCTCTCACAGAGCACATCGGGTGCGGTGGGGCAGTGGACCTTTGTATTGATCTTGGTTGGATTTGGCGTCTCATATTTGGGACTCGGTTACGAAAATGTTCGGATGAATCCATTCACAATTACATTTTTGGTAACAATGTCAGTCGTTGTTGCACGAATTCTCTACCTATTACTCTCGTTGTTATTGGGTGAAGAGGTGGGTAACTTTACCTCGATCGTCACATCTCTATTAATTGGAGCGCTCTGGTCGGCGGCAGTTGTCCCAATGTCGATGCCACTTGTCGCAAAAGCATATGACTTTATCGATGACTCGAGATCAAGGCTATGAACCAAAGATCCCGACTTAGCCTTTTGGTTATTCAGATTTTTATCATTTCGTTGATGGTAGCTTTACTTGGTCGCCTCTTCTATCTTCAAGTCGCGGCAGGACCAAAATATAAAGATGCAGCGCTATCTATTCAGAGTCGAGATGTGGTCACACCGGCCACACGTGGCTTGATCGTTGATTCATCAGGAGTGCCGCTAGCCCTTAACAAAGTTGGTGTTGCAATTACGGTAGATCGCTCAAAGATTGATAAACAAGATGATCAAGGTGAGGCGGTATTGAGATCGCTGGCTAAGCTCCTGGGCCTTCAATATCGAGATGTATTCCAACGTACCAGGTTATGTGGTGAACTAGAGAAAGGTAAGCGCGCAGGATGTTGGACTGGTTCTCGCTTCCAACCAATTCCAATTACAAAAGATGCCGACCCTGCACTTGCACTACAGATTGTCGAACGTTCTGATCTATTTCCAGGAATTGATGCTCAGCCGATTGCGATCCGCTCCTATCCCGCAAATGCCGATGCTAACGCTGCGCACATGCTTGGATATATAGGACCTCTGACAGAAGATGACTTGGCCGGTGAAAATGGTCGTAGTTACTTTAGATCTGAATCCATCGGTAAGGCCGGTCTTGAATTTCAATACGACGAGTATTTGCGCGGCACACCCGGAATTAAAACTGTTATCGTCGATCGCAAAGAGGCAGTGACCAACACGAGCAAGATTACAAATCCAATTGCGGGTAACCACTTAGTTACAAGTATTGATGTCAGGCTTCAGGCAGCGAGCGAGAAGGCGTTAGCCGATGCAGTTGCCCGATCTCGGGCAAGCGGTTTTCGTGCAGATGGTGGGGCAGCTGTTGTTCTCGATGTGATTACCGGACGCGTGCTCGCACTTGCCTCTTATCCAACCTATGATCCCAATTTATATGAACGTGGATTAACCGTTAAGCAAGCAAGTGATCTCTATTCGGAGGCAGCGGGCGTTCCGGCTCTATCTCGAGCCCTTCAAGGACTCTTCGCACCCGCCTCAACATTTAAGGCCGTCTCACTCGTTGCAGCAGCAAATGCAGGCTATGACTTAAACGCTATCTATGACTGCCCTGGCGAGTATCAAGTGGGTAGAAGAGCATTTCAAAACTTTGAAAGCAAGGCTCAGGGCCGCATCAATATGACTAAGGCGATGGCAATTTCTTGTGACACGATTTGGTACAAGATTGCATTTGCTGAATGGCTCAAAGATGGTGGATTAAAGCCAAAAGCTAATCCAAATGATTACTTCTTTAAGGCAGCAGAGGGCTTCCAGATCGGCAAGAAGACAGGAATCGATCTTCCTTCAGAATCTTCTGGACGATTAGCAAACCGTGAGTGGAGACAATCCTGGTATGAGCAGAATAAAGATTTCTACTGCAACTACAAAGAGCGGGTCTCTAAAGCACAGCAGACAGCATTTCTCATAGAACTTGCTCGCGAAAATTGTCTAGATGGTGACAAGATCCGCGCAGGAGATGCCGTTAACTTCTCAATCGGCCAAGGTGACACAGTCATCACCCCGCTCAAACTTGCACAGATGTACGCTGCTATCGCAAATGGTGGAACTATCTGGAAACCAATTGTCGGTAAGGCGATCGTTACAACTGAAGGCAAAGTTCTCAAAACATTCGAGTCTGAAAAGCTCGGAACTCTTCCTGCAACAAAGCCAACGATCAAGTTCCTCAAGAACTCTCTTCGTGAAGTAGTCACATCAGGAACTGGTGCCGGAGCATTTGCAGGATTTCCTGTAGCAGTAAGCGGCAAGACAGGTACGGCCCAGGTTTTCGGTAAGAATGCCAACGGCACACTCAAGAGTGATACTTCGTGGTTTGCCTCCTACGCGCCTACAGATAAACCACGATTTGCTGTTGTGATGATGGTTTCGCAAGGTGGATATGGTGCATCATCTTCTGGTGTGGGCGTGCGGAAAATTTACGAAACTCTCTTCGGCACCAAGGGCTCAACGATTGTTCCTGGTGCGGCGATCTATCCTGAAGGTAAACCTCCTGTGAAATTACCTAAGATCTCTCCTGCAACTAAAGCGAAGGTGAGCCCATGAGTTTGATCAATCAACGACAGGGCTTTCGTCGTACCCGCACAACCCAAACTTTCTGGGGATTTGATCCCATCCTGACAGTTGCCGTTGCCTTACTTCTCTTTATTGGAACTCTTCTTGTCTATGCAGCTACGCGTGATTGGTATGCAGCCAACGGGTTAGATCCTCAGTACTACCTCAAGCGCCACGTCATCAATATCGTGATTGGAATCTTGCTCGCATGGGGAACTACAGTCATTGATTACCGCATGCTCCGTGCGTATACGCCGATCGTCTGGGGACTTGCCGTCATTGGTTTGACTGCAGTTCTCATCCCAGGAATTGGTAATGAAATTAACGGCGCACGTGCATGGATCAACCTTCCAGGCGGCTTCCAGATTCAGCCAGCTGAGATGGCAAAGATTGCAATTATTGTTGGAATGTCGATGCTCTTATCTGAATACCGACACGAGGGAGATGAACCTTCGCATCGCGATGTGATTCAAGCGCTCTTAATTGCAGCAATTCCCGTCGGACTCATTCTCTTGCAGCCTGATATGGGAACAGTCTTCATTATTAGTATCGCAGTCGTAGCCATCATTGCCGCATCAGGTGCCCCATCGCGATGGGTGGTTGGGTTAATCCTTGTTGCACTTCTAGGTGGATTTGGTGCAGCCAAACTGGGTGTGATCAATGATTATCAAGTAAAGCGTCTGCAATCTTTCGTTGATCCGAATGCGGATTCACAAGGTGCTGGCTACCAGTTACGACAAGCGCGAATCACAGTGGGCTCTGGTGGATTACTCGGCACTGGATTATTTGATGGCCCGCAAACTAATGGTCGCTTTGTTCCAGAACAGCAGACAGACTTCATCTTTACCGTAGCTGGAGAGCAGCTTGGTTTTCTCGGTAGTGGATTTATTCTGCTTCTCTACTTAACGATATTGATGCGAGCATTCTCTATCGCACGAAGATCCACCGATGCATTCGGTCGACTGGTCTGTATCGGGGTGCTCTCGTGGTTTGCATTCCAAACCTTTGAAAATATCGGTATGACTCTCGGGTTGATGCCGATGACCGGGGTGCCGTTGCCGTTTATGTCATACGGCGGATCAAGCATGTTCGCCAATCTCATTGGTTTTGGCCTTTTGCAGAATGTTTACGCTCGCAACCGCGGGTGATTTACGCGTAATTTCCCCTTTTTTAGGAATATCGACCCGCGATCTGCCATAATTGGGCAACAGTTCAGCGCGGCAAGCGATCTCAAATCGCGCCAGCGGCGGACTCATTAAATTTAGTTGATTTTAAGTAGGTAGTAATAGGTATCGAACCCACAGTGGGATCGGTAGAAGATTTTGCTCAAGGAGACTTGAGCTACGAGCAAGTCGTTACATAAGTAATGGCGTAGAGGATTTAACAGTGATGGCAATCGAGCCAAAATCACCGCGCAAGCGTGC
>JACCDW010521278.1_pt1 | contig 14101 bp, 6 predicted proteins | sample 7449781 | NCBI WGS metagenome assembly JACCDW01 (sample SAMN15323449, study PRJNA562643) | freshwater metagenome | isolation source: river surface water | place: USA:Blue River Watershed | collected 2017-08-18 | reverse complement strand
TTTAATGATTGTACATTTGAATAATTTAAGTCTTTATAATTGTAAGCTAATTCAGTTGATGATTGATAATCTATTCTTTCAGTTGTATTAGCGGAATAAGTATTTCTTGCGGTTGAGCTAAATAATACGTTCCATTTGTTTCTTACAACACCAAACGCCAAATTACCATTTAAGTTTGGAATAGATGAAAAATCTTCTGATTGGGGTGAACCTATTAGTTTAGTGTAAGCCCTTCTATCACCCAATCCCGCAATTCGATACCCATTTGTTGATGGAAATGATGATGGGAATTGAATTGGGTCTACCAACCTAAAGTCCTGTCCAGTTGAAAGTGAACCCCAACTTCCTCCCAATGATATATTGAAGAAATCTCCCGATACTTCTTTTGTTGTTATTTGAACCAAACCCCCCGCAAAATCACCAGGTAAATTTGCCGACGCACCTTTGTTGATGATTATATTATCTATAAGTGATGTGGGTATGATATCAAATGAAAATGCTCTTCTATCAGGTTCAGTTGATGGTAGGATTGATTTGTTTAGTAGAGCCGAGTTGTATCTATCAGCTAAACCTCTAACTAAAACAAACTTATCGTTTTGTATTGATACTCCACTAACTCTTTTAAGTGCATCACCAACAGTTCTATCGGGTGTTTTCTTAATGGATTCAATTGATAAACCATCAGCAACTATATAAGAAGATTTCAATGTATTGATAAGTGCGGTTGATGTTTCTTTTTTTGATATTTGTTTTACCACAACTTCTTCTAACACTTTAGCGTCTTCTTCCATTAGAATGTCAAAACGTGTGGTGTCATCAATTTGTAAGGTTTTATTGTATTCTTTATAACCAACAAACGAAGCCTTTATTGAATAGCGTCCTTTTCCGATATTAGGAAAATGATATTCTGAATTAATATCAGATGTTGTTCCTATTTTTTTGTTCGTATTTGTATTTGTTAACCAAATTGTGACTCCAATTAAATCTTCTTTATTTGATTTTGATTTACCTGATAAGGTTTGTGAAAATGTTTGGTGTGAAAATAAGTAAATTAATAATAAAAATATTTTCCTCATTGTTGTTTTTTAATTCAACAATAATTATGTATGGTACTTTAAAAAATACAATTTTTTGTGTTAAGAAATTGTTAAATAAAAAAGGTGAGAATTACTCACCTTTTATTTACTTAATGTCAATAGATATTTTAGTTTTTGGAATAATCCAAGCATTTCATCTCGGAGATTTAATAAATTAGTGTCTTTCTCATCAATATTATCTGTCCACTGAACAAATGCCTGACAAACTGTTTCAATCATTTCTTCGGGTTTTACATCAGTAATATTAACTAATTCAATTTTACTTGATTCATTATCCAATTTAAATCTACCATATTGACCCATTGCTTGTTCAATATATTCGTCCATCAATCCTTCAAGTTCTTCTCTTACTTTTGCAAAACCTTCGTGTCTTGAGAAACCTTTTGTTTGCCAATGAAACACTTTTAGTTGTGCATGAAGACCTAAAAGAAAATTTACATTAGTATGTAGTTGCATCGTATTTATTTGGTTCTGTGTTAAATGTATTTTTTAATGTATCTACATTATAATTATCAACTTCATCTTTAGTTAAAACATATTCATTTTTACCAGTGGCTCTCATTTCCTCTTGTTTGTGAGAAAAGAAACCTTTTGGTGTTTGATTAAATGGATATGAATCTAAAGAACGCATCTCTAATTTCTCTTGTGGTGTTTCAGGTTTCATTTCTTCAACCTTAGCACCCAATTCGTCAATTTTAGTAATAATACTATCCATCAAACCAATTTGTGATGCCAATGAATCCAATTTAGAAAACATATCGTCCATTTTTGATAATACATCACCATGTTGATTTTTTGAATCCTCAACATCATTTTTTAAACTTTTGGTCATATTAACCAAATCAGTTATATCAATTTCTTCAGTTGAGTCTGCTGGTGGTTCAACCATACCAGTTGCCGGTGCTTCAGGTGCCGGCATATCTAAACCAGCACTTGGGTCAGGTGCAACATCACCCGCGGGAAGTTCAGGTGCCGGTGCTGCCGGTGCCTCTTGTTCCATAATCATTTTTTTACCATACTTATTAATCGCTTTATAACGATTAAGTTCCTCTTGTAATTTTTGTTCTAAACTCATGTCTTAATCTGCTAATAATTGTCTACCATCATTGGTAATATATTTTTTATTTAATCTTTCTACAATACCATCTCTTTCTCTTATGGTATAGCATTCACCTGTCATTAAATCACATTCTTCTCTTTCCATACCATCTTGAGATGTTCTTTTTGTCTGCTTTGGACTTAAGAATTGGTCTACCGCGTTGTTAAAATTTGAATTATTCATAGTATTTTTTTATTATAAATATCAAACTTTCTTTAATATTCATTATTCAACTGTAAAATAAACAACATCACCATCGTTTATATTTAATTTTTTTGCCAATTCTTTGGATAACGCAATACCATAACCATTTACATTCGGTCCTTTATGTATACCACCTTTAATATTTTGTGGTGTAACTGTGTCTGAATTAGTATATCCATCTATTGTGACTGTGGTTTTTAAATCTTTAGGATTGTAGAATGTTGTTTTAGCTTTAAGAATTTTATCACCTTGTGGTACGAATACCATATTACCTAAGTCATAATTTACGGCATAGAAGTAATTTTTGGAATTTACAATATCACTCCACAAAATTTTTGATTCTCTTGTACTATCTCCTGAATTAATGTTTATTTCTTTTGTTATGTTTGGAATGGTCATAACTGTATTTAATTCCAAACCATAAGTTTTACCTCCCATTATAGTGGCGACGGCTCTTAAATATCTTTTATCTATTGGCCCGTTAGAATTACTTACTAATTGAATATATTTTTCACCATTGAAACCATTATATCTTATACCAAATTCATTTATTTGGGAAAGATTAATTATTTGTTCACCGGCAATTTCTTTATCTTTTGAACCCATGTCAATAGTGTAATTTCCTGTTTCTGTTGATATGGTTGTTTCATTTTGTGTTTTACCACCTAATCTTAAATCTTCTTCTTTTTGTCTTGCAATTGCTTTATCGGTAATTCTTTCAAATAGTGCTCTGAAACTAGCGGTAAAAGAATCTTGTGGGTCGGGAAGTGCGTTTCTCGACATTCTTACACCGGTGAATGTAGTTTCCATGTTATTATTTCTTATTGAATGTGTCACTTGTGTAATCCAATAAGAACCTCTAAACATTGGAACATTTTTCAGATAAAAAAACATTGTAGGTTGAATCATCGCGTTACCCATACAAGTTACTTCACAAGTATATGATGCTTGTCTATATATGTCAAATAAACTTACATCAATTTGTGACGTTGCCGAACCGGCTTCACTTCTACCTAATTGTTCCATCACAATAAATGATTCGGTTGTATTTTTAATACTATCTTGTGACAATGAAACTCCTTTAAATATACTTTGATTTTGGTCTCCAATGTTTACATCAAACGCAACAACTCTATTTGAATTTTTGAAATCTGAATTTTGAAATTCAATTGGACTTGTTATTATTAATGGATGTGTGGAATCTGCCATATTGAATGTATCGTTATTAAACAGAAAACCATTTTTATTAATGTCCTTTAGGTCAAGATGTTTGGATGTGTGACCAACATATTGTAATATGATTTTTGGTGAAGATTCTTCATAGTCAACCTCCAAAAATGTTCCAAATAAATTATTGGCAACTTTTTTAGATGGAATTACTTTCGACGACGAACCACTTAATCCATAAAAGTTAACATATGCCGGCAATGCTCTCATATCAAATCCCGTACCGGCAATTAACATGGAGATTACACCATACATACTTTGTTTGTCATTTTTAGGGTCTTCCAATGAAACTAATTTGTCCATTGATAAAAACGCACTATTACCGATGTCAATATTACGTTTATCCAAAAATAAGAACTCTTCAATTAATAATTTTTGTCCAATAGAATTACCGGCAATCCATTTATCGTTAAATGATTTAAAGAAATTATATAATTCAAGTTTTATTGGTTCCTCATTATATCCTTGGTCCAAAGTAATTGTTTGTCTTTGACTTGGTCCTTGTAATGAAGGAAACTTACTCAATAACGTAGTTAAGTAATAACTTTTTCTTGTTACCGCAGATTGATTAGTCAATGTTCCTGATGATACAAAAAAATTATCTTGTATATACTTTTTAAATGCTTCATTTGTTTTTGTTCCACCGGCTTTTAAGTATCCACCCCAAATATGTACTAATGGTCTGAAATTTAAAATGTTTTCTTCACTTAATTCTATATTGTTAAATTTAAAGAAGTCTTTATAAACATCTGTCACCGGTTCTTCACCCACATACAACTTTAATAAATTTTGATTGTCAACATATTGTGATTCAAAATATCGACCTGTTTGAAATGAACTTTCATTATCAACATTGGTAAACCCAACCCAAATATATGTGTCAATTTCCTTTGGGTTACCCATTGTTAATTTTATACCATTTACAGGATTTAAAATATCTTTTGTTATTTCTCTTAAATTTTCTGACTGCGTACTTTTAATCTTATTGATTAATAGATTTATATCACTTGGGTCACTGTCAGTATGCTTTACTGTAACAACATTTTTTAAAATTGTTATGAAATTATCTTGTAAGGATAATGTAAACTTTTTAAATGGTTCTAATTCACCAACTTTATCTGTAGCGAAATCTAAAAAGATGTTTTCAAAATCATTAAGAATATTCGGACTAAACACCGCAATTAAATCATATATCTTTTGATATTCGTTTTCTATACGATATTGGTTATCTCTTGTTCTACCTGTTTCATACGATACATTATATTCACCATAATTTGGGAATTTAATACCTTCATATGTTCTGTCTAACACAACATCGTCCCATATGATTCTGAAATTACTTTGTAATGAATCATTATGACTTGGACTTTGAAAGTTAATATCTATATTAGCACCATCAGATGGTAATATTGTGTAGTTAATATTTGTTGATGTATATCCCGATTCATTTACGAATCCGGTCCAATAATTTTTACCACCAAAATTTCTTGCTCGTAAATTTATTTTTCCTGAAGAAGAGTTTGTGTTATATGTAATTTGGTCATTAGGGTCGAACAAATCTTCACCGGTCAATATTCTATGAAATACTGTTTGATAATAAGGGTATAAACCAACATCCGTATTGTCACTTAATGTTACGGGTCTTGAGAATGTTGATTTTTTATCATATGCCAAAAATATTTGACTTGTATTACCCGATACATCATAGTATTGTGAAACATCCAAACTTTTTGTTGTTGTGTCCTCATTTGATGTCGTCATACCCGTCAAGATATCATAACCATCATACAAATAAGTTTTGTATCTGTGATAAATTGACCCCCACTTACAAATTAAATGATAAGGTATAACATGTGATGCACTAACTTCTTTGAACATTGACGACATTCTAGTTGTACCTGTCACATAATCTGAAAGTTCTTTAAAAGGTAAAGAATTTAAAAATAAGTAAGCACTACCCGCATATTTTCCAAACGATTTACTTTTTTGAAAATCAGTATACAATTGATTATGAAAATATGGTGTGTTTAAAATATATTCTCTTGTAACACCTGAACCAATATATAATTTGTGAAAGAATAAATTATCCTCAAAACCAGGTTTAACATAGTCTTTCATCTTAAGGATATTGGAACTTATTAATCCGTCTTCAGTTTTTATATCTAAAATATCACCTAAATTAAAATTACTTGAATCGTATGAAGTCTTATCAATATAAGAAAGGTATTTGGTTGAGTTAAATGGGTATATGTTTAAACGATATGGTTCAAGTTTATAGTTCTTTAAATTATTTCTTAATTTTTGAAACTTATCATCTCTATCAGGATTCTTAGGTGCATTAAAATATTCCTCTATTTTATATGGTTTATTTACCAATGTTTTAATGTAATCAACCGTAGGTAACTCATCTCTGAAATATGGATATCTTTCATAAGGTGATACTGAAATCATCTTATTTACCAATAAATCCGGTGTAGAAATAGTTTTAAGTATATCTAATAAATCCGTATCTTCTTTTAATAAGTTTGAGATTATTTCAAATTCATTTTGTGCCAATTCGTTTATGGCATCAGTTTGATTATTTAATAAAGTCGAACCGAAAGAATCAAAATATGTTATATATCTTGCTCTCTCATAAATTTCATATAGTATAGAAGCAATCGATTTATTAAGATACGGTTGAAAGTTCATTAATGAAAATAGTGTAGACTGTTTTGGTGTGTCTACATATTCTTCATCATTTTGAAAAACAAAACTTATGTTTTGCACACCACCTTCTTTATCTGATAATGAATCGATTCTTTTTGTTGCAACACCATAGAAGTTTTCTAAAAACTCTATTTCCGGCCACAACACAGGATTGTTGGAATTTAATACTTTAACTAAATCTTTATGACCCGGATAAGCTAAAACTTTTTGTTTGTTTTTACCTAATCTTTTTACCTGTGGCCAAGGGAAAATTTGGTCGCCCGGTGCTTCATCACCTAATTTACCTATTCTCAATGCACGTTCAACACCCGAATCAAATGATTTAATATGAACATCTTTCAGTAATCTAATATATGTGTCAGCGTTAGCACAGATAATAGCAAAAATATTCTTTATAGTTGGGATGAATCCTAAACCTTTTTCTTTATCCAAAAAGATATCATTCATTTTTTTCTCTACACTATCTTGTACCTTTTGTTTTTGTACGTTTAATGAGTTAGAAATGATATCTATGTCATCTAAAATTTTATCAATAGCAACACCATACTTACCATTAGTATCTTCATAATATTGGTTTATGGATTTTATTGAATTATTTACCGATATCGCCAATTTTTTAAAATCTGCACCACCGGTTTTCTTTTTTAAATCTTCAGTATATAATTTATTTTTCTTTAATAAGGTTACACCATTTACTAATAATTGTTCAAGCGTACCATTTTTTTTCGGATTTTCTACAAGTTCTAAATTATTTCCTTTCGATGCTGCCAAATAACGATAACTTATATTATTCTTTGTAAAAGTAGTACTACTTAAATTTCTTTGACCCCACTCATTTACGTATTTTTTAAATTCACTTATTGTTTTTTCAAATTCTTTAATACCTGAAAAAATTCTCATATCAACCGATTGGTCAAATATTTCTCTTTCCAATATTCGGTCTAATGATTTTGCAATAGTAATAATCTCTCTTAATGTTCTTGGTTTTTCAAGAAAAGAATTTGGTAAATAACCTTTACGAACATATTCCTCATATACAGATTTAAGTGTAGTAAATCCTTTTGATGATTTAGAAATTGTTTTTTCGTATCTACCAGTATTTGGATTAAATCTTCCTGTTGATGTTTTTTCTGAAGAATACATGTAAGGTGCGTTCAATATACCATTAATCGGTATGTCGGCTAAATATGCATACGTTGAACCAACAAATGTGGTGTTAATTTCAAAATTACCACTATTACCATTAAATCTTGATGTAAATTTAGTTAAGTGTAGTCTGTATCTTATTGCTTTTCCGTAATGTCCTTTAACAGTTAAATAGAATATTGGCCATGGTAAATGGAAAAACGCTTTATATGGTGAATTTTCAGGTGATTCAAATAATGTTTTACCTCTTACATCAATAAAATTAATGTTTATTTGAGGAATAAAATTACCACCTTTAACATTGATGTTTATACTCTCAATACCAAATGATTGTGCCGACGCGTCACTTTTATATAAAGACGATTCATCTGTATTAACTATCTGATTTGTTTCAATAAATGAATCAGTCCATGTGGAATCATAATCACCACCTCCTTGTTTTTTTAAAAAGTTTAAAGTACCCTCTGCAATTGTTAATGTTGTGGTATTTTTTTCCTTATCAACAATTAAGTTTGTTCTTGGTACTAAATCGGCTTCAAGATTAACGTAAATAACTAAATTTTCTTGTTCAATATTACGCATCAAAACCTCCCCATCAGATATAACACTATTTGGGTCGACATATAATAAATTATTTTGGTCGACCTTTACATAAATGTCTTGGGTTTTATTTAAATTATTTTTCGCCATAATATGTTACATACAATTCAATACCTCTTTTATAGTCTTGTAAAGAAGTGTTAAGTGGAAAAGGTATTCTTATGAAAGAATTGTCAGGTATTTCAAATTCTACACTACCTAAAAGTGGATTAGCTTGAAGTATTAACCATCCAAATAGAGGTGAGTTATAATATTCTTGTGAAATTTTATCCAATCTATCTTTTCCTCTCTTAAATTGTAAATATTTGTCGGTACTTTTTATAGGTATTTCAATTCCCGGTACCATTCTAAAATTTCCTTCACTTACAAAATCTTGGTACCTATCATAATATTGTCTACTCATGGTTTATAGAAGTTTAAAGTGTTAAATAGTTTATTAGATGAACGATTTATTTTAAATAATACATCTTTTTCTACTCCATCAGTTATGTCACTATCGGCACCTGCAATATATTCTAAAGGCATCGTATTTTTTCTTTTTGGGTATTTTCTGTCCTTGAACTTTTTTTCTTTTAAATTAATATCAATAAATTGAGAATATTTTTTATTCATTTTTTCTTTATATTCAGTGAATACGGGGTCACTATAAATTGAAGAAAAATCACTCCACTTGACATCTTTTAAGAATATAGATAAAATTTCACTTAAAGTAGAGTCATTCATTGAAGTACTACTAAAATTTATTGATGTATCTAAAGTAGAAACAAACTCAGAGTTTATTTTATCTAAAAACTCAATACCTACCTTATATTGATTGTAAAAATCTTCATCAACAAATCCCGTTAATTCAGTTGCGGTGAAAGTTACACCACTTATTTTCGCGTCGTGTTGGTATTGTACCAAATAATTAAATTTATCAACTATACCAATCAATTCATTTCTTGATGTTTCCACATCTTTTATTGATTTAATATCTACAAAAGAATCCACCGTTTTTGTAACTAAATCATTTAAATACGGTTTTAAAACGTTTTCTGAATTTGATATTAATTTATCAGGGAACGCATTATCAAGTTCCATTAATTCAGTACAATTGTTTGATGAAATTGCTGATAATATAGCACTTTTAAATATATTACTGAAATATGACAAATCTTTATTTATTGGGTATTGTCCTAATAATTCTACCGAACTAATTGTTCCTCCCTCTATCGATAAATCTTTAACCGTTCTATAAGTTGATGAAAAGAAAAGACTCGCTATTTTTTCACCATATTTTTTAAGAATTTCATTTACCGCAACTTTGTATGAATTATGATAATTTTCTATCTTCTTGAAAATACCGTTATCACCATCCATTAAATCAGTATAACTTAAATTACTATTGAACTTACTTCCAATATATGTACCTTCGGATATGGAAAGACTTTTACTTGAATCGTTTTTCGGGTCTTTTTGTGTTGTGTATGGTTTGATTAAATCTTCCAAGAATTCTTTTGTAAAATCTTCTACTTTTTTTCCATTAATCGTTGAAGTTATTTTCGCCTTTTCGTCATACATTTCAGTGTTACCGTAAAAGTTAGAGCTTAATGCATTCTGTAATCTTTCTACAGGGGCCTCTAATCCTTGTCCTCCAATAAACGCAACTTGTAAACTAACAGTAGCAATCATTGGTTGAACACCAATACCTTCAGGATTTAAATCCCAAACATTCTCATCAAAAGTTATATTAACATCTCTAATAACCACTTTTGAATGATAAAAATCACCAATTCTTAATACACATACAGGCGGTGGTCCAAATGAGGTATTTCTTGCAGTAACATCACCCGCACTATTATATCCTTTAATTGGTATAGTATCACCAGGTCTAACACATTGTAATAAGAATGTTAATCTACTATTTAAACCTTCAGGGGTTGTAGAGTGAAAACCAGGATGAAAATATCTTAACTTTTCTCTTAATGAATTAAAAACAAATGGGTCAGTCTCCTCTAATTTTTTGAAATAATATGATTCAGATAAAATCTTCATAATGATTTTTTGCATCATATTAATTTTTGGTTTAGGTTTACGTCCTTGTACGGTTCTATCGACATAGATTGTTCCTATTGGTTCGTTAGTGTCCGTAGTTCCTCCCGGTATATCGTCAGGATTTACAGTTTCAGATTCATCTTGTTTCTTACCTATTTTTGTGTATTCTAATTTAACAGAACCTTGTCTACAGAAAAACGCAATAGGTGCGGTAACTTTTAATCCTTTCTTGGTTGTTATCTTTTGATTACAATTTCCACCAGTGTCTGCAATATTTGATATTACCTCATTTTCACCATTTGTTTTTACTCTAACTCTTAAAACACCACTTGTTTCGTATCCAAATTGTTTAAAGTTAAATTCCTGTTCTATTGGAGTTGTCATTCCTGGTCCCACAAATTCTTCCAATACTTTTTTATCAAACCATAATTTTTCAGTAGGTACTGAAACACCATTACTAAACTTATCTATAAAATCTCGATAGATACTGTGTGCTCGTCTAATTCCTAAATAAAAATTTCTCTTTTCGTCACCAACTTCAGATGCTGCAGTTATTAATGTTAAAATAACCTCATTAACTTTACCTTCTTTTACATCAGTCTTTAATGATGTTATTTGTGTATCAAATGCAGTGTATCCTGTATTCATGGTATTAAAACCATAAGCCGTTTTACCTGTTTGAACTGATATAATTTGATTTCTTGTTGTTGTTAATTGTGCACCCGATAAACCTGATAATGGATTTGGATTACCTAATACAACTTTTCTATCGTTTTCCCCCGCTTTTCCACTTAAACTACCTGTAAGTATATCTGTTAAATCTTGACTAAGGTCACTCATGAACCCGCTTTCTTTTGTTTTATATACATTATATAAATCTTTATACGGTTGTTTACTAATTAATTCTTGTCCCTTAATTAATTTAGGAAAGTCATTAGCAAAAAATAATTTTAAGTCAAGACTAATTGGTTCATCTGAATTATCTGTATTATTTGGAGTAGTTTCTACCGGTGTTTCTGTAACAGGAACATTCGCAGTATATTTAATGCTTCTTATGGTATTGCTATCAACTGTTTTATTATTTAAGTAATCTTGTACTGTTTTAACATCTTCAGGTTTTAAGAAACTATACCTATTTATTAATTCATAGAAAGCCAATTCTTCACACCCACTAAAAACAGACATAATATAATTGTCGGCTTCTTCATCAGACATGTTTTTGAAAAAATCACTAACCAATAAATTAACAACACTTGGGTGGTCGACTACAACTTTAAAACTTACTTGACCGGTTCTTGATGTGTTTTGATATGTGTATATTGGTTCCGGTCTACCTAAAAAACTATTCTCTTCCCATCTTGCACTATTTTGTTCACTTACCTTTAAATCATATGGGGGGAACCACATTACTCTACCACCATTTGGTCCTCTTTCTGCTACGGGTAAATCTATAACTCTAAATCCTTCAATATCTGATGTTTTCCACGCTAAATTTTCAATTGAAAACATATATTTTTTCGCATAAAACCCACCACCAAATGGATATCCGTTTGAAATATTTGTTGAACCTCTAAATTCGTCTTCCTCTGATGAACCTCTACCATTTGATATTGGTGCGATATTCAAATTCCAAACTCTACTTGGTCCACCTAAAACACTTGAATCGAACTTTCGAATATTACTCGTTCTTTTCATGGTGTCACTGTAATTCAAGTATGGTCTATCTTTTGTCCATACTCTACAATATTCAACACCAGCTTCATCACTTGAGTATTTGTTAGTGTATTTTATTGCCGAACCTCTCGATATTTTAATATCACCATCCATAAACACTCTACTTGTTTGGTCTATTACGTTTGCAACATGTGAACGAGCAGCACCAGCATCTGATGGCATCGAATCCAATATTTGTTGTGTATATCCCAATAAGGAGTCTTCTCTAAATTGATAGTTCGTGGATAGTGAGTTCTCTAATTTTGACTGCTCTTGACTTGAATATTCTGTGTTATTTGCACCTAAATTATTTTTTGAATTCTTACTTGTCCAAGTTAATTGGCCACCAACAAAACCACCATACAACATAGTACTTGGTTTGTGGAATAATTCAGCCGCTACCGAATCAAATAGTAATGATAAATAATAACTACTTCTTACAGGTCTATCATTGAAATCATTTACTGCGTATTTTACATCATTACCTCTATCATCACCGATATATGCAACACCGGCAGGTGCTTCCATACCAAGAAAATCTTTTATACCTTGTGCCGCTTGTTCAACATAATTAAAAATCTTTGATGTATTTTGTGAACGAGCGGTGGTTGTATAATTTGGTGCATATTTTGAAAAACTTAATGCTTCGAATAATCTTTGTTTTTGTCCCTGACCCATGTATTCTATTAAAAGGTCAGATGGTTTTCTTGTTTCAGTTGGTCTTCTTTCAATACCAATCATAGAACCCAATACACCTGTGACATCTTGAAGAAGTTTACCGACTTCTGTAGAGGCCTTTGGTCTTGTATTCTGATTTGGTCTATATGGATTGGTAAGATAATCACCGGGTATTTGTGAAAACGGAATTTCAATACCAACACTATTTTCTAAAAAATCAATTGCCTTACCCGGTAATGTATTTGCTACCGTAATTGAATTATTTAATTCAACTAATGATTCTCTACCCGTAAGTAAATTAATTGCAGTATTTGTGTTACCATTTAACGCATCTAATAATCTTAAACGACCTGTTGTTAATCTTTCACTATTTTGTTTAATTCTTTGATATACAGGTCCATTTGTATCATTCTTAATATAATCCGCAGCAAATTTGAATAATTCAGATTCTGTTTCATAACCGGTTGAACCCATAATACCGATTAGATTATAGTTCGGTACATTCGTTGGAAAATATGGATATAATTTTAATCCATTGTTTAATATTACATTACGTAAATCTTCAACAACATAATATTCACTGTCTTTAAATCTATTAAGTCCTGCCGTCTTTACTAATTGGTCATCTCGATTGAATGTGTCATTTTTTACAACATCTCCTTGGTCCGTGTTAGGGAATTCACTTAATGTTGCAAATCTATAGTCTGTTTTGGTAAATGTTTGTGGTCCATTTGGTACTCTCAATGTTTTTGATAAAACATAATCTCTGAAACCGGTTCTGATTGGACCAATTAATCCGTTTCCCGCTCTACTTGACTCAAAATCTAAATAACTTGGCATTTATTAATGTTTTATAATAAATAGAGGGTAATTGATTTTATGATATGTACATTCTCTCAGCTTTTGATGCTTTTTCGTATTGTCTCATATCATCAGGGTCTTCATCGTTGAATGCAACACCCATAGCACTATTTTGAATTGATTGTGTTCTTATTTTATCTAACACATTATCCGCATAAAATTCATGTCTATATGTTACTTTTTTCTCTATAACTTGTGATGTCCTTTGTTCTCCCGTACTTAAACTTTTCCATGAGTTTTTAATATCTTCAATAAACTCACCAGTTTTAATTGGTTCAACCATTTTTTTCACAAAATCGGAACCTTTTTCTTTTTGTTCTTTTGCGGTACTCGTATCTCTAAATTCTTCCGCCCTTTTTTGTAATTGTGAAAAGATGTTACGAAATTCCCCCTCTTCATATACTTGAGCGGCACCTCCTTTTAATTTTCTCGCATATTCCAAAGTGGCATATGACACTAAAACACTCATGTCTCTTGACATTTGTTCTGTTTCAGTTAATTGTTTCATTGCTATGTCTTTGGTATTCATATCTTTAAATTCATCTCTATTTTTCAATAATTGGTCAGCGATGGTCTGATTGAATTCATCTAATGCAATTTCAGTAGGTAGAGTTAAATTTCTAGCAAGATTTTCAGGAATTTCAATAATCATTTTTCCATCTTTCATTCTTGATAGGTTGGTTAAGAATTCTCTATCTTTTTCATCAACATTTATACCTTGTGCAAACATTGC
>JACCDW010765767.1_pt1 | contig 14107 bp, 8 predicted proteins | sample 7449781 | NCBI WGS metagenome assembly JACCDW01 (sample SAMN15323449, study PRJNA562643) | freshwater metagenome | isolation source: river surface water | place: USA:Blue River Watershed | collected 2017-08-18 | reverse complement strand
TTGGAAATCCAAATAATAATAGCGATGATGATAAAAATAAAATAAATCCAATATTTGGAAATCCAAATAATAATAACGATGATGATAAAAATAAAGTAAGACCTATATTTGGAAATCCAAATAATAATAATGATGATGATAAAAATAAAATAAATCCAATATTTGGAAATCCAAATAATAATAATGATGATGATAAAAATAAAATAAGACCTATATTTGGAAATCCAAATAATAATAACGATGATGATAAAAATAAAATAAATCCAATATTTGGAAATCCGAATAATAATAATAATGATAATGATAAAAATAAAATAAATCCAATATTTGGAAATAATGAAATAAAACCAATAAAATCACCATATTATATTGATTTTTCAGTATATGGTAAAAATCCACCAATTGAAATTCAAGTTTTAAAAGATATAAGAGCTCAAAATTTTAGAATCAAATTAGATAATAAAAATCAAATATTAAGCAGTGATTTAAGTAAATATCGTATTACGATAAAAGGAGCATTTGTTGATTTTAAATTTGTAAAATATGAAAATTATAGTTATTTTATACCATTTGATACAAAAGATTATAAATCATATAAAATTAAAATGTATGATTTAGAGAATATTCCAATAGACATTGATAAATGTTCAATATTATTAAGTAATAATAAATCATATAATTTACAAAATTTTATTATAAATATTGATTTATTAAACAAAAATAGTACTACGGTTTATGTACCAGAAATTGGTAAAAATGGTAAAATAAGTATGAAAAAAAGTACAATTATACCGAATAATAAACCGCAAAGTAATAATAAAGAAGCAGTTTATATTGTACCAAAAAAGAGTGCGGAAGAATTAAAAATGGAACAATTTACAAAAATCGAAAGTAGTGAAAATTTAAGTAATACAAATATAAAAGATTTAATTTATTATTTAAAAGAAAAATCAAACAATCGTAAATTAAATGAAAATGATGTAACTGATTTTAAAAATAATCTTGAAATATATGATACGAATTATTTATATGAAAATATTTTTTTAAATCATACAAATTATTCAACAAATGCTATAGCAATTTTATTAACAATAGCACCTTTTTTTTATACTTATCCACGTTTTTATAATACTTCTTTTCCAATAATAATTATTGGAGTAATAGGTTTATTAATGTGTATGAATATAATACAAAGTCAATATGGAGTACTTTTAAAAAATAAGCAATTAGCAAATATTTTTATAGTAACAGTATTATTATTTTATTTAATCTTCTTTATTTTATTAAACAAATTAAATCATTTAACATTATTATTTTTAAGTGCTGGAATTGTATTTATGGTAATGAATTATGTACTACGTATTGTAATTAGTGATCCAAAACGTAAATTTGGGTTTAAACGTTTACAATATAATGAAAATAATGTAACATTTACTTTATTTAATCCAAATATAGATAAAGTATGTAGTGAAATAAAAAAACGATATGCTTTAAATATGAGTTCAGAACAATTATATAAATATATAACATCATTTGAAATAAGTGAAAAAGATGAAAAATTTGTTAAAACGGAATTTATATGTAATATTATTCAACCAATGTTAAGTGTACTTGTATTATTTTTAATGGGTTCAATATTATCGAAAGCAAAAGATTATAAATTATTAAAAAGTAATATGAAGCTTTTAGAAGAAGAGTTATTAAAAAAGAGTAATCCAAAAATGAGTTTTGAACAAAAAGAGTATGAATTTTTAACATCACCACTTATTGGATTTACGGATTTAAGTAATAATGTTATAAATAATCAATATAATTATTATTTACCGAAAGAGTTAAATTTACATTATATAATGGAATCAATTATTGATGAAGTAAATGATAAATTGATAAAAGAAAAGAGTTCACATGTATATGAAAAAACATTATTTAATGAAAAAATAATAAAAAATTTAGATAAACATTTACGAAGATTTTTAAGATATATTGAAAGTGAATATTTACCAATTACAATAGAAAAGAAAAATAATGTAGAAGAAGAAGCGAAAGAAAATGATAATAAAAAATATATGTATATTAAAACATTACGAAAAGATAATCGTTATAATCTATTTGATGGAACTTATAATAAAATACATGATGTTTTAGAGCGTTATGAATTAATAAATTTTAATACATCAAATATTGAAGATTATTTTGAATCAATTATTGGTAAAAATATAAAAACAAAAGAGTTGAAAGAAGTAATAAAAAATAGTTGTAAAGATTATGTTTTTAATAATTCAAATACATTAAAAGAAGATGATTTTAAAACAAAATTAATTAAAAACTTTTATGAGTTTATAACTAAAAATGAGTTAGGTAATGATGTATATGAAAAATATAAAGTTGAAAAAGATTTTTATACAATTGAAATGGAAAAAATAAGTACTGAATTAAGTAGTATTGAAAATGAAATGAATAAATATAATAGTTATTTAAGTATATTACCTGAAACTCATGTTGATTATCAAAAATACAAATCGAGTTATGATAATTCAAGAATGAAATATGATAATCAAAAATCTATATTTAATGAATATAAATTAAAATATGATCATATTATTCAAATATTTGAATCGATAAGTAGTAAATATGTAAGTAAATTAGAAAGTAGTAATAGTACAAATAAATTAATAAATTATATTAAAGATTTACATGTTGATTTTAGTGATAATTTATTTATAACTTTAATTCAACATATTGAAGAAAATAATAAAGTAGTTGATTTAGATGATAGAAACAATGCTTTAAATAGTATTAAATATAAATTTAAAGATATTTATGATTTTATTACAAATGAAGAATTATTTAGTAGTAATGAACAAAATATATTAATTCAAATTATTGAACATAAAATTAAAAGCTTATTTATTACGTTATATGAACCAAAAATAGAATATAATAAAAATAATATTATTTTAGGAAATATTACACCAGATTTTATAAAAAATATTAGTAATTCACTTTTTTCAATCATTATTAAACCAATATCAACTTGGATACTATTAGGTAAAATAATGGGAAGCGCGTGGTATTGTGGTAAAATGGCAATGAATGGAATCAATAAAGATTATACTGAATTAATAAGAAATGTAGAATATGATGGTCATTTTAGTAATATATGGAAAATATGTAGTATGGGAGTGGATAATGTATATTATCAAGAAATAATAAGTAATCATAGAGAGTTATTAGTAGAAAAAGAAAAATCAATGAATCCAATGAGTCGTGGATTCCATTATTTAGGTGCTTTTTTATTTTTTATATTATTTATGGCATTATTAAATGGATATAATAATATGGTATTTGGTATGAGTATGTATCCATTATGGACAAATTTACCTGCTTTAATTGTATTATTAATAATATTGATTATAATATATTTTGTAAGAAAATAAATAATAAAATAAAAAAAATAAAAATATAAAGTAAATAATAAATAATATTTTTGAATCTTTTATCTAATATAAATATAGTTAAATTTATATTAAATTTAAAATGAATTTTTTCCCAAATTTACAACAATATGTAAAAGATGATGTAGAAACACAAAATATTTTATATGATTATATAAATAAACCTAATTTACCTAATTTACCACCTGTTGGATATTTTGCAAATAAAAAAGTACGTGGATTAGGTGCTAATACAATATCAGATACAATTAAAAGTAACATAGAATCTGTATGTAGTCCAACAGATGGTTTTAAATGTAAATATAATAATATTAAATTTGGTAATGGAACAAATATTATTACTACTCAAACAACAACAAGTACAATTGATACAGCAATTAAAAGTGCTTTTATAAATAATTTACCAAATCTAGATGTAACTTTTATCAATAGTATGAGTAATATTTTATGTCAATTACCAAATATAATGGTAATGTTAGGTTATAAATATACAAGTGTAAGTGATTCACAACATACTTATACAAAAAGCGCAGTAGGAACAACAACTTATCCAAATATTATTTTAACATTAGATACTTCAGCTTCATCTTCAACAAATCAAAATAATCAAGAGCAATTTAATGCTTGTCAAACAGTAATGTCTAGAAGTCGTTTATATGATATAGGTAGTTTGTTAACAAGTAGTTTATTTTTTGGTATAAAAGATTTATTTATTAAATTAAAATCTATAAAAGTATTATTATCTATTATTTTATTTATTACTGTTTATTTACTTGTTCAAGGTACATTTTCTTCTGCTGATATTGCCTTTAAGATTGCTTCACTTGTATCAAATCGTAGTTACCCATCATATAACTTTATTATTGGTATTTTATTAGGTATAGGTTTACCAGCTTTGCTTTCTATATTTATGTCAAGAGATCAAATAAAGAAAACAAATCGTAAATACGGTAAATATGATGTTACAAAAAATCCATATGGTACAGAAGTTCCAAAAGCAACTGGTCAAGAAAAATCGGATACAGCATTAGTTGCTATTATGCTTGGTTTAGCATATACCTTTATATTTATTATTTATTTTATGATGAGAGATAAAAATAATTCACCTATAATTAAAATTGGTGTAAGTGCTATTTTCTATATATTATTAACTTGTATTATATTTTTACTTTTCTATTGGGCTCCAATTGTAAGTTTCGCAAGTGATGAAGAAGAAGATCGCGCTTTCGGTATTTCGCGTCCATTAAAAGTTTGGACAAAAGGTGATGATAATAAAGATATTTCATCTATTATTTCAAATAAATATATTGATAGATATTTAAGAAGATATTTCGCAATTTATGCCATTTGTGCTTTATTTATTTGTATTATTTATTTAGCTCAATCAAATAGTCAACGAAAAACTGTAGTATCATCCTTTTTTGAAGGAATAATGGCTTCATGTGCTATTATTGCTTTACCAATATTATGGATATTTAACTGGTATACAGGTATTACATTATTTATTGCTTATCCAATGATTTTAATGATTGCTAGATATTTCCGTTATCCATTATATTATTTATTAAGACAAATGTATTTAACTAGTCCTCAATTACAATCTGAATGTACAAAATTAAAACAAGAATTTGATCATCCTGAATCATATACAGCACCTTGGGATTTAATGGGTGTTACATTATTTAAATATTTCATTAAATTTAATTGTGGTCGTGCTTTATATTCAGATATCTTTGTAGATTATCGCGATGGTTATCGTGATATTTCAAGTAACTCTTATGTAACTGGTCATATTTTCCGTATTGCTATGAAAGATAAAAATGGACCATTTGATTATTATCATCATTCTTTAGTTTTTATAGTAACAATTATAGTATTTATATTCTTAATTTTAGGTGTTATTGGTAAAGAAAATGCGTTTTAAATAAAAAGTAACAAATATATATTAGTTATAAAATAAAATGATTATAATAAAATTTTATTATAATAAGTAAAATAATTAAAAAATAAAATTATAATTAAAATATTTTTTCTAGTGGGTTGAATCCATAATGAATTTCAAGAAGTAAATGAGAAATTCCGTGTAATCCAATAATAATTGTAATAAGTAATAATAATATTAACTTTTGATATAATGAAATATTTATTTTTTTATAATATAAATAAATGATGACTAAAATAAATAAAAGTATAATTCCTGTTAAAAGATGCGCATAAAAAGATGGTTTTGTATAAACGGTTTCAAACATTTTATTTATAGAAATAATTTATATTTTTATATTATTATAATAATAGATAATATAAAAATGTGTGCTACAAATTATATATTAATAATTTTATTATTAGGAATTATTTTATATTTTAATAAAGATTTTATTTTAAATAAATTAAATATAAAAGAAAATTTTGAAACATATAAAAGAAATCCATATAATTATTATGAATCAGGTTCTACTCCATTAAATTTTTATGAATTCCCTATTTATAGAAAACCTTTTATGTATCCTCAACAATTCTATAAATCTTACCCATTACCTCACTTATCTTATTTTGAAGATTCTGTAACTCTTCATTAAAAATGTTTATATAGAACGAATAAATTTCCAACCAAGTTTTTCGCAAATCTTTTTCCAAACCATTTCCGTTTGATATAATTTTTCACGATTTTTTAATAATACAAAATGTTTTTTAAATTCATCTAATTCTAATAATTCAAAGAATTTATGTAATACATAAGAATAATTTAATAAATTCTTTCGATCATTTGGACATACTTCCATAAATGGTCCTTGTATTTCTTTAAACATTAATCGTAATTTATCTTCTAAATCTTTAGAAAGTTGTGGAGGAGGAATACCATTTACTTTATAAAGAATATGAGCAACATGATCAGTATATTTTGTTAAACCATTTTTCTTTAAATATTTTTTAATTTTATGTGTTGTCAATTCAGAAAGATTTGAAATACGCTCTTTTTTAATTTCACCTAAAATAATATTAAATACTTCATCCGGTATTTCCGTTGATTCTTTTGCTTGGAATTGTGCTAAAAGTTCATTAAAGTGATTAATACGTTTATATGAAAAGAAAACGGCTTCTAATGGAGGGTCTTTAAATGATGGTTTTTCGGATTCAATCATTACATGAAGTTCTAAACCGCATTTTTCACAAATTTGTACACCATCAGCAGCGTATAATAACATTTCTACATCACAATTTTCACATTTAAATATACTATTATCAATTTTTAATTTAGGAGCATAATTTTTATCAACTTTTCTTAAATATTCATCTAATAATTCTTTTTTATTAACTTTACATTCTTGTTCAACAAAATCAGTAATTTTAGAGGAAGCGTGAATATTTTTTTCTTCACTCTTTTTATTTTTTTGATATTCTTTAAAAATATTTTGATTAAAAGTATGTGGTGAATCATCTTTTAATAAATCTTTTATATTTATTTCTTTTGGTACATCTTCCTCTTCTACTTCCTCTTCTTCCTCTTCTTCTACTTCTTCTTTTTCTTCTTCTTCATTATTATCTACTTCATCTTTAATAAAAAAATGTTTATCTTCATCGTCACTATTTTCTTTTTTAGATTCTTCAATATTATCAAAATAACTATTTAATATATCACCAACTTCCATAAAATAATTCTTCTCTTCTTCACGATTTTCAATAGAAGCAATTGTTTTTTGTAAACTTTCTATTTCATCTCGTAAACTATTTTTTCGTATCATTAATTCAATATTCATTTTATCTTCTAATACTAAATTTCTTAACTCTTTGTACTCTTTTATGAATTGTTTTAATTGCTTACGTTTTTCAGGTAATGATTTTTGTAATGATTTAAAATATTGTACCATAGATTGATGTTTAGCTTCAATTGTAATATTTGATAAATCACTTGGGTCAATTTTTTGATTCCCTTTATTAGAAGGTTTGAAACGCAACACCATTTTTTTTCTATTATATATTTAATATAAAATTATTCCTTTATATTAAATTTAATATTTTTGTTTAAAAATAAAATAATTTGTTAAAAAATAAAAATTTAAACATATTCCCAATAAAAATAATTATATATCTTTTTTTGTTCAATAGCTTTTTTAAGACTATCTCGTGACATTTTAAATTTAAGTTGTACTTCTTTAATTGTTGGAAAAATTTCTAAAACTTCTTTTGTAAAAGGATGAATTTGTTTAATACCTTTTGAACCAGATATAACTTTTTCAACTTTTGGAATAACACCATTATTTTTAATAAAATCTTCTTTTAACTCTTCACTACAATCGTCATAAAATTTCCAATAATGACCTTGACTTGTTGTTCCACGTTTTATAGCATTACAAAGTGAAGCAGGTGATTTAAGTTTCATAGCAATATAAGCTGATTTTTGTGAGTCATATACTTCAAGAATTTTATTTTTATCAAGATTAAGACGAGCAACTAATTCGCGACGAGAATTTAAAATTATTTCAGTTGGTGGAATTATATAAGCTTTATCTTCAGTATCTCTATCAATTAAATTCCATCTATAACCAGCATATATATAATTACCACGAGCTGAAGCACGAAGTGTACTATCTGAAAAATTATCAATATGATAATTTTCACGGAAAAATCTTACAGTATCAATAATTGAATCAAATGATGTAATATATTCAAGGGTTTCAGGGTCATATTGTTGAACAATCGGACTTTTTACATTTGGTCTATTTTTATAATCTAAAAATTTAGATATATTATTTGTATTTATATCATATTTACTATCTTTATCATCTTTATTATCATCTTTATTATCATCTTCATTATCATCTTCATTATCATCTTTATTATCATCTTCATTATTATCCTTATTATTATTATCCTCGTTATTATTATTATCCTCGTTATTATTATTCTCGTTATTATTATTCTCGTTATTATTATCCTCGTTATTATTATTCTCGTTATTATTATCCTCGTTATTATCTTCATTATCGGTATTTTCTTTTTTAATATTATTATTTTTAATTTCAGTTAAAAATGAATTTGAGAATATATTTAAAAAATTAACATCAGTATTTGATGATATTAAATCAATAAGTTTTTCTTTTAAATCATTTTCTCTTTTCCTTTCTATAAGTTCATCTTTTCGAATCTTTTCTTTTATTTCTAAAATTTTTTTTCTTTCTTCCATTTCATCTTTTCTTTTTTGTTCATCATATTCCATTTTTTTAAGTTTAATTTCAGCATTTTTTTCAAATTTTTTTTCTTCTAGAACAATTTTTTCATGGTCAATTTTATATTGTTCTTCTGAAGTTCTATATTTTTTAACATTCACACTAATTATATTTAATAATTTTTTATATGATTCTTCATTAAATCTAAATATTTCTTGAGAATTTGTATTTTTATAATTTTTAAAATTATATTTAGATATATCTTGATGGTCATGTAAAAATTTTTCAAATTTATAATTATTACTACATTTAATTATTTCTAATATAGTAAATTGACCAAATTGTCCATGTAAACTTGAGCTTCTTGTTTTAATATCATCAGAACATCCAATTTTAATATAAAAATAACCGTCATCATCTTCACCAACTTTCCCTAAATAAACAACATTTTGTTTATCAAATAATTGTATTAAAGCATTATGTATTTTTTCCTCTTCAATTCTTTTACTATAAAATTTATCAATTATATTATTATCTTTTAGTTCATATTTACCAGTATTTTTTATTTCTTCAATAATATCTAATACCCAATCTTGAAATGTTTGGGCGATTGGTTTATTGGAACGATTAATTACCTTATATAAACCGCGTTCTGTTAAAAATATTCTATTTTGAATACCACCTTCTGTTTTAATAGGACATAATGTTTTTTCTTTATCTGATAAAAACTGAGTAGTACTTCTTATATTTTTAATATCTAAAATATTCGCAATATCTGATGCTAAAAATAAAGGTTTGTCGGGAGTTCCTTGAATTAAAACATCATAATTCTCTTTATTAAGTTTAAATATCTTTAAAATATCCATTTTTAAATTTTATAAATACTTATATATTATAACATATAATGAAGTTCTTTATATTCACATAAAATATAAAATATAAATAATCATACTTTATTAAAAATAAAGTATATTAAAATAAAAATTTAATATTTTTAATAAATATTAATATTATATAATTAATAATACAATAAAAATTAATAACATATTTTATTCATCTTTAAAAAAAATATAATTATCAAAGTCGAAAACTTCTACACCCTTTTAAAAGGGTGTCGTCAAGTCCAATATATTTTTTTAAATGTTGATATAAATATAATTATTATTAATAATAATACAATAAAAATATTTTAATAACAACTAAATATATACTATATAATTAAATGATATTTCTTAAAAGTAATAAGCAAAGGTTATCATTAAAACAAATAACCAATAAAAGATATAATTAAAGGGTATATAATTTTGTATCCCTTTAATTTAAAAACGTAAGTAGAACTTAAGTATTCTTATAAAAACTATTTTTTTCGTAATAAATTTTAAAAATAAATCAAACAAAAATATATAGAAAATTTTAACAATATTTTATAGAAAAAAATGGAAGATTATAAAATATCTATACGAGAAATTGAAAGAATGATTTTTATAAGTAATGCTTTAAATGATGGTTGGACTGTTCGTCGTGTTGGTGTTGAAAAATATGAATTTGTAAAAGATAAAGAAACATATGAAAAAGATATTTCAAATCACGCTACTTTAGAAGATTTTTTAAAAAGTAATTCTAGTATTGAAAAATTCTTAAAATCAAAAAAAAAGTAAGAATTGTATTACTGAATATGTTGTAGTTATTTTTATAAATAACGCATATTTTTGATTTTTTATAGTACAACTTATTAAAAAATAAAATAAAAAAAATATAAAAAACATAGGAAATTTTATAAAAAAATCTATATAAAGAAAATTTTATAAAATAATAGGAAATTTTTATTTATTTATTTTTAAATTAAATTTAATTAAAATTAATTAAATTTGATAATTATATTATAAAATATATCAATATATATTGAGAAATGCTAAGAAAAAGTGATTCTTATAAAAATAAGATTTTTTAAAAAATAATTTAAATTAATTAATTTAAATTAATTTGTGTTTTTTTCCAAAATTTTTTTCTAAACATATAGTATATAAAACAAAACAAGCAAAAATGACTGGTGGTCTTATGCAACTCGTAGCCTATGGTGCCCAAGATGTTTATCTTACTGGTAATCCCCAAATCACTTTCTTCAAAGCTGTGTACCGTCGTCACACCAACTTCAGTATGGAAGCTATTGAACAAGTCTTCAACGGTCAAGCTGACTTCGGTAAAAAGGTCACTTGCACCATTTCACGTAACGGTGATCTTATCCACCGTATGTACCTCCAAGTTACCCTCCCTCGTATTGAAGCCACTACCTCAAGTGCTTTCTTCCGCTGGGTCAACTATGTTGGTCACATGCTTATCAAATCCGTTGAAGTCCAAATCGGTGGTCAACGCATTGACAAACAATACGGTGACTGGCTCAACATCTGGACTGAACTTACCGTTCAACCTGGTCACCGTGCTGGTTATGACAACATGGTTGGTAACACTGTTGCTTTAACTGGTACTGGTCTCAGCTCAACTGAAGCTACTACTCTTTATGTTCCTCTCCAATTCTGGTTCTGCCGCAACCCTGGTCTTGCTCTTCCCCTTATTGCTCTCCAATACCACGAAGTCAAGATTGAAATGGATATCCGCCCCAAGAGCGAACTCTATGTTTCCACCTCTGGCTCACTCTCAGCTTGCGGTGTTTCATCATCTGGTCTTGATGCTTTCTGCGTTCCTTCTCTTGAATACGCTTCCCTTTACATTGACTACATCTACCTTGACACTGATGAACGTCGTCGTTTTGCTCAAACTTCACACGAATACCTCATTGAACAACTCCAATTCACTGGTGATGAATCAACTGTCAACACAAATGTTAAAGTTAAGCTCAACTTCAACCACCCAGTCAAGGAATTAATCTGGGTTGTTCAACGTGATGATGTTGTCAAACTTGGTTACAACCAATGGAACAACTACACTGATGACTTCGATGCTGATTCAGGTGTTGGCTCAATCTCAGGTGGTCTCCCCAATGCTTCCAACCTTGTTTTCTCCAACGTTGAAGGTGGTTCCAATGTATTCCCCTTCGTTGGTGTTAACGACAATGCTGCTTACATTGCTCAACTTGCTGCTGCTGGTATTGATGTAGGTGCTATTGGTGGTACTGGTGCTTCAGTCCGCCCTGTCAACCTCCCTGTTGGTCCTGGTCCCAATGCTAACAACTTAGCTCCCACTGACTTCGGTGCTTTCACCACTGCTGCTGACTACTCAGACCATGCTGGTTTCGGTCCCATCAACGCTGGTCGTAACCCCACCGTTCGTGCTAAGCTCCAACTTAACGGTCACGATAGATTCCAAGAACGTCTTGGCTCATACTTCAACTTAGTCCAACCTTACCAACACCACACCAACATCCCCCCTACTGGTATCAACGTTTACTCATTTGCTCTCTTCCCTGAACAACACCAACCCAGCGGTACCTGCAACTTCTCTCGTATCGATAACGCTACTCTCCAACTCCAACTTACTCCCAAAGCTGCTCTTGGATCAAAGATTCGCGTTTATGCTGTTAACTACAACGTTTTACGTATTATTTCCGGTATTAAAACGATTATTGAGTCATTCATAAATATGTTATGACTATTTTATAATCCACCTGTACCGAATAGTTGGATGCCAATTATGTTGCTTGAATACATAATTGGACAAACATTAGAAATCAAGCAAAGTTATTATACTCGCAATATAGTAACTTTATATAACCAGCTAGTCTGGCAACCATATTCTAAAAAGAATAGTTGCGAGGCAACATCTTTAAATTGCGGGGACTTCCTAAGAGCCTTTCCTACTACTTTATATATGGAAACATATATAAATACTCAGGGTAATGACCTAGAGCATAGTAACAACGGAAAGGATTGGATAATCCGCAGCCAAACTCCTAAATACGCATTTAATATGAAAATATTAAATATAGTTAGTATATGGAGGAGGTTCAGAGACTACAATAAGATGGGCTTGATGGTGCTAACTACACCAAATGATAGCTTAAGGTATAGTCCAATCTTTATTTGAAAAAATAAAGTTTTTATCATATTATATTTATAAACTATTTAAAAAACTAAATTTTATAAAAATGTTTTTCAAAAATAGTTTATTACCACAATATGGTAAGAAAAATCCCAATAGGGGTGGTTTAGCGTATAGTAATTAAGCGTAGTAATTCAATATTTACTACAATTTATAATATACTAAAAAATTTTATAAAAATTAAAATATTTTTAATATAAATGAATTTAATTCATTTATACTTTATATAAAAGAACCTTTTATATAAAATACTTAATTACTTAAAAAATAAAAAAAAAAATGATTTAAAAAAATCATATTGTTCATATTTTTATTTTATATAAATAATGAATTTCTAAAAAGTTATTCTTAAATAAAATGACAGATATTTTTATAAATAAATGTGAAATTAAAATCAAATTTAATCATTATATTATAATGAAAAATAATGAGTATAATCATATAGGTAATATTGTAAACAATCCAAGAAATCCATATTGGATTGTTCAAAATAAACATACAAATGAAAAGTATGTTTTAATGTATTGTGAAAAAGATATTTTTACCAAAATTGATATTGAAAAAATAAATATAATAAAACAAATACCAAACTCGTGGTTTTATCATAAAAAAACTGGTTATATTAGTGTACATTTAAAAGATGTTCCATATCTTCATGCATTTTTAACAAACCATTTTGGAAATGGAATAGGTCAAGAGTCAGTAGACCATATTAATCGTCAAAAATTAGATAATCGTTCTTGTAATCTTCGTATTGTAAATCAAGCTGAACAAAATAGAAATCGTAGTAAAAGAAGTGATGCTAAATTATACGGTACTATTAAACTTCCAAGATATGTGAGTTTTTATGAGTTTGAACAAAATGGACAAGAAAATATATACTTTTATATTGATTCTCATCCACGAATTAAATCATCTAAATCAGGTAAAAAATATATACGAGGTTCTAAAAGTCTAATTATATCAAATGACACAAAATTAGAACAAATTTTAGAAATAAATAAAAAGTTAAATAATGGTATTGATAGTCAAGAATATGATTTCTTTGATCCAAATAAGTTTTATCAAGAAGAGTTTGAAAGGGAATTTACATATGATGAATATATGAAAAATATTCATTTAATGTCATTTTCTCCTCAATATGATGATTTAACACCAGAAATTGAAGAATTATATGAAAAATATGTGAATAAAGATTTAATTACAATTATTAAAAATCAAGAATTAGAAGAAGAATCAGAAGAAGAAGAATTAGAAGAATTAAAAAAAGAACAATTTGAAGAAAAAGGAAAAAAAGAACAATTAGAAAAAGAAAAAATAGAAAAAGAAGAAGCTCATAAAGAGTATATAAAAGAAATTTATAAACAAAAATCTGAAAATATGAAAGGTGACAAAAATCATAATTATGGAAAAGAAAAAAGTATTGAAATA
>JACCDW010455806.1_pt1 | contig 14107 bp, 9 predicted proteins | sample 7449781 | NCBI WGS metagenome assembly JACCDW01 (sample SAMN15323449, study PRJNA562643) | freshwater metagenome | isolation source: river surface water | place: USA:Blue River Watershed | collected 2017-08-18 | reverse complement strand
GGGAAGGGGAGTGCCCTTTGACGAGTGGTGACGTCAAAGGGCATCTCACTTTATGGACCTTTCCATTTTTTTGTTTTAAAAAACACATATAGGTTTTCAATGAAATTCACGAAATCAGTCCTTGCCCTTTTTGCTGGTATTACGATCATGCAAGCACATGATAAAATTCCTGGCGCTCCTCAAAAGCAGGCGATTGTATTGAAGAATGCAAAAATTCACACCATTTCTCAAGGAACACTTGAGGGAGCTTCAATTATCTTTGACAAAGGTAAAATTACTGCAATTGGGAAGAATATTGATATTCCTACTAATGCTGAAGTGATTGATTGTACTGGGAAATCCATCTATCCTGGATTTATTGCTCCTGAAACAACATTGGGTTTGGTAGAAATTGAATCAGTGAGAGCAACTCGTGATAATGTTGAATCTGGTCAATATAATCCAAATGCAAAGTCAGCCGTTGCATATAATCCAGATAGTGAAATCATACCAACAGTTAGACATAATGGTGTGCTCATTGCTCATGTTGTGCCAGAAGGTGGAAGTATTTCTGGCAAGAGTTCAATCATGCAATTGGATGGTTGGACAAAAGAAGACATTGCATTGAATCAAACAGCTGCATTGATTGTCAATATTCCTTATTTGGGTGTAACAAATTCGCCATGGATTTCAAAAAGTGCAGATGAGCAATTAAAGGATGCTGAGAATAATCTTCGTGAATTGAAACAGTATTTCGCGAAAGCTAAGATGTATTCACTTGCAGCGAGAAATGGTTTGGCTGAAAATGCTCAAGACATTCGCATGGAAGCGATGCGTCCTGTCTTTGAAAAACAAATGAAAGTAATGTTTTCAGCCAGCAAAAAAGAACAAATACTTGCTGCTTTGGAAATTATTTCTGAACATAAACTCAATGCTGTGATAGCGGGTGCATCTGAAGCACATTTATGTTTGGAGGAATTACAATTAGCTAGGGTTCCTGTTATTATTCCAAGAACACATTCTCTGCCTCGCAATGATGAAGCTGGATATGATGAACCTTTCGCTTTACCTTCTATTTTAGAAAGTGCTGGAATCAATTGGGCATTTTCAGAATCATCATTTTGGCAACAACGTAATTTGCCATTTAATGCAGGTACCGCAATAGGATTTGGATTAAGTGAAGAAGCAGCTCTTCGTGGTTTGACTATCAACCCGGCTTCCATGCTCGGAATTTCCGATAGAGTTGGTTCATTGGAAGTTGGAAAAGATGCAACACTTTTTGTGTCAACTGGCAATGCACTTGATGCTTTGACAAATAAATTAGAACATGCCTTTGTGCAAGGGAAGAAGGTAGATCTTGAAAATAGACATACTGACCTTGCCAAAAAATACAGAACAAGATATCAGCAAATGAAATGAACAATGCCCGCTAAAAAGCGGGCATTGTTTTTATAGTGTTTTCTGTAATTGAGAAGTAAGCTTTGTATAACTCTGAAGTATTGATTGGGCCGCTCCGAAAACTCCATCAACATATATCCCTTCTTCATTTCTTGTGCCACTGCTTTGATCCATCATGAGTTCAATTGCTTCTTCAATGTTTGAGATGGCATAGATATGAAATGTTTTATTCTTTACTGCTTTGATAATTTCTTGATCAAGCATCAAATCATGAATATTCTGTGCAGGAATAATTACTCCTTGTTGGCCAGTTAAACCTTGCTCTAAGCATAATTCAAAGAACCCCATCACTTTTTCATTGACGCCTCCTACTGCCTGAATATCACCTTTTTGATTCATTGAGCCGGTTATTGCAATTGTTTGTTTGATTGGAATCTTAGTTAATGCACTTATGAGTGCAATCACCTCCGCTGCCGTTGCACTATCACCATCGATGCCATCATAGCTTTGTTCGAACGCTAAAGATGCAGACATAGTAATTGGATATGTTTGTGCAAAGCGTTCGCGTAAAAAACCAGAAAGAATCATCACGCCTTTATCGTGGATATTTCCACTCATATCGGATTCTCTTTCAATATTTATGATTCCAGAAGTACCGATTCCCACACTTGCAGTTATGCGAGCAGGCTTTCCGAAAGAAACCAAGCCTGTATCATATACAGTAAGACCATTGATTTGACCAACTCGCTTACCGGTACACTCAATCATGAGTGTGCCTTTTATGATTTGTTCCTTTATCTTTTCATCAAGAATATCATTACGTCTCCTTCGAGCTTTGATAGCCTTCTCTACATGCAATCTCTCAACTAATGCAGATCCATCTTTTCTAGCATAATAACTAGATTCTCGAATCAAATCTGCAACATCACTGAATTGCATAGTTATTTTTTGGCGAGTACTGGTATGGCGAACACCCCATTCTATAACGGCTGATACACCCGATGGTGTGAAGTGAAGCAAATGTTCTTGCTCAACAAGTTGATGTATGAAATGTGCATAATTATGAAGCATTTCACCTGTGCGCGGAGCTTCATAGTCAAACTCGGCATTCACCTTAAATATTTTTTTGAAATCTTCTTCTCCAAAATAAAAGCTATGATAAATGTCGGCATCGCCAATCATAATGACTTTGACATTAAGATCAATTGCTTCTGGTTTAAGGAGCGTTTGAGAGATTTGAAAATAGCTATCAGCAGATTGAATCTCAAGTTTACCATAAAGAAGAAGTCTTTTCAGAGCAGGCCAAACTCCATCTTCGGTGAGAATATCCATTGCATTGACAATCAAATATCCTTGATCTGCTTTGAGAAGAGAGCCAGATTTGATTTGGGTAAAATCAGTTTTCCAAAAACCACGATTGTCAAAAACTTTTTCGATGCTTCCAAATAGATTCGTGAATGATGGTGTTGTTTCTACAATGACCGGTGCAGATTCAGACAAAGAATTATCAAGAATCACATTCACTGTATATTGTCCAAACTTGGCCTTTATATCTTCCACAGAGGGCTTCTCTGTATCATCCTCCTCATTTCCTGTTCCAGGTAAAAAGATTGCCAAATTGTCAAGCAAATCCTGCTCAAATGCATTTACATAACTATTGACAGGATCTGTTTTGAAATTCTCACGGATATATTCTAATGCACCTTTTATGATGCCAGCAACATGAGACTTATCATATTCATTTATTTTCTCTCTGAATTCCTGCATGATTTTCATGCTAGCCCGACTTAAATTCTCCAATTCAGTGCGGTGAACATGATATTTAGCCAGGAGATCTTCGGCTTTTTTCTTGGTAATCTTTTTAGATTTTACAAGCGCATCAAGATCTGAAACTTTATAGCCTTTTTTATTAACTTCAACTAAAACATCAAATTCCATAAGTCCTAATTCATTTTCGACTTGACCAAGCATAAAACCTAGTGGTTTAATTCGCTCATCGAAATTAGTAATTAGGGATTGTTCGCTTGATCGATATCCAGCAATCAATTCATTTCGTGGTTTTTGAAAAGAATCTTCCTCAAAAAGTTGGGGAATTCTTCTTTTGAGAAAAATCATTACATCATCAATTGCTTTAGCAAATGATTTCCCATGTCCTTTTGGAAATTTTAATAGAGTAGGATTATCTGGAAAAGCGAAGTTATGTACAAAACAATAATCATATAAAATTGGTCTTGTTATGCTTACTTGATCAAGAATATGTTTTACTGTAGTTAGTCTTCCGGTACCGCTCACGCCGGACACAAATACATTATATCCATAGGAATGTAATTCTGCTCCAAGTGTTATTGCCTCAATGGCACGGTCCTGTCCCACTATTCCTTTTAATGGCGTGAGTTCTTTTGTGGATTTGAATGTGAAAATATGTTCGGGACATGACCAAGTAAGTTGATCATATTGTAATTCCGATCCATGTTTTGGAACTTTTTTTGATATTTCGCTGTCTTTTGTGCTCATGTTAAACCCTTAAGTGAAAGTCATGAAACAATTCATGTTGATATTGTTATTTCAATGCTTAATCATTGGTTGCAATGCTCAGGATAAAGTCAAAGTTCCTGAGAAAAAAGAACAAACAATGAAGATGAAGAAGAGTGATTCCGCCTGGAAAGAGGAATTATCCTATGAGGATTATTGCATCATTCGCAAGAAGGGAACTGAAGTTCCATTCACGGGTGAATTGCTATATAATTCTGAACCGGGGGAATATCATTGCAAAGCATGCAATCAATTGCTTTTTTCATCTGAAACAAAATTTGATTCCGGGACCGGTTGGCCTTCATTCTATCAACCTGCTAATACTAGTGCCATAACTGAAATTGAAGACAAACGATATGCTTTTACAACCTATGAAGTACTATGTTCTGTTTGTGATGCTCATCTCGGCCATGTTTTTGATGATGGTCCAAAACCTACAGGCCTTAGATATTGCATAAACTCAGCATCTATGACATTCAAGAAAAAAGAATAATTACAATCCCAGAAGTCTTGCTTCTTGTTCTTCATTCGGACCTGCTTTGAGGGGCAATCGTTCCGGATATTGATAAATCCACTCAAGTGTATCTGTAATTGTCTCAGAAAGGGGTCTGATTGATAAACCAGCTTCAATTGCTTTAGTGCAATTGGTATCATGGAATCCTTTTAAATTCGGAATTGTTTCTGGGATCCATAGAGGTAAATCATTCCATGGAATTGCCCCTTTCTCTATCAATTCTTCATCAGGAATCCATCGTATTTCTAAGGTGTGTTCATAACATGCCATGGATTCAGTTAAAATATCTTCAACAAATCGCCTAGGACCTGTCACATTATATGGTCCATGCAATGAATGTTGAATAGCCAATAAAGTGAAGTCAGCCAAATCTCGAACATCTATGAATTCCCATGCATTCGTATTTGGATTGCCAGGTGCGAGCATAATTCCATTCAAACTCTGCTTCATTCCGCATCGAACGGGCCAATACGTGAATCGATCTGTTGGGTCATGTGGACCAACAATTAAGCCTGGTCTCAAAATAAGTGCTTTTTCTCTGTAATGACTCATGATGATATCTTCACATAATGCTTTCATTGCACCATAATTCTCGCCAGTCACTATTTCTTCTTCGGGAGAACATTGCGCTCGAATGCCTGATTCATCATTTGACAATGACAAATCTGAGTATACCGAGAGAGTTGAAATAAAGCAATATGATTGAATCTTACCTGAAAAATATTTTGCTGATTGTTCTACTATTTTGGGAATATAACCGCATGTATCAATCACACAATCAGGGTGAATATCATCGAGCAAATGTAAATCCTTAGTTCTATCACCAATGATTAGATGTACTTGTTCGGGGATAAAATCAGGATTTGTTTTACCTCTATTGAACATTGTTACTTGATGACCTTTCGCAAGTGCACTTTCAATGATTGCTCTTCCGAGAAATTGTCTCCCGCCAATGATAAGTATATGCATGTGTTTGGTAAATCGTGAATCTAATTTGCTGATTGAGTTTTTTGTAGGAGAAATTGAAGTGGTATATGTAATCTATTGCGCCATGCTTCTTCATTGTGTCCGGAATCTTCATCGAGAACGTATTTGTAGATAATTTCATCATAACCTGCATTTTTGCAGAGCACATTCATTTTTTCTTGATAGGGCATATAGAGTGAATCGAGACCAAGTGTTCCATGATCAAGATAGATTTTCTTTCTAGCTATAAATATTGGTAATTCCATGGAGAGATATTCAAGGATAGCTTCAGGAATTGATGGATCTTTAACAAGTAAAGAACCAGGCCAATGAGTTGAGAGTCCGGCAATGCCACCAAATTGATCTGGATATTCACATAAAGCATATAATGAAATCAAAGAACCCATGCTAGATCCCATGAGAAAATTATCTTGAGCAGATGTGGAGGCGGAAAACATTTTTTCGATAAATGGCTTGAGTTCTTTAATGAGAAATTCAAGATATTCATCACCCAAAGCCTTCCCATATAATTCAGAATTAATAAAGTTTTTGCGAATATCCTCAGGAATATATTGTAATGCTTTCTCAGGGAAATATTCAGCTCTTCTTAATGTATCTGCATTCCAAATACCAACTATAATGCATGGATGTAATGAATCTGTAAATTGAAGTAAAGCTTCATCTAATCCCCATTCCTGATGATTCCAAGTCCTGGCATCATCAAAAAGCATTTGTCCATCATGCATGTAAATGACAGGATATTTTTTCTTGGGAGTATATCCATTAGGCAATAAAACATCAATAATTCGGCTTTGAACATGCATTGATGGAAAATTTGTGAAACGCACAATCTTGCCATAAGCCACGACAGGCAATGGTATTGAATTTTCCTCTTTTGCATGGATTAGCTGCGATGTGGATAAAACCACGAAAAGGATTGAGATATAATAGCATATGCACAAAAACATGGGGGCAAAATTACTATTTTTACCCCTGAATTCATGCATATTCTCAAGTCAAAATTGAAGACAAATTCTTCTACATTTTATGAAGTGATTCCTAGCTTGCTCCATGCAGGTGAATGCCCTTGGGAGATATCCAAGGAGAAGAGTCATATCAAAGTTCTATTATCTATGGGTATTAGAAATTTCATTACCCTCAGAGATGATCTCGATATTCCAGAAATACGTTCAACATGGAATTCGATATATCCAGATATTTCAATATCTCAATACCCGATTAGAGATTATTCTGTGCCTGAAAGGAGAGTTTTAGACCATATCCTCGACACTTTGCAAGCAAATATCGATTCACATAGAAAAACATATGTGAGTTGTGCTAAAGGACTTGGAAGAACGGGTCTCGTGATAGCCTCATTTTTAACAGATTATTATCAAATATCCCCTGAACAAGCATTGAAACACATGAATCAGTTGAGATTGAATAAGAATTTTCATAATGAATATGATTCACCTGAAACTCAAGAACAAATCAACTATGTTATGAATCGAAAATCAAAACACTCAAATGAATCCTAGATTAACATATTTCCCGGCACTATGTTTACTGTTCCTTCTTATCTCATGTGGTGAAGGATTAGCGCCACCGGAACCTGAACTTAAGAAAGGGCCTGGTTTGCTAAGAGGTACAATCATCTACGAAGGTGGTGTGCAATCTTGGGCTAATGCACCTGATAGCGTTATTGCAATTCGTGCTGCAGGTTTTACAATATATCCACTACCTGATAGTGCTGGAATCATTAATGAATTACTCAATGGCAGAGCAGTAATTTCTGGTTTTCAATCACTTCCAATCTATGTGGATTCATCAACATTTGAAATACCTATCGAAAATGCTCCAATCACATTACAGTATTTTGCTATTGCTCAACAAACATCGGTTGATTTGAATGATCAAACAATTATTGGAGTATATTCAAATTCACCGAATTTTACCCCGCTTCCAATTACCATCAAGTCCGGTGATACAGTTTCCATTGTCATAAAAGTAGATTTTCGTAATCGTCCTCCACAGCCATTCTAATGAAGCATTTCATACTATTCATCATTTCATACGCATGTACAATCATGCCACTTCATGCTGGAACAATTCGTGGAACCATCATGGATTCACTTGATGCAATTCCTCTCTATGGGGCTAATATTCGAGTGGAGAATATGCAAATAGGTGCAAGATCTAATGCTGAAGGTACATTCACAATTGATCGTTTACAAAAAGGAGCATATACATTACGAGTGAGCTATGTTGGTTATTCAACGCAGATTATTCCAATTCAGATTGCAAGTGATGATGCTATTGTAAGAATTACTATCAATCTTCTAAGAAAAGATGTGAACTCATCTCAAGTGATTGTTTCAGCTGGGAAACGCACTCAATCGGTACAAGAAGTTCCGGTATCAGTGACACTTCTAGATCAACAAGCAATTCAACAGCGCAATGTGAATCGCATCGATGAAGTTTTGCGTTATGTATCGGGTGTGAATGTGGCAAGAGATCAAGTAAGCATTCGCGGCTCTTCTGGTTTTGCACTTGGAATTGGAAGTCGAGTGGCATTATTACTCGATGGATTTCCAATGCTGAGTGCAGATAATGGTGATATGAAATTTGATGCCTTACCTATGCCAGAAATTCAGAGAGTTGAAGTCGTGAAAGGAGCAGGATCTGCACTTTATGGTACAGGTGCTTTGGGCGGTGTTGTTTCGCTTTTTACAAGAAATCCGGTGGATACTGCTCGCATCATGGTGCGTTCCTATGCGGGTTTTTATACACAACCACGATATGAACAATGGCAAGTACATAATGACCCACCTCCGCTATATGGGTTTGATATTAGTTATGGACAAAAAATTAACAATCTTGAAATGACGATTTTAGGTGGTACTCGATATGACAAAAGTTATCGACTGACAGATCAATCTCGCAGATATAATCTCTTCACAAAACTCAATTATACATTTGACAAAGAAGCGAGAACATCGCTCACGGGAATTATCAATATAGCTCATGAAGACAAAGGCGATTGGGTTTTCTGGAATTCACTCGATAGTGCCACGAGGCCACCTACTACATCTAATCCAAATCGGATGACGATTTCAAATAAAGCAATGGCAGGCTTGAATCTACGACATATTTTTCATGATAATGCTCTTCTCAATATTAGATCAAGTGTATTCTTGACAGATTTCGACAATTATAATCTTCTTCCAACTGAAGAAGCAATTGCAAGCTCTGCAAGTTCATTCAATACTGAATTGCAATATTCACGATCACTTTTTGAGAATGTGTTTTTGACAACAGGCATCAATACAATCATCAATACAGTTGATGCCCCAATCTATGGAATCAAGCAACAGAGATTTTTCTCGGGTTATGCTCAATCAGAAATCAAGCCTGGCATTGAAGGATTGATTATGACCATCGGGGGGAGAGTCGATTATGAGCAGACCGATACTTCTGCATCTCATTTTGTATTATCACCAAAAATCGCAGCAAGCTGGCTTTCTCCATTTGGTGTGCAATTCCGTGCTTCACTAGGAAGAGGTTTTAGAGCCGCAACTGTAGCAGAACGATTTGCAGCACTTCGATTTCAAGGTATTACAGTGAAATCAAATCTTGCGATCAATCCAGAATATAGTATGTCTTATGAAATAGGAGCTTCTACAATTCTCCCATTAAATGAAGAAGCTGACATACTTATGCTAGACATTGCAGTATTTAATAATTCCATGGATGATTTGGTTGAGCCTTCTTTTACATCAACCGGTAATATCATGTTTCAAAATGTAACAGCGGCTAGAATACAAGGTATTGAAATAGGAATGCGAACTCAATTTTCCAATGGTTTAGGTATTGAAACTTCACTTACCTATATGGATCCCAAAGATATGACACTCAATCAAATCTTGCCATATCGATCTTCGATATTGTGGTATTCAAGAGTTTCTATTCCAATTATTGAATCAATTACTTTCCAAACAGATTATCGGTATTTAAGTAAAGTGGAATTGATTGATGCACGCATAGCCGCTTTGGGATTTATTGCCGATGCGGATGCGCGCGTACCGATTCATGTTTGTGATATGCGTTTCATTGTAGATATGAAATCTCTAATAGGAAAGCCAATGACCATAACTTTGAATGCAAAGAATGTTTTGGATTATTATTACACTGAGATTATGGGAAATTTAGCACCAAATAGACAATTGTCCATTCAGGCAGAAATACTACTATGATATATCTTATTGTTGTTTTCATTTGTGGCATGGTGCATTCAGTCTTGGCTGATTCAACCATCATATTCGACTATGGAAGGATTGTCAAACAACAAACAGATGTATTACCATTTGATCCTGCTCTAAAACCTTTCTATCATGGGGTAGCATCTGGAGATCCACTTTCAGATAGAGTGATTATATGGACAAGAATCACACCTGATATTGATGCTCCTGTTCAAGTAACTTGGATAATTGCAAAAGATCCTAGCTGTAGTCAAATTGTGAATTCAGGAACAGTAATTACATCTCAAGAAAACGATTATACAGTGAAGGTAGATGCAAATGGTTTGGATGCAAATACATATTACTATTATCGATTTAGTTATGATGGTAAAAACTCACTGATTGGTAGAACGAAAACTACTCCAAGTTCAAATGTAAACTCATTACGTTTTGCGATTGCATCTTGTGCAAATTATCAGCAAGGGTATTTTAATGCATATGCTCATATCGCTGAGAGAAATGATCTTGATGCGATTTTGTTTTTAGGAGATTATATCTATGAATATCCTGCAAAAGGATATGGGTATTCTGAGAAGGTAGGTAGGTCACATATTCCCGAACAAGAGACAATCACTTTAGATGATTATCGCATACGCTATTCCTATTATCGATTGGATCCGGATTTACGTAGAGTGCATCAAGTACATCCTTTCATTGGTATTTGGGATGATCATGAAACCGCAAATGATTCATGGCCAGGAGGTGCAGATAATCATCAGCCGAATGAAGGAGATTGGGAAACAAGAAAACAAGCTGGAAAGAAAGCTTATATGGAATGGTTGCCCATCCGTGAACAAGATACCACAGGTAAGATTTATCGATCATTTTCCTATGGTTCACTCTGTGATCTGTATATGCTCGATACAAGACTCGAAGGCAGAGATAAACCGATGGGTCCTAAGGATACAACAAGTACAGCAATCGATACAGTACTTTGGCAAAGCGCGAATAGAACGCTTCTTGGCAAAACACAATATGAATGGCTCAATACTTCACTCAGAGATTCAAAAGCAAAATGGAAAGTCATTGGAAATCAAGTGATGATTACTCCTCTAGATGGATTCACAAATCAAGATTCTTGGGATGGATATCCTGCTGAAAGAAAGGCATTACTTTCAGGATTCAGAAAAGATCAAGTGAATAATGTGATTTTTGTGACAGGTGATATTCACAGTACTTGGATATCAGATTTACCCATTGAAAAAAATGATATTGGGTATGATCCGGCAACGGGGAAAGGTTCTACTGCGGTTGAGTTTGTTACGCCAAGTATTTCATCAGCAAATATTAATGAATTACTCAATGTTCCACCAGGTTCATTTCAAACGCAATTTCTTGCTTTGCAAGCAAAGACACTCAATCCGCATATCAAAGATGTGGAATTAGATAATCATGGATATGCAATCATTGATTTAACAGAAGATAAAGCACAATCTGATTGGTATTTCATTGATTCTATGAATGTTCGAAAAAAAGGACAAAAATGGTATAAAGGATTCTCAACTATTGTTAATCAAAATGCTGTAAAACAGGAATCCTCTGCAATTCCAATTCGCCCTGGTGGTCCACAAGATCCTGATGCAACACTCTTATCACTTAATGAAGATATTTCAGGGATTGTAATTGGTAATTATCCCAATCCATGTAATGTATCAACATTGATTCATTATGTGCTTGCCAAAGATGTTAATATCACACTGACGATTCATGATATATCAGGAAGGGAAGTCATGAGACCAATAGATGCCATGCAACAACAAGCTGGAACATATGCTATTCAAGTGAATACTATGCAATTGCCGGCAGGAAATTACTATTATACAATCCAGTTGGGATCTCAAATATTAACCCGCTCATTCATCATCATTCATTGATGATTATGGAGATAAGCTTTTCATGCCCAAACAATCACCACAAAAAAAACATATAACTATCACACATGCTCGTGTGAATAATCTCAAGGATATTTCCTGTGAAATTCCACGGAATGCATTAACAGTCATATCGGGCGTAAGTGGATCTGGAAAATCCTCTCTTGCTTTTGAAACCCTTTATGCCGAAGGGCAAAGAAGATTCGTTGAATCACTCTCCTCATATGCAAGACAATTTCTAGATCGCATGAATAAACCTGATGTGGAGAGTATCACCGGACTTCCACCTGCAATAGCAATTGAACAAAGAGGTTTTGCCAGAAATCCACGATCAACTGTAGCAACGCAAACAGAAATATATGATTATCTCAGATTGTTGTATGGTCGAATCGGTACTACAATTTGCACTTGCGGTCGGGAAGTAAGAAAAGATACTCCTGCTTATGCGGCATCTGTGATTTCAGAATGGAGTGAGGGCGATAGATTATATATACTCTTCCCAGTTCATATAGGTGAACATTCATTTGAATATGCTATTCAATCACTCATTGAAAATGGATTTTATAGGGCAGTGATGCCTGCTAGTTCTGATATCATTGATTTACAGGAACATGCACTTCAATCCATTGATGATGCTGATCAAATGTTCATGCTTGCAGATCGCATTATTATAAAAAAAGATGAAGCATTTATTTCAAGATTAACGGATTCGCTTGAAACAGCATTCTCGCTCGGACATGGCAGAGTAACAGTGAGAAATATCTCATTAATGGAAGATGCATGCTTTAGTAATATTCATGAATGCGCATTTTGTAATAAAGAATATCAAGAACCTGAGCCTCGACTATTCTCATTCAATAGTCCATTTGGAGCATGTAAAACGTGTCAAGGATTTGGTCGTAGCGTTGGACTAGACGCTTCACTTGTGATTCCTGATATGCATTTATCACTCCAAAAAGGAGCAATACATCCATTTCGAACTGCAGGATTTACAGAGTTTCACAGAGACTCATTAGATTTTGCCAAAAGACATTCCATATCGGTCTCCATTCCATATTCGATGCTAACTGATCAACAAAGAAACATGATTTGGGAAGGTGATGCATTATTCCCCGGAATCAATGGATTCTTTGCATTTGCCGAAGAAAAAGCTGCTGCAAAAGTCGGATATCGCGTTTTACTTTCGCGTTATCGTGGCTATACTACATGTCATGAATGTCATGGAGCTCGACTTCGAAGATCAGCACGCAGAGTATTTATAGCAGGGAAATCACTCCCAGATATCATTAAAATGACCATTGCCGAGGCATTCGCTTGGTTTGATGCATTGCATGTTTCAGAATCTCAATTCAATATTGCTGAAATGGTATTGAAAGAAATTCATTCTCGACTTCGCATGCTGGTTGAAATTGGTTTGGAATATATCACACTTGACAGAATGGCTCATACGCTTTCGGGTGGTGAGTCTCAGCGAATAACATTAGCAACATCACTGGGAAGTTCATTAGTCGGTACTCTCTATGTACTTGATGAGCCAAGCATTGGATTGCATCATCGTGATACCTGGCGTTTGATGCAATTGCTCAAAAGACTTCGCTCACTTGGAAATACAGTGGTCGTTGTTGAGCATGATCCTGAGATTATTGCATCTGCTGATCATGTGATTGACATAGGCCCAAAAGCCGGAGAACTTGGTGGCGAAATAATGTTTTCAGGAACAGTCAAAGATATGCTTGTATCGAAGGAATCACTCACAGGACACTATCTTTCAGGGCAGAAGAATATTGATATTCCAAAGAAAAGATCTAAAGGAAATGGTCATGCTCTTGAGATAATTGAACCTAAAGAGAGAAATCTGAAGGGTAATACTGTATCAATCCCACTCGGTTGCATCACTGTTATTACAGGAGTATCAGGATCCGGAAAAAGTACACTTGTGCATGAAGTGCTTGCTCCTGCATTAAAGAAAAAATATGCAGGATTTGCTGGTTCAATCGGTGCATGCAAAGACATTCTTGGGTCGGAACATGTGCAAGCCATTGAAATCGTTGATCAATCACCTATTGGAAAGTCTTCTCGATCAACACCTGTTACCTATACAAAAGCATTTGATGCCATTCGTGATCTGTTCGCTGAAACACCGGCATCAAAACAATTGGGATGGCGCTCAGGTCATTTTTCATTTAATGTCCCGGGTGGGCGTTGTGAAACATGTGAAGGCGAGGGAAGTGTTACCGTTGAAATGCAATTCTTACCTGATATCACATTACCATGTGAATCATGTAAGGGTACTAGATATAAAAAAGAAGCTCGTGATATCACCTATAAAGGCGCATCAATTGTTGATGTATTGGGCATGACTGTGCAAGAAGCACTAGGATTTTTTGCAGGCAATAAGCGCATCATCAATAAATTACAAGTGCTCTCTGATGTCGGTTTGGGTTATGTTCGCCTTGGTCAGCCCAGCACGAAATTATCCGGCGGGGAAGCACAGAGAATCAAGTTGGCAACAGCCATCGATGATTCAAGAAGTGAAAAAACACTTTTTG
>JACCDW011087295.1_pt1 | contig 14109 bp, 34 predicted proteins | sample 7449781 | NCBI WGS metagenome assembly JACCDW01 (sample SAMN15323449, study PRJNA562643) | freshwater metagenome | isolation source: river surface water | place: USA:Blue River Watershed | collected 2017-08-18 | reverse complement strand
GTAAAATAGTAATTCCACTTTAACCAACTGATTGCTATTCCGAATGCTGGTGTAAATACACCGGTTTCTAAAAAGTAATTTTCACTATACCATATTTTTAATATCGGTAGTAATACTACAATATCTTTATTCTTTTGTCTTTTGTTATTTGCTATAAACCATTTTTTCATAATCCTGCGTTTTGTTTTGTTTTTAAAATTGTTTCGTTTTGAGCTTTTTCTTTTGCTCTATACATCATTCTAATAATAGTACCCAATTGTTCATCCGTCGTATCGTCATCTATTATTATTTCTTTACGAATAGTCAGGGTTTCTTTTGCTTCCTCTGCCCATTGTATTATTTGCTTTGCGTATTGTTTATCCATACATTATTTTTTTATTCGTCCGGCACCTTTGTATGCTAATTTATATTTTGGTTCTAATAAACTACTAATCTTTACACCTTCATATCGGTTTGCTGAATGTACAAACATTGTTTCACCTATATAAGTTCCACAATGCCAACCAGACGGGGATTGTCTACTTCTAAAAAATACCAAATCACCAATTGCTAAACTATCTTTTGAAACTCTTTGTGTACTATCCCACTGCCTATAACATACATTTTCTATTTCAATCTTATATACATCCTTTGCCAATCGTTTATTGAATTGTGAACAATCAATACCCCTTTCAGTTTTGCCTCCCAACTTGTAAGGCTTACCCAACCAATGATATACAAAGTTATTCAATGTAGTATCTGCGGTAACGAATGGAATTGAGTCCAGTTTTGGTAATTCTTTTTTAGTTTGAGAATGTGCTAATATTGGTAGTATAACTACTAATATTGTAATAAAAATAAACTTTCTCATTATAGTTCAAATGCTTTTAGTGTGTGTTCAAATGGATTGCCTTCAATTCTTTTTACTAAGTCTAACATTTTTTGTGCCAACTCTTTAACTTCTTTTTGTGCATGTTCACTATTCCTTAGTCTTTGAAAATGTACAAAGGACCTGAAATTAAACATAACATCCATGTCGATTTGAGAATTAAATGTCTTAAAAAATCTTGCACTTTCTTTTGCACGCTTTCTACCCAGTATCGGCGTAAGTTCCTCTAAACATTTGTGATACCAATGATTAGCATTTTCAGTAAATGCAGTTAGTCTACCTGCCCACTCACCATTCCAATCTTCGGGTATATAAAGTTTATCTTCTTTTAATTCTTTGTATCGTGCACTTTCACCATTGATACTAACTCCAATTCTATGTTTCAATAAATGTATGTGAGTAGCTTGGTCCACTGTCACTAAAAAATGAAACGAACTTTTTTCAAATGGTGTTTCGTGTCCCTCACTTGCTAACATAGTTAATAACTTTGGGACTCTGTTTATTTTATCCTCAGTCAAATCCCTACTTGTAGAAGTCCATGCAGATTGTGCATGTGTTAAATCACTTCCATAATATCCTAATAATTCTACTTTATTTTCCATATCTAAATATACAATTTATTTTTCATTTTACCAAATAAAAATAGGGATACCCAATTAAGTTTATCCCTATCTGCGTTCGCACGGCATGCAAGATTTTTATGAGTGCTTTCCGTATTTACCAGCTTTCATTTGTTCACTTCTGGTTTTTTTAGCAATCTTTTTTCTGTTTTTTGTTTTGATTTGTTTCTTAGTCATTTTATTTTTTACAATAAGTATTAATCATTTCAAATAATTCATTCGATATTATTTCCAATCCCAATTCATTCGGGTGACCATCGAATATTAAATACTTATTTTCATTATTACCTTCAAATGCAACTTCTAAATAATCTTTAAATTCTTTTTTCTTATTAAAGAACTTTGAAAAAATTGAAATAAAATTTGTGTTATTGTGAAATGGTTGGTCAACTACAAAATTGTTTTTTACTTCCGAATTTACAATATGATTTAATTTGTAACTCATATTTGATATGTCCGAATTTAAACCATAAAATTTATCCTCATTAATATATTCTCGCAAATCCCATTCTGTTTTTTTAAACTCATCCTCTACCAATGGAGTAAATGCCATAAAAAAATAACAATCAATATTATGTGCTTTAAAATAATCTTGCAATAATATAGTTTGAATTTGTGTTATGTATTGATAGTATTCTTTTTTCATTAACTTATCAATAAATTTAAAATAAGTTTCTGAAAATTTAGTTTTTTCACCAAAGTTTATATAGGGTATATTTGTAACATTAAAAGGTCTAAATAGTTTATGAATAGGACTAAAATCTCTAACTTGTGAGGACCATCCAATCACAACTTTTATTTCGGAAAATTCAAATTCATTTAATTTACATTTGTTAAATTCATAATCCTCATACAAAGAAAATAAAAATAAACAATCTTCAAATATTTCCGAATTTGACCCACCATTCCACGAATGATTTATTACACAATCATAATTCAATTTCTCACCCAATTGATACGACCAAGATTTTTTTGGGTAAGTTCCAAAATTATGTAAATATGTATTATTTGTCCAACTATCACCAAATACAATTAATACTTTTTTATTTTTTAGTGCACCCGATTTATGATGTCTTAATAAATCCTGTTTATCATTTAAGTAAATCATCTATATTTTCATTTTCATTTCCAATGATACATAATATTTCATTTACATTTATTATACCATTATCTTGTGCACCCTGATATAACAAATATCCTTTCCAATAACTTTCTAAATCCATTGCTGCTTTATCCGTTTCTATTTCAACAATAGAGTCATCAACTTTTATTTTATCACCTATCTTTTTATACCATTGTACAATTTTACCATGCTCCATTGTATCGGTTAATCTAGGCATTCTTATTATTTCAGCCATTCTAATTTTTGTATTGATGTTGCTATTCTATAATTTTCTTCTATTTTATCAATATTATCTTTGTAAAAATTATCAAACTCACCATTGTTTATTCTATCCAATAAATTAAAATACTTATCAAAATGCTTTTCACTACATCTACTATCACTATAAAATTCATCTTTTGTAGGTCTAATTCCTAATTCGTCTACAAATGTGTGAAATCCTAAATTTTCCAATATCTTTATATGCTCCAATCCACTAGTTAATATCGGTATTGTTTTTGTTATGAATGGATATAAACTTTTTTCAGTAATTGCACCATTATATTGATTTGATTCAATTACTAAATTAAATTCACTCATGCTTAATAAACAAATATTTTGAAACATAAATTGGGTGCCATTATTTTGTGCATGATAATGTGTTGGTTGTATAACTTCATGCGAAGAGTATGGAAAATTTATACCATTCCTTTCATTAAAATTTAAACTCTTACTTTCATCATTATTTCCTTTTGCTACCAAATCTGCATTAAAATATGTTATTAAAAAATTTGGATTGTTAAATGATAACATTTTATCAAAAAAAGCCAATCGTCTATTACTACCACGTCTTACTAAATAAGATATTTTAAAAGGTCTATAATTTTGTTCTAAAATCTTTTCAAATTTTGTTGGATTTATTTCTACAATTCCGTCATACATAGATTTGGCATAAAGATATGTTGCTATACCTTGCCACCTATCTGGAAATGTAAATGTAAAATTCTCATCTGAATAATAATTTTTAAAATCGTCTGCACAAGTTTCTGTTGGATTTATGAAAATTATTTTTTTATTTTCAGGATTATTTTTTGTGACCTGTATTAAGAATACTTTTATTAAATTTTCCGACTCTTCTTTGTTGAATTTAAACATATAAATTTTTACATGCGGCCCTTCAAAAAATAAATAGTGTTCCGATAAATCGGGTATATCATTACTATTAAATATAACATCTTTTAACTCATCAATTGATTGATAACTTAATGACTTATACGCTTTCGATTTATTTAAAAATTGATTTGCTTCATCATTTGAATAGTATGGATAGTTTCGCATCCAAACTGGTGGAAATATTTTATTCATTTATTTTCTTTTTAGTATCAAAAACTACAACAATTCTATGTAGTGGTGAGTAATTATGATGTGCGTGCCAATTATCACCTATTTCAATACATTCATTTTCTGCAATATGATACACAAAATTATTTTTATCTGGATAATATAACCAACTTTCGTAATGAATAGGTGCCGTACTTAAACCACCATTCCAAGATATATGTCTTTGATAAAAATCTTCAACATATTGTCTATCGGATAAATAACATTCATCTAATTCAAAATTTATAGTTTCTTTTGTAGTTGAAATTGGTATTAAATATCTATTAACAAATCCGTCTATGTGAAATCCCGTTCTAGCATATGGTAAATAAACTACCACCTGAAATTGTTTTAAATCAAATTGTTTTAAATATTCTTTTGCTTTTTCCAACTCTACAAAATTGGTAGTAACATCCAATAAATCAAATATTTTAATTTCTACTGGGTTATTTTGTCTTAAACAATTATAATTTGTCAAATCATACCAATTTAAAATCAATTCTTTTTTTAATTCAGTATGATTATCTAATTTGATTGAGTTAATTTTTCTCATATTCTGCGATTAATTCAGGTATTAAATTCACAAATAAATATTCACCTGTTTGATTACTCTTAAACATTTTTTCACTTTGATAGTATTGTTTTAGAATATCAGCATGTTCGCCTGTAATTTCTTTTGTAAATCTTTGTATAGGTAATTTTTTTACTATTTCATATAATTCATTACCCATTTTTGCAGTTTCTATTTTTCTAATCATTTCCAAAATATTTGAACTAATAAAATACTTGCTGCTAACAATAAACAGGTTAGTGTTTTTAATGTTATTGGCTCTTTAAATAATATCACACTCATTGTAACAAATATAATTATACCAATACCAAATCCAATAAGGCGTGATGGCCAAAGTTCACCACCAAAGGCTGCAACTAAATGTTCTACCGATTTAAGATAAAACCAAGAAGATATAACTGAACTTAATAAAATTATGATAGGATATTTTTGAAACCAACCATACTTTATACTACCTTGCAATTGTAAAAAAGAAGATATCTGTCCAAGTATACCCCAGACAATACCAAAAAATAACCTATTCATTTGTTTTGTTTTAATTAATAATCTTCATCTTCGAAATCAAATCCTTCGGGAGCATCATCATCATATATTTCATCTTCAATTAAAGCTAATTGTTCGTAAATATCATCATGAAGTGGGTGATATACACCATCGTTATCAATCGACTTTAGATTGTCTTTTATTTGATTTACTATTTTTAGTATCTTTTGCTTCATTTTGTAAGTTTTGAATAAGTATATTCAAATTACGAATTTCAGCACATTTTTCATATTCCTCAATATCCATAAAATATTCCATTGCTTTTTCCAATGTCAATGTTAAATTATCTCTCTTTAATATGAATACAATATTATCGGATAAATTAGATACCATTATTGCCTGAACAACATCTAAATTTTCACTTAACATCTTGTCAGCATATCTTAACAATTCGGAAAAAATAGTATATTGATTTTTATTTAACCAACTTGATACTGATTCAGTACCTAAATCAATGTGTAATATAATCGGTGCGTCTTTCATCTACAATAAATATTCCAAACCTTTTATATTAGGTCGTTTTAATTGAATATCCATTTCGCTTTTAGTTGTACCCTGTTTACATTGTTTTTTATACCACATATATAAATCTTCCAATGTACCTTTACCTCTTTGTCGTTCCATTGCTTTATCCCACAAATCCTTTCCGAATTCTTTTTTTAATTCCATTTGTAGTTTCCACAATATCGTTTGTTCATCTTTGTTGGCCTCCAATTCTAACTTAATCGCTTTTAATCGTTTCATTCTACTTGCCTCCAATGATGCTTCTACTCTATTTTTTTCATCACTTCCGCCGTAGTTAGTATAAGTTTGTTCATATACTTTTTTAGCCGATTGTCGCACCTCTAATGCTTCTTTAAACATATAAGAATAATCGAAATCACCATTTCGTATTTTCAATAATAAAGGTGCATCTGCTTTAAGTGGTTTGTTCGTTCTCCCCTTTGTCCACCACCTGAATTTGTTGTAACTCATACTCTTCAATTTTTTGTTCTAAAAATCTAAAACATTCACTTGGACCGGTTAAGGCATCATACTTACGATAACTTTTAATAAAGTTTTCTAAACCTTTATTGTTTAACTCATTTTGTAAGTTCTCAATACTCGAAAGATAACAATGATTAAATCCCATTAGTTTTTATTGTTTCTTTTTTTAGTGGTCATTTTCTTTACTTCTTTCTTATACCTTTCGTTTGCAGATTTTAAATTTTCATTTGCCTCCCACTCATCACCTTCAAATAAATTGTCATCTTCTGGCTCATCACCCCATTCAAAACTACTATCAGTTACGATTCGTGCACCATATTCATCAAATTCGGCTTCATCTTCTTGTGTTGCTCTATAACTACCAAAAAATTCATCTTCTAATTTAGATAAATCTTCATATCCATCACTATCTTTAATGTAACGATGTCTCAATTCAATTTCATCCTCATCATTTTTCCATGCTTCTAATTTTTCTTTTAAATCTTCTGCATCGGTTTCTCTATATTCATCCGCCCTATCAATTACCCAATTTTTAAAAGAATTTTCGTGATATCCCATTCCGATAATTAAAGTTTGAAATGCATCCATAACTTCATCTAAATCTAAATCACTATGGTCTATTTCTACTGAAATCTTTGTACCATAATTCTCTGCTGTAAATTTTGATGGTTTACCCATACCTGTTGTAAAATTCATTTTATTTATTTTTATCTTTTAAAAATTTTTCGTATCCTTTTTGTTCATTTTCTTTTGCAATCTTTTTTACACTATCATAATCAAATTCAATATTGGATATTGCTGCACCAACACTTGCAAATCTTTTAGTATGATAACTACCCAATGGGGATGTATGTTGTTTTAAGTGTGCTGCTTTTGCATCTAAATATTCAAACAATTCCTCATCAGTCATTTGTTTTAATTCCTCATCAGTTTTATTGAAATTCATCTTCATCTAATTTATCAAAATTAAAATCTTTGTTTGCTGAATATAATATTTCACCATCCTCACCAATACTCATATCCAATGCACCTTTATCGACTAAATCTTCTATTGTAGAACTTACACATTCATCCATAGTGGATTTACATACTTGTTCAAACTCACCATCATTTAAGTATATGTCCTCTTCTTGCTCCCACTTTCTTTGCATTGCTTCTTGCAATTTTCTTTTTAGTGGCAACCTTTCAATAAAAGGATTGTTTTCAAAAAATCCATTTTCATCCAAAGTATCAATCATATTATGTGATACTTCGATTATTTCGCTAAGTATATCCATTTTGTTTTGTTTGTTTATAGTTTTCTTCCTCTTCCTCAGGTGTTGGTAGATAACTCGATTTGTAATACTCATCATCATATTGTACTTCATCTGGAAAAATAGAATTATCTTGTACGCTTTTCCATTGCCAATATTCCTCATTCAATTTTTCTTGTGCAAGATATTGTTCATACAAATAATCTTCATCACCACCATCCATTGAACCTGTAAATTCTTGTTTCATAAATTCCTGTTTAGTTTTACTCATACTAATAGTTTTATATGTTTAAATATACGAAAAATAATTCTTATTTCAAAATAATCTTTTCAACTTTTATTATATTTCCACAACGGGCAATTATAGTCATTGTATCACCTTTCATACTATACATTGGTGCTATGACAGTATTAATACTACCATCCGCAGAACTATAACATACCGAATTAATTGTTGGTACTTGTGATTGTTTTAGATTTACAACTTTAATACTATCCACAATTTGCCAACCTAATCCTCGCCATGTTCTACGATATATTGTGCCAATAGTATCGCCAACTTTCAGTGTCCAATAGTGTGAACTTTCCCACTCAATTTTCTCTCTTTGCTCAAATGGTATTTGTTCATTCACTCTAATACTTCCGGATATTGTGTGTATGTTTTGTGTTTGTGTTGAATACAAATTGAATATCGAATACCCGTTACTATCTTTTGGTAAACGGGTATCAATACTCATTTCTATATTTCTTTTTGGTTCAAAAAATCCATCTTTATTACAAGATGAAAAAAATGTTATACACAATAAACCCAATATATAAATCAATATTAAAATTGATTTTTCCGATATTCGTAATTTCATTTTATTTTGTTTTAGCTTCTCTAATGTGTTTACATTCTTTACCGCCTGTATATGTGTATGAAGGACAATCACATTCCCAATTTCCGTTATCATTTTTTACTTTGTATGTAACATTTGGGTCTTTTGAGGATGGCATCATAAATTCTTTCACTTCGGTTAATCCTTTCTCTTTTAATTTTCTTTCAATCAAAGAATCAACTTGACTATCCGATATCCAACCTGCTCTATTTTTCCGAAACTCAGAAAAGAAATAAGAGTCATCACAAAGTGCATCTAATACTTTTATGGATATATCTTCACCTTGTGCCTGACAAACTTCATATAATGTTTGTTCGGGTTCTTTTACAAACTTACCCGTATCCGCATAATCGCCGGCAATAACAATATTATCACCTGCCCAACTTCCAACGATTGGGTTATCACTATTAAGGTCTCCACCACCTCTACCATTTCCGTCAGCAAGTAGTATTGCCAAACCTGCTAATACACCATTTGCTGACATACTAAACTCCATTAACTTTGCACCATCACCAAATGTGTAAGGTGTTATGTATTGTTTTTTCTTTACATTTACTATTTTGTAATACTGACCCATAATTAAAATGTTTTAATTGCACCCATAGCAATACCCAATGCTAATTCGTACTTTGAATAAAATTTTACTTTGTTTTTCACTTCGTTGTAACTCACTTTACAATCTTCACTCTCACCCATTTCATCACATCCCATAATCAATCCATTACCTGCGAATGGTTGATGTGCACCTTCAAATGTAAAAAAGTTATCTTGTTCTTTTAGTAACCCCTCATCATCTACAAAGATGGCATCTTCGTTATCTAAATAAGATGCTATTGTAAAACAATCACATTGTAGAAACTTATACATTTCATCAATACCCTTTCCAATTTCAACTTCTTTTACCTCTTTGTTTATAGAGTCAATTAATATCGCTTTCATATTATATTTGTTTTTGTGTAGTTACTAAAATTTTGTTTCCATTATCGGGAATAAGAATGGTGCCATCCACCTGAACAATGGAAGCACCAGTTTTAATCTCATTCTCCAATAGTTCGATAAGTTCGACTATTGTTAAAGTTTTCATATTATTGTTTTTCTACGATTACTGAATAAGATTTCTTTTTATTGTTTTTATCAATTCCTGTGGGATAATAATAAACATCTTCTAATTTAATTGAATGGACCATAAAACCATTATCATTATTTTTGATATTAATTGCTTTATCCGGATTGTTATTCCAAATTAATCCGTCCAATACAATTACGTTTTCGTCTACTCGTCTAAATGTGTTTTGCTCTATCATATTATTTATTTTTTAGTTTTGAAATTTCATTAAACCTATTGCTTTATTAATCACTTTACTCATATGAGTAGTAAATATATCTTTTGTTTTTACCATATCGGTAGTTAATAAATTGTCTTGGAATATATAATCACCTGTTGTGCCTTCACCTAATACACATTTTTTCATACTATAACAATTATGTTCCCATTTTAATTCAAATAGTATTGCATAATCACCCAATATTTGTCCGTTACAAAATACCCATACCCAACTACTTTTTTCTTTATTTTGCATATTGTCCAAATCGGTATAAAAAGAATTACCCAATAATTCAAAATCCACCGCATCTATTGTTTCAAAGTTTACTGGTCGTTTCATATTATTTATTTTAAAAAATCATTTAATGTTGTTGTAAATGCTTGGTGATATTTTTTTCGTTTATCCAAATCAACTCCTTTACCAAATCGTTCATATTCCCAATTCGTTGTTAGGTATGCTTGAATTTCATCATCAATCACTTTATCAGTATATCCCATTTCTAATAAGTTATCTTTAAATATTTTGTAGTGATTTGGGTCAATTGCTTTCACTATAAACATTGCTTCCTTTTTGTATGCTGCATTTGTATACCATAAACCATGACAAACTTCATGCGTAAATGTTTCACTATTCAAACTATCGGCACCAATAATATATGCTTTCTTTTTGATATCCATTTTGCTATCTATTTCTCCTAATATTTCCCACATAGTTTCATCATACGGAGTTTCCATTTCATTAGATTGATAACATTTCCAAACGATATCAAACGGAATATTAAACCCACCCCAATCACTACCATAACTAAAACCTCGTTTATATTCATTACTATACCATTTCATATAATCCCAAATACTGAAATCTTTACCTCTAAATTTCTTATTAGGACTTTCGTAGTATTCTTGTCCTCTGCAAAATAACATTGCTCTATCGTAATTATCTTTAACGATAACTGCAAAGATATTTGGTTTTACTTCTTTGATTTTATATTTGATTTCCATGTCTTTCAATTGAATGTTTTTTAACTAACTTAGCCGATACTTCATATCCAGCTTTTAATAATAATTTATATGCCAACGAGTCGGCATCGTATTCATCTCTACTATTTCTATCTTTTGTATGTTTTAATAGTATGTGTGCCACCTCATGTGCTTCAACCCATTTCATTTCGTTCTTATTTAATTTCACTTCACCATCTATGAATACACAACCCGAACTTGTCTCAGCGAAACCAAAACCACATTGTTCAAATAGTGGTTTCATCACTTCATATCGGTAATCATCTTTGGTTAGTATTGCAACTGCAACATCATTTTTGAACTCACTAAAATATGTCTTACTCATAATCTTCATCATTTTCATCATCATAAAAGAAACCCTGAAAATCACAACTATCAGGTCCACTCATTTCATATGTCCAACCTTTTGCCATTTCAATTAAGTTAGGATAGTATATACCTTCCGTTCCAACTCCACTACCATTTCCTTTACTGAATGCTAAATTAATACCTTCACCTCTCATATAATCGGTATATGCTTCACCTTGCAATTCGACTTTATCTCTTTCAACTACTCCATTCATTTCAGCAAGTAATTCATAATAATCCTTACCACCAAATACACCATAACCATCGTAATCATTTTCGGTCCAAACATTACCTTTATTATCCAACATTTCAACCCTAAATGTTCTACGAATAGAATACTTATTTGCTATACTTTTATCAGTATCTTGTGTTCGCCAACTAAAAAATCCCATAACTTATTTTTTTTATAGTTCTTCAATAATTCCCAATATTTCAGCCAATCCAAATGTGATTGCTGAATTGCCAAATTGTTCGTTGAATAGGAAATAACAAGCTCCTAATCTTAATACACTTTTAAATAAACTTATCCAAAAATGTTTTGAACTTTTACTTTCTTTTAACTCCATCTTTAATTTGTTTTATATGTTTACAATCTTTACCTCTACCGAAACCATGTGCGGGACAACTACAACTCCAAAATCCTTCATCATTTACTACCTTATATACATTTCCCTTACTACCTTTGATTTTGTATTCAATTTTCACTTCGGTTTTTTTGAACTCTCTTGGTTTTATGTAATTAATTTTATCCCACATCTTTTCCAATTCGTTCCAACCATACCATCTATTTACTTCAATCCACCCACTACTTTCTTTACCACCGGTGCAAACAATCCATGTCTTACCAGTAAGTGGTGATTCAAAACAAATGGGTGGAAATGCTGATTTAATTCTCATTGTGTTATCTATATAATGTTACGAAATGTCCGAAATGTTTATCAAATGTGTTTATTAAATGTTCGTAATCACCTTGCATCATTTCGGCTTGAATAGCTTTACTATCTAATCCTAATTGTTTAGCCAAATTAATAGCTCTACCAATTAACATAAATGAATTACCATCTGGTCCCGTCAAATCAATTTCAATTCCTAACTTTTCTTCTTTACTTTTTATCATATTATCTATTTTTTGTTGGTGTCCTAATACTAACTGCATCATTTTTATTTGATTTCAGTAAGTTTTTATTAGTTAATACCTTTGAACAATCGGAGCATTTAATTTTTGTTTTATCTAATTCGTTATCCCAAACATATTCCTTTGTTAATGCTCCACATTTACATTGATAAGTTTGTTGTTTGTATGTATTTTTCATATTACCACCAACTTGTATAATAAACTGTCTTACCTTCTTTGATTGCTTCTCTAGCTTTTGCAACAAATTCCAAATCACCATCCACTTCATCACCATCGGTTTGTCCAAAAAAGAAACCCGATGTATCGGGTAAGTTTCCATCTTTAATATCTTCTTCTAAATTTTCTAAGTCTTCACTATCCAATACCACACAATCACCATTAAAGTCAGGCGATGTTCCACCTTTCATATCATATAAGTTTTGCATCCAACCATGTAAGTTAGGATGTTTTCTCCAATAGTGTAAATCGGTTGTTTCAAAATTTATCGTTGAAAAATCTACTTCCGTTGCAGGTTTTGCTTTCGTACTGAAAGCGTACATATCTAATCCCATAAAATTATTTTAATTTGTTTAATATATTATCTACTTCATCCATAGTGTCCCAAAGATTATCACCTAAATCGTCGTGGATATAATCTTCACTATCATTATCCCAAATCATATAACCATCATTTGTGGTCATTATCATATACCTTTCCATAGTTTTAAAATAAATCATTAATAAAGCAATTTGCTTTACACATTGTTAATAAATAAATGTTGTTTCTACAATCAGTATCTGCTCTACTCAAAGCCAAATACAAATCATTATCAACTACCGCCTGTACGAAACCCCCACCTGCGTAAGAACTCTTATCTCTCGTACACATAATCGAAACCATAACATCCAAAATATGTTCACTTACATTTGTGAAACCATAATCAATAGCAAACTTTGTTGCTCGTTCATAACATTGTTCTCTAATATCCATATTAATTTAAATTTATATCGTTAAAATTCACTTTACTTAAAATCTCATCACCCTCATTTATTCTATTCACCTGTTCACCCAATACTTTATTTGCCAATTCAATTGTTTCTTGCAAACGAGAACGATAATTTTCTATACCATGTTCCTCTTTTGCTTGTTTACATACATCATCAATACCCTCATTCAGTATTTTAATAAGGTCGGTATCTTCACTAATCATTGATGTTTGTATCATTTCAATCATTGCTGCTGCAACTGAACTTCTTAATGCTAACGAAGATTGTGTTGTATGTTTCATTACATTAATTAATGTAAATGCCATCTTCACTCTTTGGTCATTTGTCTTTTGTATTCTCTCAGCTATTTCTTTCATATTTAACATATTCATATTTTTTTATTTTACATTGTTGCAATTCTATATTTTCCTGTTCCCAATTCTTTGTGTAAATATCTTTTACATCTTCTACCTAATGCATTTGCAGGGCTAACCAACGATTGCAAGTGGTGAATAAATGAACCACCATTTTCTATTTTAGGTTTACCTCTTAATATCACATCATAATATGTTTTCAATTGAGTAAATGTCAGTTTACCAGATGTTTGGGTATAATCCAAAAGTGATTGTGCTATATAACCCCAATCACCTGGTTGTAAATGGTAACCCTTACTCATATACTTTCGTTTCATTTCCTTTCGTTGAAACTTTGGGTCTTGCATTTTAGTTTGATATTGTAAATCGTAAATAGCTTGTAGTGGTGCACTTGTTTGTTTTGATTGTTGTGTGTGTTTCACTCCATCTGCCAAACTATGTCCGATTGTACCCAACACTCTTGCGGTAATTACATTGGTATCATTTAACTTTAAATTGTTTCTTTGCATACCTTGCTTCTTCCATATTCTTTCTCTATTTGGATTAGCATGATGTAAGTAAATGTCAATGTATTGTGCTACTCTCCACGGAACATCATTTTGTCTACTTTTACCCCAATTTTTCACTACGGATTTTCTATCAGTATGACGACCTCTCAATGTAACCCAACCGAATATTTGTTCTAATACTTTTTTCACTTCTAACACTTGCTCCTCATTCTTCATTGGAATAGTTGCAAT
>JACCDW010199480.1_pt1 | contig 14109 bp, 13 predicted proteins | sample 7449781 | NCBI WGS metagenome assembly JACCDW01 (sample SAMN15323449, study PRJNA562643) | freshwater metagenome | isolation source: river surface water | place: USA:Blue River Watershed | collected 2017-08-18 | reverse complement strand
GCATGCGCCTAAAGGTGAATTTGTTGTAGTTTTGGAGGGAAATGCATATGAGTCGGAAGACGAAGTTGAAGTTTCTGAATAACTGCAAAAAATAATTGAGAAATATGTTGCAAAAATTGCAAAATATTAAGATTTCATCGGTTCCAGCTTGGATCTGGATCTTATTGCCTTCATTGCTATTTTGGTTGGCTTGGTTTCCTAAACCATTGACCCCACTTTTATTTGTTTCGTTTTTGCCTTTGATCTTGCTTGCAAACAAGTACTTTCAAGAAAAACGTTGGAAGTATTACGGCAGTATTTATTTGGCGCTACTTGGTTGGAACATTACCACCACTTGGTGGGTTTACTATGCATCGAGTTATGGTGTGATTTTTATGCTCACACTCAACGCTTTGTTTATGTTATTGCCTTTTGTGGTGTACAGAATGATGCTCAAGAGAACTTCTTATTTGTGGGCATTTGCGGCATTTTCTATTGCTTGGATGCTTTATGAATATGGTCACCATCGGTGGGATTTAAGTTGGCCTTGGCTATGCTTGGGCAATGGTTTTTCGGGATGGTTGAGTTTTGTTCAATGGTATGAAATTACGGGTACCTTGGGTGGTTCAATTTTGGTGCTTTATATGAATTTTTGGATCTTTAATTGGTTCAAAGATTTAGAGAATTCTGAAGCAATTGTCCCTCAAAAAAACAATCAAATTCAACGTTTTTATGGAGGAATTCATCGGAATTTAAAGCTTACTTTGCTTTGTTTTGTGGGACTTTATACGGTTTCAATTTTATTGAAATTAAGGGTGAATATTCATGAGGGTAAAGCCGTAAAAGTAGCTGTTTTACAACCTAGTTTCGATCCATGGAATGAAAAATTTGTGAGAGATCCAATGTCGATGGAAGACGAAATGATTGATCTTTCATTGCAAAATATCGATTCAACGGTTGAATGGTTGTTGTGGCCAGAAACATCGTTGGTGGATGGGATTAATTTAAAATTTGTGGAGAGTGATTATCAGATACAACGATTGAAATTCGCGTATTTATTGTCGAAAATGCCACAGCTACAAGGTAGAGAGTCGCCGGAGAAATTGAAGCGTTGGGGACAGAATTTGCAGATTCTGAGTGGAGTGAATGGGGTAAATTATTACATTGCGGATGAGAAACCAACGAAAACAGCGAGAAAATTAAAATATGAACCAAAAGGTTGGTACGATCATTATAATTCGGCCATGTGGTTGGATTCAGGAATTCATCCAAAGTTCTATCATAAGTCGAAACTGGTTCCAGGAACAGAACAAATGCCTTTCATTCAGTATTTACCGTTTCTTGAGAGTTTGGCCTTACAACTCGACGAGAATAGCACAACAGGTAGTTTGGCAAAGAACCATTCGGTGGATATTTTAGGAAAGGGAGAAAAAGTAGCACCCATCATTTGTTATGAGAGTATTTACGGTGATTTGGTGCGTGAGTTTATCAATAAAGGAGCTGGATGGATTGGAGTTGTGACGAACGATGCGTGGTGGCGTGAAACAGCAGGGTATCAGCAACACTATTCATATTCTCGTTTAAGAGCAATAGAAACACGCAAATGGGTTGCTAGGAGTGCAAATACTGGCACAAGTGCATTTATTGATCCTAAGGGAAATGAATATCAGCATTCAGAATGGTTTAAGAAGGTGTGTTTAACTCAAACCATATATTCGAATCATTCTCAAACCATTTACACCAAAATTGGTGATATCGGAATTCTTATGATTTTATCGATCGTGATTTTAGGAATCACTTATTTGACAGATCGTAAGGGATTGGCTTAATTGCTTTGATTCAATTTAAGTTGCCAGTTCCAGGCGTCTCTCATCATTTCGTCGAGACCTCTTTTGGCTTTCCAGCCGAGAACATTTTCTACTTTAGAGGTATCGGCCCATACTTTCACAACGTCACCAGGTCTGCGTGGTCCAATTTTGTGTGGAACTGCAATTTTGTTTTCTTTTTCGAAAGAGTGAATCACTTCCAATACAGAAAATCCGTTTCCGGTGCCAATATTAAATACTTCGAAGCTTTCTAATTGTTGTTGGTTGAGCAAACGTTCCACGGCTTTTACGTGGGCATCGGCAAGGTCCATTACATGGATATAATCGCGGATACAAGTTCCATCTGGGGTATCGTAATCGCTTCCAAAAACAGTTAATTCTTTGCGAATTCCAGCAACTGTTTGGGTTAGGTACGGAATTAAATTATTTGGTACACCAAGGGGCAATTCACCAAGAGCAGCGGTTGGATGGGCGCCAATAGGATTGAAATATCTCAGGCATTGGGTATTGCACCAACCTGAATTGTCGTTAAGAATAACTTCACCCATTTGTTTGGTTGCACCATACGGAGATTGTGCTGGTTTTGTTGGGGTACTTTCTGAAACGGGTACTTGATCGGGTTCGCCATAAACAGTGCAGCTGCTCGAGAATACGAGATTGTTGAGATTATGTTGCTGCATGACTTCGAGCACAGAGATAAGTCCCCCAAGATTATTGTGATAATACATGAGAGGCTTTTCAACGCTCTCGCCAACGGCTTTAAATGCAGCAAAGTGGATGATTGCTTCGGGTTTATGGTTGGTTATGAGGTCTGAAAGTGCATTTTTATCATTCACATCGGCATTGATAAAAGTAGGTTTATAACCAATAAGAGATTGAATGCCATCCATTGCACTCATAAGAGAGTTACTCAAATTATCGATGATAATTGGTTCAAAACCAGCTTCGTGTAAGCAAACAACGGTATGTGAACCAATGAATCCAAGGCCACCGGTAACTAAAATTTTTTTCTTCATGGATTTAATAGAGATACAGTATTGTGAATGAGTTGATATTTTTCATTTGATGAGGGACAGTGGGCGTGTCCTTCTGGGTTAAAGTCTAATTTATGTCCGAGCTTGCTCATCCATCCAATTTGGCGGGCGGGATTTCCAACCATAAGCGCGAAATCGGGTACATTTTTAACCACAACGGAGCCGGCGCCAATGAAAGCATATTGGCCAATGGTAATGCCACAAACGATGGTTGCATTGGCGCCTATTGAAGCACCTTTTTTAACCAGGGTGGTTTTGAATTCGCTTTTGCGTTCTACAAATGCGCGTGGATTGATGACATTGGTAAAGACCATGCTTGGTCCTAGGAAGCAATCGTCTTCAACAATAACATTGGCATAAACGCTTACATTGTTTTGTATTTTAACACCGTTTCCTAATGAAACATTGTTATCGATATATACATTTTGACCAATGTTACAGTTGTTGCCAATCTTGGCTTTTGGCATAACATGGCAAAAGTGCCAAATCTTAGTTTCTTGACCAATTTGGGCACCATCATCGATGATTGCAGAAGGGTGGGCAAAAAATTGTTGGTTTGACATTTATACGAAGGTAATAAAATTGTTTGAAAGGGAATTGATGAAAGAGTGAGGGGTGTGATTTTTTAGTAAAACAGAAAAGGCTACCAATGGTAGCCTTTTCTTGAATATGCTTTAAATAATTTGATTAGAAATAAAGTCTGAAATCTACTCTACGATTTTTCTCTTTTCCTTTAGGAGTAGAGTTATCGGCGATAGGCATTTCAGAACCATAACCAACTGCTGACATTCTAGATTCTGCAACACCAGCGTTAATTAAATAGCGTTTTACAGCTTCAGCACGTTTTTGGCTTAATTCTTTATTTGCATTAGCATCACCAACGTTATCGGTATGACCTTGAATTTCAACGCTAGCAGTAGGCTCAGAATTTAACAATTTAGCCAAATCATCTAAGCTCTTGAAAGAAGCAGCAACAATCACGTCTTTGCTAGTTTCGAAGTTGATACCTTTAGCAGCAAGAGCAATTTTTTGAACTGTTTCTTTTTTGATTTCAGGGCAACCTTTGTTCGCTACGATACCAGGAACCTCTGGGCATTTGTCGATGTTATTGAAAACACCGTCACCATCAGTATCAGGGCAACCTTCACCAGCAACAGTACCAGCGATTGTCGGACATTTGTCTGATTTATCTTCAATACCGTCACCATCAGTATCAGGGCAACCGTTGAATACTTTAAGACCTTTAACCGCTGGGCAAGCATCTTCTTTATCAGAAATACCATCACCATCAGTATCAGGACAACCGTTGTATTCAGCGGTACCTTTATCTTTAGGACAAGCGTCTAATTTATCTTCAATGCCATCACCGTCGGTATCAGGGCAACCTTTAAATTCGATAGCACCTTTAGCTTCAGGGCAATTATCATCGGCGTCTAAGATTTTATCACCATCTGTATCAGCTGGACAACCTACGCTATCAACATATTTTCTGTATTTAGCTTCGGTACCTTTACAAAGGTCATATTTATTAGGAACACCATCTTCGTCTGAATCGGCAAGTCTCTTTGGACCACGACCACCGCCGCTGCTACCTTCGCTAAGAGCAAAAGCAAAACCAATGTTGTTATAACCCCAAACGTCATTTGTACGGTATAATTTATTTACAAGAGGCTTATCAGGGCTAGGCATTGGATCAGGGTCGTTAGAACCATCCCAACGATCGTTGAAAGTATAAGTTAATACATAAGACCAAGCAAGAGACAATCTGTCGGTTAAACCAAGTTTAAAACCAAGTCCACCTTGCATTTGAGCTCCAATATCTTGAATTGTGTTATCTACGTAATGCACAGTACCCCATTGGTCTACACGTGTTGCAGCAACGTAAGGGTGTGGACCCCATTTAATTGTTGAGTGAACATAATATGCGCCAATTGCACCATATAAATATGGAGCAAATTTAGAATCTTCAGAAAGAAGCACTCCGTTGTTTAATTTGTAACGAACACCGAAAGATAAATCAGCGGTGTTTGCTTTAAAGCTTTTCCAAATGATATCCTTTTCTTTTACAAAAGAGTCGAAACTTCTGCAAAATCCTACATCACCAGCAGAAATATTCACTACTCCATCGAAAGAAGGACTAATATTATGGGTGTAAGTAATTCCACCACCTTGGTAAATTGGTTTTTGAGCAAAGAACAAACTTGTGCCCATATCTCCAAGATATTCTCTTAGTCCGAAATTGGCCTCAATTCCATGAGCACCATTGCCTTGTGCAGACAGATTTCCAGCAAAAAGGGAAATAATTGCAGGAAGAAAAATTGCTTTTAGGTAGTTTTTATGCATATTCTTGTTAGTTTTATTGAGTTTAGTAGTTGACAAATATAAGAAACTCTTGTTTAAAAAAAAGTTTTTTGAGAAATTTTGCACATATACTTCACATTTTTTTTCAACAGAAAATAAAAAGTGAAAAAAATTCATCATTAAACAATTGTAAACTACGGTAAAATTGATCTTTTATAGTTAGTTGTAAACTTGCACTATATTGGCATCCTTTTGGATTTTATATTGTGCCAATCTTCCAGCGGCGGGTCCATTTGTTGGGAAGCCCTGAAAATTGTATTTACTATCGCAACATTTGGTAAAATTACTTCCAATGTATTCACCACAAGTGAATTGCAGATTCATTGTGTCGACCCAAATCTTAGAACAGGTTTTGGTAGGTTCAAATGCGCATGATCTTTCAAAGGCGTACCAATTGTCGTCATAATCATGAATCACAAGAACACCTTTAATTCCACCATCGAAGTACGCAAATTCACCAGGGTTACTCAAATGCATGTATGAACTTAAATTTAAGTCAAATACAATATTTACAGGACCTGTAGGGATGTTTTGAGTGACGGAACGAGAGTCATCACAAGAGGAAATGTCCCCCAAAAGAAATAGAATACAAAGAATATGGAAGGCTCTTTTAATCATATTTGTAGAATCCACGACCTGTTTTTTTGCCGTGATGTCCTGCATCAACTTTTTGCTTTTGAATGCGGTTAGGTCGGAATTTAGGGTCGAAATTGAACTGTTCGAACATTGAACTGGTCACAGAATAATTAGTATCTACGCCAATTAAATCCATCAATCTAAAGGGACCCATTTTAAAACCGGTTGCTTCCATGAGGGCATCAATTTCTTGAAAATCTGCAACACCTTCTTCGGCAATTTTGAGCGCTTCAACGTAATAATGTCGTGCCACACGGTTCACAATAAAACCTGGAGCATCTTTGGTGTAAACACAGGTTTTACCCAATGATTTTGCCCAATTGAATGCTTTTTCGGCAATTTCAGTGTTGGTTGCTGCACCTTGAATGATTTCAACAAGTTTCATAATGTGGGCAGGATTGAAGAAATGCACTCCAACCAAGCGTTCAGGATGCATCAAACCATTGGCAATTTGGGTGATTGGAATGGAAGATGTATTGGTTGCGAAAATGGAATCTTTGGTATTGATTGTCTCGAGGTGCTGAAACAATTCACGTTTGATGGTTAAATTCTCAAGAATTGCCTCAATGATAAAATCGGCGGTGAGTTTTGAGTTGTCTTCGGTGGTTGAAAGAAGTTCAAGCGCAGCATTTTTTTGTGCTTCTGAAATTTTACCTTTCTCAACAGTAATGTCTAATTGTTTGTGAATGTACGTGATGGCTTTGTTGAGCGCTTCAGACTTTACATCATAAATTAGGGTTGGGTAACCAGCAAGGATACTGCTCATGGCAATTCCGGAACCCATTACACCTGATCCAATAACAATTACATTTTTCATTGGTGCAAAGTTAGCGAGACTTTATCCAATATTGAGGATTTTGTTTTTCTTGTCCCTCCCAAATTTGAAATTGAAGGATACACTTATCTTCATCATCGGTCATGACCCTACCAATTTTCTCTCCGTTGTTAATGATTTGTCCTTTTTGAACAAAAACATCACTTAACCTAGAGTAAACGGTAAAATATGCACCGTGGTTAATGAGAATGGCTTCCCCTTGACCAGGGATAGAAAGTATGGCACTCACAGTACCTTTAAAAACGGCTTTTACAGATGCATTTTTAGGGGTTGTAATATCGATACCATTATTCACTTCCTCAATATCTTGGAATTCTGGATGGCGGTGTCGGCCAAATCCTTGAGAAATAAAACCACGTTCCACGGGCCATGGAAGTCCACCTTTATTGTTTTCAAAAGAAAGGCTAAGCGCTTTGGCTTCAGGAGTGAGTGCGTTTTCGGAAGCTGCGGAAGAAGATTTAGCGGTTTTACTGCCTGATTTTCCTGGAGCAGCCTTCGCAATTTCGCGTTTTTGACGGCGGCGTTCCGCTTCAATTTCACGGGCAATGGCTTTGCTAATTTCTCTATTTAATTTGGCAACTTGTTTTTCGTTTTCACGAATTTTTTCACGCAATTCCTTTTCGCGAGAAGAAAGTTCCACAACCAGTTTTTGTTTTGTTGTTTTATCAGTTTCTAGCTCTTGCTTTTCTCTTTCTTTAGAGGATAACAGGTTAACTTTTTGTTTTTTTGTATGGTTTAAAACTGAAATGGCATCAGAAACTTGTTGTGCTTGAATTTGAATGGAAGCAACTTGATTTCGTCTATAGTCAGACAATTTTTTCAAGTATTTCCAACGTTTTAAAGCTTGTTTGATATTGTTAGAAGAAAACAGAAATACAATTTCTCGCCCAGATTTTCTTGTTTTATATGCTTTGCGAATGGTTTTATTGAGTTTTTCTTTTTCCCTTTCAAAGTCAAATTTCAAAGTTTCCAAACGCATGGTTTGAGTGAAAATGTCACCATCGGCAATCACAATTTCTGTTTGAATACCTTCAATAAGTTCAGTACGTTGTTCAATAATTTTGTTAATTGTGGTTAACTGATGTAAGGTTGTGCGCTTTTCTTTTTGAGTTGAAAGAAGAATTCTCTTGTTTTCGGCAATGTCTTGTTCAACTTTTTTACGTTTGGCTTCTAGCTGTTGTCGGTTGGTTTGTGCCATCGACGAAGGCCAGCAAAAACTAACCACGAGAGCAGTTGCAACTGCAATTTGGCTAATTTTTTTGAATCGAAACGCGCTCATAATCTTCAGGTACGGTAAACGGATACGAAGGTATGGCATCAAAGCGAGCTGTTTTTAACGTTAATTCTAATTGTAGATTATTGAGGTCACTTTTAGTATCGGCAATTTTCCAGCTCATTCGGTATGGAATGGCAACTTCTGTTTGCTTTGATCTATCGGAATAAGAAACAATGAGTTTTCGCATGCGTCCTTTATCAACAAAGCGAGATTCGGTAAATAGTTTATTTTTTGTAGTTGCAGAATAAGAAGTAAACGGATAATCTGTGCCGTTCCAATTGTGAGCATATTCGTTATTCACTAAAACGCTGTCTTGAAATTTTAAGAGGGATGTAGGGGCATTGCCAACGATGAGCGCTTGAATTGCAGAAATATTTGCAGGCAATTCTTGCATTTTATTCAAATCTTCGATGGATAATGCATAATATTTTTGGTTGTAAAGATCTAAAATATGCGCACTGTCGCGGTTGATAATTCCTTTTAAAATTTGAATGCCCATGATGGCCGATACACTAAACCAAATGATACTATCTTTTTTCATACGAAAGCTTACAGAACCACTCAATTCTTGATTGTCGACTTTGATATCAGCATCATATTTTGTGGTGCAATATGTCCAATCAATATTTCTGATTTGGTTATTGTAAAATGGATTGTTTTTTAAAACATCTTCATTGACATTGAAATTGGCTGCAGTAATTGTTGCGCCGGGTTCAGCCACTTTCATTGGTTCCATGAGATTGTTTTGTGCAATGCCCAAAAATGGATTGAGTAAAAGTACAATTGCTAGAATTAATTTCGTTTTCATAAGTGTGTCAATTATTTTGTGGGTTTGATTGTGTTTTTTAACTCCCACAGTTTGCCCTCTGCATCTATCACTCCCAAAAAGTATGCCATGTTCAGGGCCTGATTTTCTTTGATTGTTAAACCCTTGGATTTAAAGCAACGATAAGCAGGAATTAAAAAAGGTGCTAAAATATCTTCTGTTTCCATGTTGCTCCAAATTTCTGAGGCTTTGGCGATGTTTATTTCATTGCCATTCATGAAATTGGAATAAGCCAATAAATTGAATAAGAAGGTTTTATTTGGATGATTGTTGAGGTTTGGAAGCGTGTTAATAGATTGAATGACTTTTGCATAATCTTTGTCAATCACTGCGGTTAAAGCATTAAAAACGTCGGAATAGTTAAAAAATGGGAAGATTTCTTCGAGGTAATTTTTGCATTTTTCGAGTTCAATTTTATCAGAATTGAGAACAATGCAATGTAGGGTTGTTTCAATTTCCTCTTTTTGTAAATTTTGATCGTTGTAAAAATTCAATAGGAAATAGGGTTGTGCTTCCTTGAATTTTTGGATGGAGTATAGGTTGTAACAAATATGGTTAACCGTTGCGAGATAATTGCCATTTGACTTATAATCGATTTTACCAGGAAAATTTGTGCGCAAGCAAGAATCTAACATTTTTGGGTCAGATTCAGACCAAAATATGATTTCATTGACAGTGCCTTTTTGTTCGAAGCTAAGGTTTTTGTTAAACGATATTTTTCGAATCAGATTTTGATTGTTTTTATAATACAACCTAGGGGCAAAATATTTGCATTCTTTTCGTGTTTGCATGATTTCACTGAGTGAATCACATATCAGTTCCATTTTTGGTAATATGTCGTTTGAAATAAGATCCAATTGATAATCAAGGTTTGAAGTATCTAAGAGGTAACGACTTTTTAAGATGGTAGTGAGTTCGGCATATTGATTATTCGAATTGTAGAGTCGAATGGTTTTTTCGACAACCTCTTTGTTTGAGGGATATTTGAGAATGAGTTTTTTTGCATACAGCAAAGCAGAATCGGTGAGGTTTAGGCGTTCAAATTCGGCAATAAATTTTAAGCCAATTTCTGGTTTTAATTGAAATTGTTTTTCCCACATTCGCATGACATCAATGGCTTTTGGGGAATGATTTCCATTTTTATATGCGAGGATTGCCTTGGAGTATCTCGACCAGAAATTAGGATTTAATTTGATGGCTTGAACATAAACATCGCCGGCTTCATTGTATTGTTTGTTATCAAACAGAATTTGCGCTTTTTGCAAAAGATAGTCGTCGCAAGTTTTGCAAAATTCGAGGGCTTGATTGATATGGTAAAGGGCTTGGGAATGGTTTTTACCCAAGGAATAAATGGAAGACAACCTAAAGTGAGCGGCTTCGCTTGTATGGATAGATTTTGTTAGGGCTTTAAAGGCAGCAGTGGCTTCATTGATTTGACCACTTTGAAACAAGATTTCAGCTTGTCGGAACTTGGCCCTATCTTGTTGAAGGGAATCAATTTGGGCAGAAGCAAATGTCCCCCAAAATAAAACAAAGAAAAAAGAAAAAGCGTGAATTACCCTTGAGAGCTGAAATCGCCAATGCTGTATTCTAGGCTGTCGCCATCGATTGCTACGTGATTTCCAATCATTGAGTTTTCGCATTTGAAGTTTTTTAAATGACTATTGTTTTGAACAATTGTATTACGAATAACGCAATTTTCTATGGAACTATTGTTTCCAATGCTCACAAACGGACCAATTTCACAATTTTTCAGTTGAACGCCATCGGCAACAAAGCAGGGTTCGTTGATGGTCACTGATTCATCGAAGCGATCAGGATCAATCGAAAATTGGTTTGCTTTATTGACAAGAACGCGTTGATTTGTGTAAACGGTGGCAGCATAATTACCGCAGTCTAACCATTCGTCAACTTTACCAGGAACAAATTGCATGCCTTTGTTTTTCATATTTTCCATGGCATTCGTTAACTGATATTCGCCTTTTTCTTTGATATCGTTATCAATCAAATATTGCAATTCATTTTCTAAAGTTTCACCAGATTTGAAATAGTAAATTCCAATGATTGCGAGGTCGGAAACAAATTCTTTGGGCTTTTCAATGAAATCGGTGATGATATTTTGCTCGTTGTATTTTACAACGCCAAAAGAGCTAGGGTTGTCTACTTGATGCACCCAAATCACACCATCTTTAGTTTTATCGAGGTTAAAATCTGTTCTAAAAAGGGTATCAGCAAAGGCAACAATCACTTCACCTTTGAGGCATTCGCGTGCACACAAAATTGCATGCCCAGTGCCTTCAGCTTTATCTTGATAGAAGATTTTACCTTTTGCACCAACGCTCTCAGCAATTTTAATGAGTTCATTTTCAGTTTCTTCACCGAAACGACCAACAACGAAACCAATTTCATCGATAGCATCTCCGCAAACGCTCGCGATGTCTTCAATTAACCAATGAACAATAGATTTACCGGCTAAAGGAACGAGTGGTTTTGGAGTTGTAAGGGTGTGTGGGCGCATTCTTTTGCCCATACCTGCCATTGGAATAATTAGTTTCATGAGAGTGAAAATTCAAAAAATTGACTGCAAATATCGGTATAATCGGTGAAATATTGATTATGTGAATGTTATTTACCACTACTTCCATAGCCGCCTTCACCTCTTTCGGTGTTGGTTAGGGTGGAAGTTTCTTGCCAAGTAACCGTAGCATGTTGTGCAATCACCAATTGTGCAATTCTTTCACCATCATTGATTTCGAAGGTTTCAGAACCATGGTTAATGAGCAATACTTTTATCTCTCCGCGGTAGTCGGCATCGATGGTTCCTGGTGAATTTAAAACAGTAATTCCGTGTTTTAGCGCCAAACCACTTCTTGGTCGAACTTGTGCTTCATAACCTTCAGGCAATTCAATAAATAACCCAGTTGGTATGAGCGCCCTTTCTCCATTTTTGAGGGATATTGACTCTTCCAAATTTGCATGTAAGTCCATGCCAGCGCTTAAAGCTGTTTGGTATTTAGGAAGTGGGTGTTTGGAGAGATTTTTAATTTGAACGTTGGTCATGGGAAATTGGGGATTTGTAAATGTATTTTTCGTAAACGTAAATTCCTGCAATTAAAGCTGCGAATGAAACAAGTTTAATGGCAATGTGAAGTTGGGTATTTTGTGTTTGTAGAACGAGGAAACCCAGAGAAAACGTGAATATTAAGCTGCCGATAATTGGGAACATTTCATATGGAATAGGGTAAAACTTGCGACACAAGATATATCCGAAAACAACCATCGAAGCATAAGCAATGAGGGTGGTATAAGCCGATCCCATGAAACCTAATTTTGGAATAAGTAAATAATTCAGAATTAGTGTTACTATAGCACCTCCAAAAGCGGGTAAAGAACCAATTTTAGTTTGAGCCGAAACTTTGTACCACACAGATAATGTGTAATATATCCCTAAGAATAAATTGGCTGCCAATAAAATTGGTACGGCATTCATACCATTTGGGTGTTTGAAATATTCAGGATTTTGAATGAGATAGGGTGCAATGAATGGCACAATGATGATGGTTCCCAGATAAATGATTGAAACAGCGTAAACAAACCATTTCATGACATAGGCATAGCTGTGTTTGGCATCGAGAGATTTGGCTTGTTGAAAGAAGAATGGTTCTACGGCAAATCTAAAAGCTTGAACAAAAAGGGTTAAAACCAAACTTAACTTGTAAAAGGCTGAATAAATGCTGGCTTCATAGTCGCCAAGGCCATTTGGAGTTAATTTTTTGATGAGAATACGGTCAAAAGTTTCATTGATCATTCCAGCTAATCCAATGAATATTAAAGGATAAGCGTATTTTAACATTTGCTTTAATAGATCAATATCCATTCCCCATTTTAAGTGTTTCCAAGTGCTAAAAAGGAGCGGGAATGTTACCAATGAGGCAATGAGGTTTGACAAGAAAATACTTGAGACCATATTTTCTGGTTGTGCCCAAAAATAGGCCCATTCATATCCGTTTTTATAGAGAATCGGGCATAAAACGATGAAAAAGATATTGGCCCCAATATTGATAAAGATGTTTGAAAGTTTGATAAAGGCAAACTTCCAAGGTTGTTGTTGATTTCTGAGCCAAGCAAAACCGAGGGCTGAAATAGCATCAACCGATAGAATCATTGTAAACCAGAGGGCATATTCAGGATGCTCGGGGTATTCAACGTAATTCATAATGGGTTGAGCAAAGAATTTTGCCAGTATGATCCAAATAAATCCTGTGATGATTAAGAAATTTCCAGCGGTGGAAAGGATTCTTTCTGGTTTATCGGTACGTTGGGCAAAATGGAAAAAGGCTGTTTCCAAACCAAACGCAAAGAGAACTGAAAACAAACTTGCGTAGGAGAACATCACATTCACTACGCCATAATCGGAAACACCACTTAAATAGTAAGTGTATAACGGAACCAAGAGGTAGTTGATAAACCTACCAATGATGGTGCTTAATCCGTAAATAGCAGTTTGAGATGCCAGTTTTTTGATGATCGACATTGAGGCAAAGATACTTAAAAGGAGTTTTCAAAATAGGACTTGGTGAGTGGTCCTTGGTTGAACAGTAAATCTATGATTGAAACGTGGGGTCTAAAGCCAAATTTTTCATGGAATACTTGGTTGTATTCTGGAACGTTGATTTCGTTTTTCGGTGAATAAAACTGAGTACTTTCGGTCGATTGGGTAATTTGAATTGGCAAGTGTTCTAGCCCAATCCATTTGCAAATGTCCCTCAAAAGTGTTATATTCAAGGTATTCAAATCGGGAATTTCTTGATCTAAGATGTTAAAAATTCGGTAATCGTAATATTCGAAAAAGGGCGATTTCCCGTAAGCTGTTTGCAATGCATTTTTATGTTCGCGAATCCATTTTTGAGAGTAATCAATGAGAATCTCGGAATACGCACCATTTTTAGTATGCGCAAGAATTGGCACCACCAATGTTTGTAGTTGATTTGGCCGGAATATTGTATTTGTTGAGAAATTTAGATTGGTTAAAATTGCAATCCAAACAAAGGTTAATTTGTTGATTTTGAGTGGCATAGATAAACCATTCAACATTTGGAAGGAATTCAGGGAACATTAAATTCATAGGGGTAAGCGCTGAATTGAAAGTTTATCTGGGGTTTCGAGAAGTAATGTTTTGATTGATTTTTTAAATGAGGGATGAATGAGGCCAGGGGCAATTTCTGCCAATGGCGCGAGAACAAACATACGATTTTGAATGTGCGGATGAGGAATTTGAATGCTGTTTTCGTTCATTTTACAATCATCGAATAATAAGATATCTATGTCGATTGTTC
>JACCDW010320129.1_pt1 | contig 14115 bp, 12 predicted proteins | sample 7449781 | NCBI WGS metagenome assembly JACCDW01 (sample SAMN15323449, study PRJNA562643) | freshwater metagenome | isolation source: river surface water | place: USA:Blue River Watershed | collected 2017-08-18 | reverse complement strand
GTTGCCAGCCGAGTTCAACACGTGCCCTGGTTGCATCACCAAGCAATGCGTCGACTTCGGTCGGACGGAAATAACGCGGATCGACGCGCACGATGATCTGGCCCGGCCTGATTCCGTCATAGGTATCGCTGCTTTCAACCTGTGCATAGGCATCGACTCCGTTGCCATGCCAGCTCAAGCGTAGATTGATTGCCTGTGCGGCTGCATTGACAAAATTGCGCACACTGCTCTGTAAGCCGGTGGCGATCACGTAGTCTTGTGGTGTGCTTTGCTGCAGCATCAGCCATTGCATTTCTACATAATCGCGTGCATGTCCCCAGTCCCGCAGTGCATCTAGATTGCCCAGATACAGGCATTCCTGCAGGCCCAGCGCAATACGTGCCAGCGCGCGCGTGATTTTGCGGGTGACGAATGTTTCACCGCGCATCGGTGATTCATGATTAAAGAGAATGCCATTGCATGTATACATGCCATAGGCTTCGCGATAATTTACCGTGATCCAGTACGCATAAAGCTTGGCAACTGCATAGGGACTGCGCGGATAAAAAGGCGTATTTTCATTTTGCGGAATCTGGCGGACTTTGCCATACAGCTCTGAGGTCGAGGCCTGATAGAAACGCGTTTTGTTTTCCAGGCCGAGTATGCGTATGGCCTCTAGCATGCGTAGCGTACCAAGTGCATCGGAATTGGCGGTGTATTCGGGTTCTTCAAATGACACGGCCACATGGCTTTGTGCGGCGAGATTATAGATTTCATCAGGCTGAACCTGTTGAACGATACGAATCAGTGAAGCAGTATCGGTCATGTCGCCATGGTGCAGGATGAAGCGCCTCGGCTCGTCTTCGTGCGGTTCCTGATAAAGATGATCTATACGGCTGGTATTAAGTTGTGAGGATCGTCGTTTCAGACCATGTACGACATAGCCTTTGGCAAGCAGCAGCGCTGACAGATAAGCGCCATCCTGTCCTGTCACACCGGTGACAAGCGCTACTTTTTCTTTGCGTTGCTGGTGAATTTCGCTCAGTTCCATGTGGTGTGCAAAATGATTGAATGTGTATTCATTCTGCTTGAGTGGTGCGCAGTGCCGATTGAGCTGGCTCATCGAAGATGAAGCGGCGGTTTAATATCCGTCCGGGTTTTGGCTTTGCCAGCGCCACTGATCGTTGCACATCGCCTCGAGATTTTTCTGCGCGCGCCATCCCAGCAGATTGGCTGCAGCGTTGGCCGATGCATAGCAAGCTGCAACATCGCCGCTCCTGCGCGCTATGAACCTGACGGGTATCTGTCGCCCGCTCGCTTTTTCAAATGCGCGCACGGCCTGTAACACGCTCACCCCGTTGCCGGTGCCCAGATTGACGGTAAAGCATCCGGGCGTTGCAGACAGCTTTTGCAGGGCGGCGAGATGACCTTGTGCCAGGTCCATCACATGAATGTAATCACGCACGCCGGTCCCGTCTGCAGTCGGATAATCATTGCCAAATACGGACAGATAAGGTCGCCGCCCTATGGCCACTTGCGCGATATAAGGCATCAGATTATTGGGTATGCCGCGCGGATCTTCGCCGATGCGACCGCTCTCATGTGCACCGGCCGGATTGAAATAGCGCAGTGTCGCAATGCGCCACTCTGGATCGGCGCGTGACAGATCGCGCAGCATCTCTTCCACCATGAGTTTGGAACGACCATAGGGATTGGTCACGTAAAGCGGTGCGGATTCTTCAATCGGCAAAGTCTGTGCATCGCCATAGACCGTGGCTGACGAGCTGAAGACCAGCCGGCGTATACCATGCAGGTTCAGCGCACGCAGCAAGGTCAGGCTGCCATTGACATTATTGTCGAAATACTCAAGCGGCATGCTGACGGATTCGCCGACGGCTTTTAAGCCGGCAAAATGTACTACCGCATCGATGCCTTCACTCTTGAGCAGCGCAGACAAGGCTGCATGGTCGCGTATATCGAGCTGATGAAAGGGCAGGGCAAAGCCGGTGATTTCTTCAATACGATCAATCACTTTCGGCGAACTGTTGCACAAATTATCCAGCGCTATCACGCGCCAGCCAGCCTGCAACAGACAAATACAGGTATGGGAACCGATATAACCGGTAGCGCCGGTGATCAGTACGGTACGGGACATCGTGCTTTACAACGCGGCCACTTCTGCAAAATGCCCGGCCAGCTGGTCGGATGAGGGCTGCATGCTTTGCTGCAAAAAGTACTGGAATTGCTCGCCTACTTCCGGATGTTTCAGTGCAAATTTTACGGTAGCCTGCAAATAGCCTTGCTTAGTACCGCAGTCATAGCGCGTACCTTCGAACTGATAGGAGAGCACGGCCTCGGAATGCAGCAATGCAGCGATTGCGTCCGTGAGCTGTAATTCACCACCGGCACCGGGGCGGATAGCTTTGAGGTGACGGAATATCGAGGGCGTCAGAATATAACGGCCGACCACGCCCATATTGGATGGTGCGAATTCCGGTGCAGGTTTTTCCACGATCTGATCCAGCTTTTGCAGGCGCTTGGTAAATACTGTGCCAGCGACAATGCCATATGCACTGCTGGCCTTGGGCTCGATTGCTTCCACGCCGATGATGCTACTGCCGTAATGCGCAAATACATTGACCATTTGCCGCATCACCGGCACGGCTGCATCCAGTAAGTCATCAGCAAGGATGACGGCAAACGGTTCGTCCTGTACCAATCGCTCGGCGCACAGCACGGCATGGCCTAGCCCCAGTGCTTCGGCCTGACGCACATAAAAACACTGCACATTATCCGGCTTGATCTGTCTCAGCAGATCAAGCAGTTGTGATTTATCCCTGGCAGCCAGTTCTGCCTCAAGCTCATAGGCTTTATCAAAATGATCTTCGATTGCGCGCTTGTTACGGCCAGTGATGAAGATCATCTCCGTAATGCCTGCGGCAATCGCTTCTTCTACCGCATACTGGATCAGCGGTTTATCGACAACCGGCAGCATCTCTTTGGGGCTGGCCTTCGTCGCTGGTAAAAATCGTGTGCCCAGACCTGCTACGGGGAATATGGCTTTACTAATGTGTTTTCTCATGAGTCTGGTAATCGCAAGTTGAAATCAGGCGCGCGCTGAAAGCAAGGTCACGACGATCATCGCTGCTGCGATATCACACCACCAGTCAACAAGGGATGCGTTGCGATAGGGCAGATGACTTTGCAAAACCTCGTCAATCAAGCCGAACAATGCGATCAGTAGTAAGGTACAAAGTATGCGGATGATTTTTTTTGCGATGATCGCGTGATAGCATAATACGGCCAGAAAACCGTAGGCCATCAGATGCAGGAGCTTGTCACCGAAGCGCGCCGACAGTGCATTCGCCTGGCCGGGCACGGAGCCGAGTATCAGTAGCAGGAAAAAAAACAGCAGGGCTGCTGACAACCAGCCCATTCGTAATGATCGCATCATCATGCACGGCCATAGCGATCCTGCAGCCTGACGATATCATCTTCGCCCAGATAACTGCCAGACTGCACTTCGATCAATTCCAGCGGTATCTTGCCGGGGTTTTCCAGTGCATGCACGATACCTACGCCGATATAGGCGGCCTGATTTTCAGTCAGCAGATAGTCCTGATCGCCATGCGTGACACGCGCGGTACCCGATACAACGATCCAGTGCTCGGCACGATGATGATGCATTTGCAGCGACAGCTTGGCGCCCGGGTTGACGGTGATACGCTTGACCTGAAAACGCCCGCCACGGTCTAGCGAATCAAACGATCCCCACGGTCGAGATACCAGACGATGATGATCGACCTCGTGCCGTCTTTCATCTTGTAACGCCTGCACCAGCTTGCGCGCATCCTGCGCATGTTTCCGATCGAGTATTAATAGCGCATCAGGCGTATCCACTACGGCAAGGTCAGCAAGGCCGACTCCGGCGATCAGCCTGTCATGGCCTTGTATCAGGCAGTCCCGGCAATCCTGCAGCATCACATCGCCTTCTATCCTGTTGCCCTCTGTATTTTTTTCTGCGTGCTGCCACAGGGATTCCCAGGAACCGATATCGCTCCATCCGGCGTCTAGCTTTACCATCGCGACCTGATCCGTTTTTTCCATTAGCGCATAATCAATCGCGATGGATGGATTGCTGCGATAGGCTACTTCATCCAGACGGATGAAATCTGTATCAGTTGATGCAGCTTGTAACGCATGCTCACAGGCTGACAATATTTCCGGCGCATGACGGCTGATTTCTTCAATCAGCTGGCTAGTTCGGAACAAGAACATGCCACTGTTCCAGAAATAGTTACCGCTCCTGATGTAGCGTTCGGCAGTTTGCTGGTCTGGTTTTTCAACAAAACCAGTCAGTGGCATGACGGAAGAATAGGGTGCAGTTTCTGCACGGAGATACCCATAACCAGTCTCTGCGCTCTCAGGCTGTATGCCGAACGTCATCAGATAACCGGATTGTGCGGCTTCAGATGCGATCTGCACTGCTGCTGTAAATGCGCTTTCATTTTTGATCAGATGATCAGAGGGCAGTATCAGCATCTTCACATCGCCAAGTTGCTGGCGTAGATAAAGTGCCGCGCTGACTATAGCCGGTGCCGTATTACGGCGTACCGGCTCGAGCAGGATATGGGCATGATCGATGCCGATTTCACGCAATTGCTCGGCGATGATAAAACGCGTCGCTTGCTCACTGATCAGTAGCGGTGGTGCGGCTTTGAGCGCGCTGAGGCGTTTCATAGTTTGCTGCAGCAGGCTGTCGGTGCCGGTCAGTCGCAGGAATTGTTTAGGATAACTGCTGCGCGACAGTGGCCATAACCTGCTGCCCGATCCGCCACACAATATGACAGGTACGAGCTTGTCTGTTTCCAGTTTCATTGCATATTCAGCTGAAAATAGGCACGCGAGTAGGGATGTACGGACGGATCGGATGCGATCGTACTGGCCTGTGCCCATCGGTATTGCGCATGCTGTGCTGAAGGCAGGTCTGGTTTTTGTTCGCCCATCCAGAGCCGGTAGGCCAGTGCGATATAGTGCGTACTTTCATTGGGCACGCCGAGAAAATTTTCATCATAAAAATGCTCATATACACCGACGAAGATGCTCTGGTCTAGCTGAAAGCTGATGCCCAATTCATCTACACTGATGCGATGAAATGCATGATCCAGTTTTTCATTTTTTCTGATACGACCGCCGGGTACGAACCACTGGCCTTGTGCCGGTGGATTTTTTCGCAAGCCCAGTAAATGATTGCGCTCGCTATCCTGGACGATCAGGTCGATGGCAATCAGTGGCGCATGCTTAATGATTTTTTCAAACAACGAATCCGGTAACAGTGGCAATGCCGGATTGTTACGGTTTTTTTTGAATAAGATTGATGTTTCAGTATGCATGGGTATCGGTCCATCCTTTGAATGCAGTCCATAAAATAATTTTTACATCCATCCAGAACGACCAGTTCTGTATATAGTGCAAATCATAGGCGACGCGTCGCTGCATTTTTTCATCAGTATCGGTCTCGCCCCGGCATCCGTTAATTTGCGCCCATCCGGTAATGCCCGGTTTGACGCGGTGCCGTTGCATGTACATGGCAACTTTGTTTTTGTACAAATCATTGTGTTGTAATGCATGTGGTCGCGGCCCGACGACCGACATGTCACCTTTTAATACATTGATAAATTGAGGCAGCTCATCCAGGCTGGTGCGCCTGATGAAGCGGCCGATACGCGTTATTCGTGGATCATTGCGTGAGGCTTGCGTGACTTTGTTGCCAGCTTCCTTGTGCAGCTTCATACTGCGAAATTTCAGCACATCAAAGCGTTTGCCATTTAGGCCAAGCCGGGGCTGGCGAAAGAAGATCGGGCCCGGAGAGGTGACTTTGATCGCAACAGCCAGTGTAAAGAACAGGGGCAGCAGCAGGATCAATGCGCATAGCGCAAATAATTTATCGAATATATCCTTGATCAAGCCATGCACACCGTTGATGGCAGGCCTGTTCAGGTCTACGGCTGGCATACCCAGAAAATCACTGGTCTTATTACTCAATATAGCCATCGTGCCGGTATCCGGTACCCATCGCACATCAACTAATAAATTGCGCAGCAGGTATTGCACGATTTGTAGTTTGCCGGATTCAGCAAGTGGGACAGTCAGCCAGATTTCATGGATATCATGGCGTGCAACCGCTTGCGGAATATCATGCAGCTTTTCGATATGCGCGATATCGGTGGCGATTTCCTGTTTGCCGTGGATTGCGCTGACCTGATATCCCGCCCATTTTTGGGACATTGCACGTTTATGCAGTTCCTGCCCTGTATTGCCATAGCCGACGATCATGACCCGCTTATTATTGATGCCGAGTTCACGCAGGCCAGACAAGAACCAATATAACAAGGTACGCGACAACATCATGCCGGCGATGCTGAGCATGCCCCAATAAGCCATCCATAGTCGCGACAATTCGTCCACCTGTCTGATCAGAAAACTGACAATCAGGCAGCAGCAAAGAACGACGCATATCGCCAGCGCTATGCGGGTAAACATTTGCGCGTAAGAGCGACCTCGCCAGGATGTGTATAAGTCACATTGCGGAAAGAGCGCAAATGCGATGACAGAGCCAAAATACAGCACAATGCTGTGGATGGCAGGCAGCTCTGCGATCATGCTGGAAAATCGCAGTAATGCGGCGATTTGTCCCGCAACAAAGAGAATGATCACGTCGACAAAGCGCAGCAAGATGTCTAAACGTGATGCATTCCTTTCGATCAGATCATACATAGAGGTGTTTCTGGAAATAACAGCGGATGACTTCTTTCTGATGCATATCGCATCATTGAATATCAATGCCTGCATCGTGATGAGATAGATCGTTGTGAGATTGATAAGTGCCTGCTGATTGCGTCAGCTCAATGGCGAGTAGCACAAACAATTCCGGGCTGACAGGCAGTGCAGGAATGCGCTTGCGGGTTGCGCTATGATGTGGTGTATGACAACCTCAGAACAACCTCAGGTGACATTGTATGAATTGATAGGCGGCGACCTGCATGTGCGTGAGCTGGTCGACCGTTTTTATGACTTGATGGATCTGGAACCGGATTTTGCCGAGCTGCGTGCGATGCATCCGCCCAGTCTGGATGGTTCGCGCGATAAGCTCTATCACTTCCTCTCGGGATGGAGTGGCGGCCCGGATTTATACTCGCCGCGCTATGGCAATCCCTTCCTGCGTGCACGTCACCTGCCTTTTGCGATCGGTACCAGTGCGAGGGATCAGTGGCTGACCTGTATGCTGCTGGCGATGCAAGACCTGGAGATCACGGAAGAAAAGCAGGATATCCTGCTGCAAGCTTTTTTCAAGACTGCTGACTGGATGCGCAATAAGCCTGAGTAGTGCCAGCTATTTTGCAGTCATTCTTTTTTACAGAGACGATATGTTTATCAGGTCGTTAGAATATATTGTATTTCTAAGTTTAAATTTTCAAACCAGCCCGTCAAATAAAATCACATCGACTAACTCTCCGGCAGCGACATCACTTTGATGGTGAGCCAGCACAACCATGCAGTTAGCTTCGGACATGGAGCTCAAAATGCCGGAACCCTGGGAGCCGGTGATACGAACGGTTTGTCTGCCGGTATGGTCAGTGGTGACGATGCCGCGCTGATATTCTGTGCGGCCGGGTTTTTTTCTGATTGGTGCTGCAGCAGGTATGTTGATCGCGATGGATGCTTTTAGCTCTGCGCCCATCATTTGTTGCAGTGCATGCTGTACAAAAAAATAAAACGTCACCATGACAGCGACCGGATTGCCCGGCAAGCCGAATAGCCACGCGCTCTTATCCTCAGATGCAATTTTCCCGAACGCCATCGGCCGTCCTGGCCGCATATTGATTTTCCAGAACAAGACATCACCGAGTCTGGCCATCATCTCTTCGGTGTAATCCGCATCGCCACCGGATACGCCGCCGGATGTGATCACAACATCAGCCTGTCTGCATGCGTTGCGCAATGCTGCTTCAATCAGTTCGGGTTCATCCCGGATGATGCCCATATCAATGGGCTCAATGCCCAATCGGGTCAGCATGCCGTAGATCGTATAGCGATTGCTGTCATACACACAGCCTTCCGGTAAGGGCTCACCGATTGCGCGTAATTCATCACCGGTCGAGAAGTACGCGACTTTTAATTTTCGCATGACGCTCACTTCTTCTATGCCCAGAGAAGCAATCAGGCCCAGATCTGCCGGTGTAAGTCGCTTGCCTTTACAAAGCGCCGGCCTGCCTTTCGCCAGATCTTCGCCGATAAGGCGACGGTTGTCGCCCTGCCTGACTACATGGCTGTCGAAATAAATCTGTGCGGATGCTGTGTCAACTGTCTTTACCAGCTCTTGCGGTATGACAGTGTCAGTTGCTGGCGGCATTAGCGCACCCGTCATGATGCGTATGCAGGTTGCTGCGTTGACCAGGCCGGTGTAAGGCTTGCCTGCATAGGCTGTGCCGGCGACATCCAGCATGAAGATGCCGTCTTTTTTTAATTCTGCGCCATTGAATGCATAACCATCCATCGCCGCATTGTCATGGGCGGGTACGTTGATGGGCGAAATGATGTCAGCAGTCAGGATCCGGTTCAGTGCCTGTTTAAGGGGCAGGGTTTCCGTATCCCGGATTGGGTGCATGCTATTGCGGATGATAGCCTGTGCATCAGGAACCGACAGCGCATCAGCCCGGTAGCCGGGCAGTTGTTGTGCAATTTTTGCGAGTGACGTCTCTGACATGGCAGAACTAGCGTTGCTGCTTAACCGCCGATATACGACATTTCGACTTTGCGAACCGGACGCTCCAGGCCTTCGGTATGGATGCTGCGCAGTTCGGAATAACGGTCTTCGCGTTGCCGCCACAGGTGCGAGATGGCCGAGGTGATCTGTTCATCACTATACTCGCCGCGCAACAGGGCGCGCAGGTCATGTCCTGCGGTGGCGAACAGGCAGGTAAACAGTTTGCCTTCGGTGGACAAGCGGGCGCGGTTACAGTCGCCGCAGAATGCCTGCGTCACGCTGGAGATGACCCCGATCTCGCCGCTGCCATCCGCATAGCGCCAGCGCTCTGCGGTCTCACCAACATAGTTGGGCTCGATCTGCACCAATGGCATGGTTGCATGGATACGGCGTATGACTTCAGCCGAAGGAATGACCTCATCCATTTTCCAGCCATTGGACGCACCGACATCCATGTATTCGATAAAGCGCAGGATCACAGGCTTGTCTTTGAAATAGCGTGCCATCGGTACGATCTCGGCATCATTGATGCCGCCCTTGACGACCATGTTGACCTTGATCGATTCCAGCCCGACGCGATGGGCGACATCAATGCCATGCAACACATCCGACACCGGAAAATCGACATCGTTCATGCGCTGGAAAATGGTTTCATCAAGCGAGTCGAGTGAAACCGTCACGCGCCGTAATCCGGCGTCTTTTAGCGACTGCGCTTTTTTTGCCAGTAGCGAGCCATTGGTGGTCATGGTCAGATCAAGCGGCTTGCCATCAAGCGTGGTGAGGCCAGCGAGCATTTCGATCAGCTTCTCGATATTCTTGCGCAACAGCGGTTCGCCACCGGTCAGGCGGATTTTTTCTACGCCATGCGCGATAAAGATTTTGGTAATGCGGGTGATTTCTTCAAAAGAGAGCAGCGAGCTGTGCGGGAGGAATTGATAATCCTTGTCGAACACTTCCTTGGGCATGCAATAGACACAGCGAAAATTGCAGCGGTCTGTGACAGAGATACGCAGGTCGCGCAGCGGGCGCGCAAGTTTATCTGACAGTAAGCCAGTGGCTGGCTCCGGTTGTGCAGGAATTGCCGGTACCGCATGCAAATAGCGCAGGTCGGCAATAGGGATCAGTCGTTCTGTCATGTTGTTCTTGCAGTTTTTTATGCCGTTAATGCTGTTGTTATCGAGCTGTGGGGTGAGCTTATTTATACAAGCGGCAGATAAGATACCACGAGCCCTGCTGCCGCACAGGCGGCGAGCAGTCTGATGGTGCCCAGTTTATAGCGCCAGATCGCCAGCGCTGCGGCAAGGGCGATCGCCAGCGAGATCAGGTCCCATTGTGCAAACGGTTGCGAAAAATGGAAGACATGGTCGGCGAAGAACACGGCAAGACTGACGATGACGCCGACAACCGCAGCCGAAATCGCCGTCAGGGGTGCCGTCAGGCGGATGTTGTCGCGGGTCGCTTCAACAATAGGTGCGCCGGCCAGTATAAAAATAAATGAGGGCAGAAAAGTGAAATAGGTCGCAACGCTCGCACCTGCTGCACCGGCAATAAACAGGCTGCCAGTACCGAACACTTCTTTGGTCCAGCCGCCGACAAAACCGACAAAGGCCACGATCATGATCAGCGGGCCGGGCGTGGTTTCCCCAAGCGCTAAGCCATCTATCATTTGTTCGGGTGTGAGCCACTGATAAGTGCCGACTGCACCCTGATAGACATACGGCAGTACGGCATAGGCGCCGCCAAATGTCAGTAAGGCGGCCTTGGTGAAAAACCATCCCATCTGCGCAAGTGGATGATGCATGCCGGCGAAAAATGCCAGTGCCATGAGACTGGTCAGGATAATGGTGATACCGGTCACAGAAATCACCAGCAGTTTTTTCCATGAAAACTGTGCATGTGCGGGAGCAGGCGTGTGATCATCAATCAAGGCCGGTCCGTAGGATTGTTTGCCGGCAGCATGGCCTCCGCCGGGCTGGAATTGATCTGGCAACAAACGGCCGCCGATCAGACCGATCAGGGCGGCGATACCAATGATCAGCGGAAAAGCCAACTGTAGTAGCGCAATGGCGATAAATGCCAGTATCGCGATGCCGATCAGCCAGCGGTTGCGCAGGCTGCGGCTGCCTATGCGCACCGCTGCGGCCAGCACGATTGCCACAATCGCCGGCTTGATGCCGAACAGTACGCCAGCGACCACGGGTACATCACCAAAGGCCAGATAAATCCAGGACAACAGGATCAACAGCAACAGAGATGGCAGTACGAACAGCGTGCCAGCCATGATGCCACCGCGCTTGCGATGCATCAGCCAGCCGATATAGACCGCCAGTTGCATGGCTTCAGGGCCGGGCAGCAGCATGCAGTAATTCAGCGCATGCAGGAAACGCTGTTCCGAGATCCAGCGACGCCGCTCGACCAGTTCGGTATGCATCAGCGCGATCTGGCCGGTGGGGCCGCCAAAACTGATGCAGCCGAGTTTGAGCCAGTACCAGAACGCTTCCGAGAAGCTGATAGCCGAAGGCGGGGCGCTTGCCCCTTCATCTTGCTGCATGGTTGGGGCAGCCATTACATATTCGGATAATTTGGTCCGCCGCCGCCTTCCGGTGTGACCCAGACGATATTTTGGGTCGGATCCTTGATGTCACAGGTTTTACAGTGCACGCAGTTTTGTGCATTGATCTGCAAGCGTTCGCCACCGCCTTCTGCAGCGACATATTCATACACACCGGCCGGGCAATAGCGCGACTCCGGACCGGCAAATTTGGCCAGATTGACCGATACCGGTATATCCGGATTTTTTAATGTCAGATGTGCAGGCTGATGTTCGGTGTGATTGGTGTTAGAGATAAACACTGAGGACAATCTGTCGAAGGTCAGCTTGCCATCCGGTTTCGGGTAGTGGATAGGCTTGCATTCTGCTGCGGGTTTTAAGCACGCATGATCGGCATGCGCATGATGCAGGGTCCAGGGCGCTTTGCCGCGCAAGACAACCTGGTCAATACCAACCATCAGGGTGCCCAGTGCCAGTCCCTTGCTCATCCATGGCTTGAAGTTGCGTGCCACATGCAATTCTTCATGCAGCCAGGATTGTTCGAATGCCGCGCTATAGGCAGTCAATTCATCTTGTGCGCGACCCGTGGCTATGGCGGCAAATGCGGCATCGGCTGCCAGCATGCCGGTCTTGATCGCGGCATGGCTGCCTTTGATACGGCTGGCATTGAGAAAGCCTGCATCACAGCCTATTAACGCGCCGCCGGGGAAGGTGAGTTTAGGCAGCGACTGCAGGCCACCAGCTGTGATTGCGCGAGCACCATAAGAGAGACGTTTGCCACCTTCGAAAAATCCGCGGATCGCTGCATGGGTCTTATAACGCTGGAATTCTTCGAACGGCGACAGATAGGGATTGTCATAGGCCAGGCCGACTACGTAGCCGACGGCGACCTGATTGTTCTCGAGATGGTAGAGGAAAGAGCCGCCATAGGTGCTGTTATCCAGCGGCCAGCCGGCCGTATGTATGACCAGTCCGGGCTGGTGACGCGCAGGATCGATTTCCCACAGTTCTTTAATGCCGATGCCGTAGGTCTGCGGATCTTTGCCGGCATCAAGATGGTATCCGGCGATTAACTGCTTGCCCAGATTGCCGCGCGCGCCTTCGGCAAACAAGGTGTATTTGGCGCGCAGCTCCATGCCCAGCGCGAAAGCATCAGTCGGCTTGCCGTCACGGTCTATGCCCATATTGCCCGTAGCAACGCCTGTCACTGCGCATTGTTCGTCATACAAAATCTCTGCTGCAGCAAAGCCGGGAAAAATTTCCACGCCCAGGTTTTCGGCCTGCTGACCCAGCCAGCGCACCACATTGCCCAGTGAGATGACGTAGTTACCGTGATTCTGGAAGCATGCAGGCAGCATCCAGTTTGGCGTGGCGATCGCCTTGCTTTCAGTCAGGAACAGGAAGCGGTCTTCACTGACCGGCGTATTAAGTGGTGCACCGAGGTTTTTCCAATCGGGGATCAGTTCATTGAGCGCACGCGGATCCATCACTGCGCCAGAGAGGGTATGCGCGCCCAGCTCACCACCTTTTTCCAGCACACAGACGCTGATTTCCTGATTGTTCTGCTGCGCCAGTTGCTTTAAGCGGATTGCAGCGGACAAGCCTGCAGGGCCGCCACCGACAATGACGACATCGTATTCCATCGTTTCGCGCGGGCCGAATTGTTCGATAAAGGCAGGATTCTGGCTGGGACTCATGATGTGGGCGTAGTAGTTAAGTTGCGGATCAGGTTGCAGGGTTGGTCTTGCAATTTCGGTGCGACGCTGCTGCCAGCAGGTCTGTTTGGGTTAATTTATGACATGATAAGGGCTTGTGCAGGATAGATCAAAACCATCATCAGGAGAAATCGTGGGTATTGAAGTCAATTTCAGCGGAAAAATCGCGTTTGTGACGGGTGCCTCAAGCGGTCTGGGCAGCCAGTTTGCCAGAACGCTGGCCGAAGCGGGTGCACAGGTAGTACTGGCCGCGCGCCGGGTGGAACGGTTGAAGGAACTGCGTGCCGAAATCGAAGCCAGCGGCGGTGCAGCGCATGTAGTCGAGCTTGATGTCACGGACTATGGCAGCATCAAATCCGCTCTGGCACATGCGGAAACAGAAGCCGGGCCGATCGATATTCTGGTGAACAACTCTGGTGTGTCGACCACACAGCGGCTGATCGACGTGACACCCGAAGATTATGGTTTTGTGATGGATACCAATCTGCGCGGCGCTTTTTTTGTCGCTCAGGAAGCCGCCAAGCGCATGATCGTGCGCAACAAGGCTGATCCTAACCGCCAGCACCGCATTATCAATATCGCCTCGGTCGCCGGCCTGCGCGTGCTGTCGCAAATTGGCGTCTATTGCATGAGCAAAGCAGGCGCAGTGCAAATGACCAAGGCCATGGCACTGGAATGGGGCCGCTATGGCATTAACGTCAATGCGATCTGCCCCGGCTATATCGAGACGGATATCAACAGAGACTATTTTCACAGCGAGGCCGGCAAAAAACTGGTGGACTTGCTGCCGCGCAAGCGGGTAGGCAAGCCTCAGGATTTAGACGGTCTGTTGTTAATGCTGGCCGCTGATGAATCGCGTTTCATCAACGGTGCGATCATGACTGCAGACGATGGCATGGCCGCCTTCTGATGAAAGATGGCTTTGTATTAGTACATCGCCACTGCAGCCCGATACGCTGGGGCGATATGGACGTGATGGGGCATGTCAACAACACCGTCTATTTTCGTTATCTGGAGCAGGCGCGCATTGAGTGGTTTACCGCGCTGGGGTTTCCTCCTGCACCGGGCGGAATCGGACCGGTGATCATCAATGCACACTGCAC
>JACCDW010260243.1_pt1 | contig 14117 bp, 13 predicted proteins | sample 7449781 | NCBI WGS metagenome assembly JACCDW01 (sample SAMN15323449, study PRJNA562643) | freshwater metagenome | isolation source: river surface water | place: USA:Blue River Watershed | collected 2017-08-18 | reverse complement strand
TTTTATTTACCGCCTATTTTACGGCAGCCTCTAACTCTGCAATCACAAATTTAGACATCTGTAAAAAGGCATAAGTCGCCTTAGGAGCGGTCTCTGGATTGCTCATTAATTTTCCCAAAACCGAAGGAACAATCTGCCAAGAAACCCCATATTTATCTTTCAACCAACCGCATCTTCCCGGCGAACCTCCATCGACTAAATGATCCCACAAGTGATCAATTTCTTCCTGCGTATCGACCGTAACCACCATCGAAACACCCTCATTAAAGTTGTGCTGATGTTCCATCGAACTCTCCATTAAATGGAAAGTCTTTCCGTTCAGTGTAAATTGTGAATATTTCACATTCCCCTCTGTGTCATGTTCCCCTTTTTCATACAGCGCTTTGTGAAGTATTTCAGAATTTGGGAAAAGAGAGGTGTAGAAATCAATCGCTTCGTTTGCCTTCCCATTATTGACGCCGTTAAACATCAAATTAGGCGCCAGCTTTGCGTGCGATTCGTGGTTCTTCATAATTTGCCAATTCACCCCAAACTGATCCGCGCACCAACCATACAAGGGGCTCCATGGATAGGTATTTAGCTCCATTAACACGGTTCCATTTTCGGTTAATTTCGCCCAAACACGTTTGATTTCTTCCTCGTCTTCTAGGTTCAAAAAGAAGGAAATAGACGGATTGATTGGGTATCCCGGTCCGCCATTTAGGTGCATAAAGCGTCTATCAAATAAACGGTAATTTACCGCCATGGGGTTTTGAGAGATAGGCTCAAAGCCTGAAAAAGTGCTTTGATAAAAGTCAGCAGCCTCTTTTGCATTCTTGTCAAACCAGAGGCAGGTAGCGATTTCGTATATCATAGTGGGATTAAATTTCGATAGAAATTTTGACTTTCCCTCCTAAACCCTTTTCTACAATGTCATACAACGTCTTCATTGTGACGTTGCTTCCATCATTCTCTACTCTAGAAATGTAGGACCTTTTTTTGTTTATAATAGTTCCTAATTGTTCCTGAGTCATTCTTTTTTGTTCTCTTGCCTGGCGTAAGAGAATGCCGATTTTGAAAGATTCAAAATCCCTCTCTAGGCCATCTCTACGCTCGGTCCCTATTTCGCCATAGACCGAGTCTTTTATTTTTTTCCACGATTTAGTTTCCATTTTTTTCTTCGTAATAAGTACGCATTAAAGTTTTAGCTTTTTCTATTTCAGCTCTTGGAGTTCGTTCCGTTTTTTTAGTGAATCCATTCAATAGGATGACTAGATTCCCTTCGTCGAAAAAACAAAATATTCGCCATATGTTACTGCCTAACTGAACCCTCGCTTCATACAGTCCTTTCGTCCCTGAAATGTGTTTTAAGTAATTTGATGGAACTATATCCATCGTTTCTAGGAGACTGATTATTTTATGGATTTTGTTCTGGGTTCGTATATCTAATGCCAAAAGAAAATCTTCAAAATGGTTTTTATAGGCAATTATCTGTCGGATTGAGTCCATCTGAAATTGCAACTTTAAAGTTACGTTTAAATTTTGTATTTCCAAATGTCCACAGAATTCCTCCGCTATCTAAACAGCTTATTGGTAAAAATTAAATAACTAAAAAAATAGTTAGAAATATTTTGTAACTAAAATTTTAGTTATACATTTGCCTCAACGAAACGCAAAAGAAACTCGAACGCAAAGCATACGAAAAGTAAAACGAATGAAAAAATTAACACAAGCAGAGGAGCAGGTCATGCAGGTCATTTGGAATTTGTCGGAAGGCGGATTTTTGAAGGACATCATCGAGCTGTTGCCGGAGCCGAAGCCACACTCGAATACGGTGGCGACGCTGTTGAAGATTTTAGTGGAGAAGGATTTTGTCCAAATCTCTAATCCGAATCGGAACAATCTCTATTCCGCGAAAGTCTCGAAACGTGATTATTCGGGCCAACGCATGGCCGGTTTAACGGATTCCTTTTTCGATGGATCTTACACGAATGTGGTATCCTATTTAGTGGACAAGAAGCAGATGTCGATCGAAGATTTAGAACTCCTATTGCAAAACCTAAAATCGAAAGGCGATGAATAAGATGGAACTATTTATCTACCTGTTGAAGTCGATGATTTTATCAGGGATTTTCTTCGGATACTACACGCTATTTTTGAAGAACACGATTTACCACGCTTACAATCGCTTCTATCTGTTAGCGTCGATGGCCCTGAGTCTGGTCATTCCTTTCTTTAAACTGTCCATGTTTACCGTTTCTGAGGAGCAGGCGGCAGGAGCGAAGCAGGTGCTGATCTATTTGACACAGCTTCCCGCTTCACAAGCACAGGAAGAGAGCATTGCTTGGGAAATCCTTGTCATAATCGGCATAAGCGCTCTATTTGTAGGTTATTTAGCCTATTCTATTCTGAAGGTTTTCCGTTTGAAAGCGGTTAGTGCCAAAAAGCAGATGGGCGATTTCACCTTCATCGAAACAGATTTGGACGAAGCGCCGTTCTCGTTTTTCTCGAATCTTTTTTGGAAAAAATCGATCTCGATGGAAGACGAAAGTGGCCGCAAAATACTGCAACACGAGCTCGCCCACATTCGCGAGAAACACTCTTGGGATCGCCTTTTTTCTCAATTGATTTGTTCTATTTTTTGGATGAATCCATTCAACTGGATCATGCAAAAAGAACTGCAAAACATTCACGAATTTATTGCTGACCGCGACGCCGTGGGCACCGGAGAGGTGGATGCTTTTGCCAAAATGCTCTTACAAACCTATTACGGTAATCATTTTTTAAATCCGAGTCACTCATTCTATTACTCATCCATTAAACGAAGAATTATTATGTTAACAACCTCCAAAACCCCCAAATATGCCTACCTAAGAAAGGTGGCCGTATTGCCTCTAGTGGCGATTTCTTTGGTCTTATTCTCGATCCAATTGAGCGCTCAAAAGCCTAAGCCTAAAAAGGAATTGGCAACACAGTACACGGTTACGATGCGACCAGATTCTACCACTTTTTCTGACCCTAAAACAGGCAAGAAAGTGTTTTCTGTAGCCACACGTGATATGCCACCTCCGCCGCCACCCGCTGGTGCGCCAGGAGTTCCTGTTCCTCCATCGGATCTAAAAAATGTTGTTGAATCTGCTAAAACTAACTTGCCTGATAAAAAGGCAACTTCATCCGACGTCATTTATACCGTTGTAGAGGAAGTAAAAGGAGATAAATCGAGTGAAATCTTGTTAGTTAGTCAAGAAACAGCTGATAATAATCCCGAAAAGAAAATTTCAATTGATTTTAAAAAAGGAAAACCCCTCATCGTCATCGACGGTGTCATCACCTCTGAGATAAACTTGAATGATCTTAACCCGAACAAGATCCAATCGATGAATGTCTTAAAAGGCGAAAAAGCCACATCAAAATACGCGGAAAAAGGAGCAAACGGTGTAGTAGAAATTACTACTAAAAAGCCCTAACTCTAAGGTTTTAAAAAATGATAGAATAATATGTAATAGCCGGTGATTTTCACCAGGCTATTACCGTTTATACCTAATTGATTTCGGATTCATTTCAGGCCATATTCTTGAGCGCAGACTTGAATGTAAACAGTAAAAAAGCTGTTCAGAATTTCCTATACCGCTAAACTACTACTAAACTACCACCTTGGCGGTATTGATACGTGTATTTTAATACGCTAAGTTTACAACGCACAAACAAGTGTTGGTGAAACCTGAAAAACCACTGAAGAGTAGGGGCAAAATTTTATAGGAAATATGGATACTTTTAATTCCCCCCAAAATAAATTGACGTGTGTAGTATTATCTATTTACGCTGTCATTTTTTTGTCCCTTTTATCATTAGTCGGATGCGTTTCAACTAATTCAATAGAACCCTTTAATTCAGATATTGAAATTAAATTAGAGGAAGTTTCATTTGATTCTGTTAAAACAGATATTTCTAAAATTAGCTATTTACTAGGGGTAAATCAGTTTACCAAAACAGAACAATCAAAACCTAACGAATTGGCTTTCGAGGTGCAAGGCCAGAATATCGTAGTAAATGGGGAAAGCTTAAACCTTCACCATTCTCGAATAGTATTTAAGAAAATGACAGCAAGAGCGTATTCGGTCGAGACCCATTTTAATACGTGGGGGATTAACGCGAAACTTTATATTGATAAATCTCTAAATACGTTCGTATTAGCCTATGAGGATAAAATTTTAAAATTAGATAAAGAGGCAAATTTGTCTTCTAAAGAAAGAATGATGGCATTAGTTTTATTAAACTATTATGATGAAATTCGGACGTCTAATCCATATATAGGCAGAAATTCAAATCAGCGGTCTGAATATGAAGCACCAATTGGTCGAACCTACTATGGATACACTATGGGATGGGGCTTTACAAGAGAGCAATCAATTGACGATGAGCAAGAAGCAAGAGGAGGAGCTGGTGAAGATATTAAATATTACCAATGTAAATTATTGGGAACAAGTACATCTTGCTTCTATGAATCTATAGGTTGTGTGACTATTTCTACATTTAAATGTACGACAAACAATTAGCTATGAACCTTCTATCTCCCATTAACTCACTGATATTCAGAATTACGGTTGCAGGAATTTTCATTGCTTATTTTCTATTTTTGATAAAAGTTCTTAGGCAAATTATTTTGGAGAAATCATTTTCCAATTACAAAAAAACAATAGCGATAATGTTAGTTTTGTTTATTCCAATTGGTGGTCTAATACTGTATTTCGCTTTTTTAAATTCTCAGAAAGAATTTGAAGTTAGTTCAAAGTAAATTTTGAAATTCTAACTGAAATCTACGATTTCACCCCCTGTTCTATTCTTAAATTTTGTTTTTTATCATTCGGATTACGAATGATTCACCCGCACCATTTACACTAGAAGGTGTTAAACATGAATTTATTATGGAGGAGAGGATACCTACATCACATCTTACGAGTAGAGAAATTCGGATTATCAATCTGGCCAAAGATTGTCTCACGAATAAAGAGATTGCAGATCAATTGCAAATCGAGGTTTCGACGGTCAAATGCCATCGAAGGAACCTATTTAAAAAACTAGGACTAAAAGGTAAGACCGATTTCGCGAAATTCTTGTTTTCAAAAATGTCACATAATTGAATAAGAGCGCTAAAAAGTAGCTGGATCCGGGCAATTTTCCGCATAAAACGCTACATCCCGCTTAGAACAAACCCCGGGATAATCGCCGTGAAATCCTTGCAGATCGCGGATGAGTTGAAAATGCAGGTGTGGAGGCCAGCCGCCATTTTCGTCCGAGTTGCCTAGGTGGCAAAGTAGTTCTCCTGCGTCGAAAGTCATTCCCTCATCTATCTCGGCCATATCTTCCATCCCTAGATGTCCGTACAAACTGTAGATATTTTCTGCCGGGTGGTAGAGGATAATCGTGGGGCCATAATTTCCAGAGCCGCGATTAACCTGGTAGCTGTGCACGATACCAGCCAGCGGTGCGAAAACGGGTGTTCCGGCTGGAGCCCAGAGATCAACCCCTAAGTGAATGTTCCTGAAATCGTCTGCATTCGTCGCAAAATTCTCATGTGCCTCGTAGATGACCCGGTGTTCGAGGTAGCCGCCCACACCGTATTTGGCCCCTAATTTTTCTTCCATATAGGCACAAAAAGCGTCGATTTTAGAATAAATACGGCGTTTTAGCTCCTTATTCTTCGCACTTAGATCCAGCGTGATACTGTTTTCAGGCGTTAATGGCTCGTAAAATAGGCGGTTAATCATTCTTGAATTTATTTGCTTACATTTAGTCAAAGATAAATGATGCGCCTGCTATTCACCCTGCTTCTTGCCCCCTTTTTCCTCTTCGCACAGCAAAAATATCAGTTAACTGGTTCCGTGGTGGAGAAAGGAAACGTTTCCATTCCGGGCGCGAGTGTCTTCATCGAAGGAACGACGATAGGGACGCAGGCGGATGCAAATGGGCACTATGTATTGAAAAATATTCCGACTGGTCGACATCGTTTGGTCGCTTCGATGGTGGGGTATTTACCCAAGCTAGTTTCCCTGGAATTCCCCGCAAAAATTTCGGAATTGAATTTCAATTTAGAGGAAGACAACAAAACACTTGACGAAGTGCGGGTGGTGGGTTCACAAGATAAGATCTGGGAAAAGCAATTCAGGGCCTTTGAGAAAGGGTTTTTAGGGGAAAGTTATAATCGAAAAGAGGTCTATATCACGAATAGGGAGGTAGTTGATTTTTCCGAAGACGAGGACGTTTTTACCGCTAAGGCGACTCAACCTTTACTGATTGTGAACAAGACGCTGGGCTATAAGATCACTTATTTTATGGACAATTTTGAGAAGACGAATAGCTTGACGGCGTATAAGGGTTTGGCGAGTTTTGAGAAAATGGTGGCAGAGGACGCGAAGCAGGAGCGGAGATGGCAACGAAATCGTGTGGAGGCGTATGAGGGATCGATGAAGCATTTCTTGAAGGCTTTAGTGGATAATCGGGTAGAAGAGGAGGGATTTAATGCCTATTTATTGAAGCCGGAATACTTGAATAATTTGCGGAGGGGCTTGTTTTTTGATCGGAATAATGAACGGCACGTTGCTTTTAAGGCAGCCGAATTAGCCGGACCTATTACTACAGATGGCTTGCGAACCCTTGAATGGCGAATTCCCATGGAAATTGTGTTTAATAAAAAACGCGTGACAAGACCCATCTTTATGGATGCCCCATACCCTTACACTATTTTGATTCCAAAAGGCCTGATTCAAGTAACGAATACGGGTGATATTATGAACCCTTATTCGATCGAGATGCGGGGAGATATGGGGAAGATAGGGATGGCGGACTTGCTTCCTTTGGACTTTGACATTAGTCAACCTTAGTCTGTTCATCGCCAGGATATTACGAAACGTCTACTTAGCCGGCTTATAGACGTAGATTTTCCTAGCTTCACAAAAAATCACCCTATGCGTTTATACACTCTTGTTCTATCAATCTTATTATTCAGCTGCAAGGATGCGCTGGATACCGTAACCTCGGATCCGTATACAGAAATCCAAAAAGCCCTCTCCATCAATCCCTCCGCGCTAGAAAACTATGCCGCGCAAGGCAAGCCGGCCTACGTGAACAAGGATAATACCGGACCTAATGCAATCACGGACAAGGCTGCCACGCTAGGTCGCGTGTTGTTTTACGACAAGAATCTGAGCACCAATAATACGATTGCCTGTGCGAGTTGCCATAAGCAGGAATTTGCGTTTGGGGATACTGCTATTTCCAGTTTAGGCGTGGAAAATGGGCGGACGGAACGGCATTCGATGCGTTTGATCAATACGCGCTATGCGAACGAGGCGAAGTTTTTCTGGAACGAGCGTGCGGCGAGTCTAGAGGCGCAGACGACGATGCCCATTGTGGATCATTTAGAGATGGGTTTTAGTGGCCAAACAGGGCGCGGCAACATCACTTCACTCCTCACAAAACTGAATGGAATCGGCTATTACAAAGAATTATTTACACTCGCTTATGGCGATGCGACGATCACGGAGGCGCGGATGCAAACGGCTTTGGCCCAATTCATTCGCAGCATACAATCCTTCGATTCTAAATACGACATAGGCCGCGCACAAGTGGGCAATGATGGCGCGCCTTTCCCTAATTTCAACGCTCAAGAAAATGCGGGCAAGAACCTCTTTCTAGCTCCGCCTATCTTTAATGCGGCGAGCGAACGCATTGGCGGGGGCTTCGGATGCCAAGGTTGCCACCAAGCTCCGGAATTTGACATTGATCCAAACTCACGTAATAATGGTTTCATAGGTGTGATCGGAAGTACCAATACTGACCTCACCAATACGCGTTCTCCTTCCTTAAGAGACATTTTAAATGCGGCCGGAGTCGCAAACACGCCCTTCATGCACACGGCCGTTCCTGTCACGATTCGCCAGGTTTTAGCGCATTATAATTCCATTGCCGCACCTGCCAGAAACACGAATTTAGATGCGCGTTTAAAGCCGAACAACATCGGTCAAAACCTCCAAATGACTCCCGACGAGATCAATTCCATGGTTGCCTTTTTGCGCACCTTAACCGGAAAGGATGTCTACACGAACAAGAAATGGGGGAATCCTTTTCTGTAGATAATTGTGTAATATTGTCGGAATAAAATCTTCCGATGAAAAAAATCTTCTTACTCTTAGCGCTGCCATTATTGGCTCAAGCGCAGAAAATTGACAAAATCATTACGCGCTCAGAAACCGAGCGCATCGAAACCTATTTAGCCTCTAACGAGCTAGCGGGCAGAAAACCGTTCACGCCGGGTATTGAAAAGGCGGCGCAATTCATCTCAGCTGAATTCGAGAAAGCGGGATTGCAGAAGACCAATGGTTCTTATTTGCAAAGTTTCCCGATGTATCAGTCGAAGGTGCTATCGGTAGCAGGTGGTCTAGATGAACAAACCTTAGAGTCAAAACAAGTCGCCATTATTTCCAAAGAAGCGACCATCCAGATCGACGAGAAATCGGGTTTTGAAGTGGCGAGCATTAAGGAAGGCGAGAATTTTGGCCAAAATGCCTACCGCATCATGAGCGCAAAGAAACCAACGATCGCGTTCTTACACGAGAGCTTTGCCAAATACATCCCGCGCCTTTCCGGCAGAGGTCCGCTGAGAGAAAATCAATCCACGATTATTTTCGTGGTTGCAAATTCGATTCCTACGAAGTTTAAAGTGAATGCGACGCAGCAAGTAGAGAAGCTACAGCTATCTAATGTGGTGGGCATAATTCCCGGCAAAAGCCGCCCGAATGAATACGTGATCTTCTCTGGCCACTACGACCATTTAGGCATTGGAAAACCCGTAGCAGGCGATTCCATCTACAATGGCGCAAACGACGATGCCGCAGGAACTACGGCGGTGATGATGCTTGCTAAATACTACGCTAAAAAGCGGAATAACCAACGCACCTTGATCTTTGCAGCCTTCACGGCAGAAGAAAGTGGGGGACATGGCAGCGTCTATTTTTCGAAGCAATTTAATCCAGATCAAGTGATGGCGATGTTTAACCTCGAGATGATCGGTACAGAAAGTAAATGGGGGAAAAACAGTGCCTACATCACCGGTTACGAGAAGTCGTCGATGGGTGAAATTTTGAAGAAGAATTTAGTGGGTTCTCCCTTCACCTTTTATCCAGATCCATACCTAGACCAAAACTTATTTTACCGCTCTGACAATGCCACGCTAGCAGAATTAGGCGTTCCAGCCCATACGATTTCTACGTCTAAGATGGACAGCGAGCCTAATTACCACAAGGCGAGTGATGAGATACAGACTTTGGACCTAGACAATATGACTGAAATCATTAAGGCTATCGCGAAGAGCGCCACCAGCATTATCTCTGGACAAGATACGCCTAGCCGCGTAGATACGGCTAAACTTAAATAAACAAAAAAGCCGCTCCTTCATAAGAAGGAGCGGCTTTTCATTTTAAACCTGATTACTTGTTCAAGTTCGGGTTGTTTTGAACTTCTTCGATTGGAATCTTGAAAGTTAAACGTGTATCGTTCGAAGGAATAGGAGTTCCTACAAATTTTAAGTGGTTAGCACCACGATTCACAGTTCCCTTGTTACGCTTCAATGATAAGTACGACTTTCCTTCACCCCAAAGCTCAATACGAGTCTGTAAGTAAATCTCATCTAATAACGCTTTTCCAGTCAATGCATCGATGTAAGATGCATCAGGAACACGTAGCGCCATGATAGCTTTTAACGATTTTCTTGCGCCTGCTTCATCACCTGTTTTAGCACAAGCTTCTGCATTTAACAAGTACATCTCTTCCACACGCATGTAGATATAATCCGCGTCGATTGTTCTTTGACCACCGATCACTTTGTTCGGGTGGTAGAACTTACCAATAGGAGCTAGTTTGCTCGCTGTTGCGAATTGCGCTTTTCTGATGTCATTCGCTGGGATTAAGTCATAAAGAGCTTTGTCCATCCCTTTGATATCACCCGCCCAGGCGTATGAGTACGTGTAAAGGTCCATTTGGCCCCACCAAGAGATCAAGTTTAACTTCGAATCTACTGTGATGTCTACACCCCACATCCACTGGCTAGTAGCTAGGTTATTAAAACCACCTGTTGCTTCCGCAGCTGTCATGATTTTGAAACCACCTGTTGCGATTACATCAGCCGTTACAGTCTTCATCGCTGCGTTGTTACCCATCGCACCGTGAACATACGCTAACATACCTTTCGCTACTGAAGCGTTTACTTCCGATTTATTAGCGCGATTAAAGTCTGCTAACAAAGTCTGCGCATCTGTTAAATCTTTCACCATTAACGCATATACATCCGCCGCTGTGCTCTTAGGCAAGTTAGGATCAGTTGTATTTTTGTACAAAGGTAAAATCTTCTCAGAAGGGTTGTATTCGTTTTGGAAATACTGCGCTAAGTAGAAATACGAGAAGGCACGCATTGCCTTAGCTTGACCCATGTACCAACGACCAGCTGCCGTTGCTGGAACTGCATCGCTTCCACCTAAACCATCGATGACTGTGTTAGCAGCAAAGATAAGGCGGTAGTAGAAACGCCATACTTGGTAGTTATCTTGTTGCGTATAATCTACTGTTGTTTGGAATTCTGTAATCGTTCTGAACCAGCCATAGATAACCGAAGTTAAAGCCATGTCACCAGAAAGTAAGTCACCATACATATCGTATGATTTATGACCAAAGTCATCATGACCCGTTGTACCGCCCGTTCCCGCGCCATACATCGTTGCATAAATACCTGCTACGTTCGCAGATTGTAAACTTGGATTTAAAGCAGAGGCTTCTGCGATTTGATTCGCTGAAATAAATTCGGTCGGTTCCGTCTGCAAAAATTCTTCTTTACAACTAACTGTTCCCATTAGGACAGCCGCAAATAAAAATTTATATACTGTTTTCATCTTTCTATTTCGTTTAAAAAATTAAAACTTAACGCGTAAGCCTGCTGTCAAAGTAGACAATGGCGAGTAACGGTATTGATCAGAGCTTCCTGTTTCCGCTGAGCTTGGGTTGAAACCATTTCTAGCTGAAGCTAAGAACAAGTTATCTCCAGATACCCAAAGGTACACACCTGTAATAGGGCTATTTGTGAAGAATTTGCTAGGGACTTTATATCCGATCTGAATGTTATTTAACGTTAAGAAATCTGATTTCGTAATGAAACGAGTCGATGCAGAGTTTACGTTTGCATCTTGACCAGCTGATAAACGAGGTACATCAGTTGCTTGTCCTTTTGCCGTCCAACGAGCTAAGATATCTGTGTGGTAGTTATTTCCACCTGCAGCACCACCTGAGTTCATCAAGTTAGCATAAGCGCCATCATACGCATAACCACCTAAGCTATATAAGAATTGTGCACTGATGTCAAAGTTGCCTAAACCACCATTTAACGTAAACGCTCCTCTTACTTTAGGGAATGGGGACTTGTTAATGAACTTAGTCGTTCCATCCGCATACGTAGCTGTACGAGACACCTTCACTGTTTTCAATGTTTCTGCTGTAGCAGTAGCTTCGAAATCAGCCATTGACTTGATGTTTTCTGTTGCTTGGCGCACATTATCACCATTAGCATCTGCCCAATAGACGTTCCACTCAGAAACACCCGTCTCTGGATTCACACCTGCAAACTCACGTGTGTAGAAATCAAAGATCGAGTGACCTACTGCTCTACCGTAGATACCATCGATATCGATGATCTTCTCTTTACCCGTTGCTGGGTCGATTGGTAAACGTAACATACGGTTCTCAATCAATTCACCATTAATCGTGAAGTCTAAGTAGTTCTTCTTCGATTGTAATAAGTGAGCTGTTACATCGAATTCGATACCAGTGTTACGTAAAGCACCATCATTCACACGAAGAGACGCATAACCTACAGAAGGTCCTACACGGCGATCGAAGATCAAGTTATCAGTCGTCTTTGTGTAGTAATCAATCGCAACATCTACGAATTTGCCTAATTTGAATTCAGCACCTACTTGCATTTGCTTTGAAATCTCCCAAGTTAAATCTGGGTTACCCTTAGAAACGAATGATAAAGAGATGTTAGAGTTCAAGTTTTGTACTTGGAATAAGTCATATCCAGGGTATAGACCGATACCACCTTGCTCTCCAATTAGACCATAAGAAGCCTTTAATTTCAAATCTTTGATCACTGGAACATTGTCCATGAATGCCTCCTTAGATACTAACCACGCAGCACCTACTGAACCGAAATCACCCCATTTGTTTTTCAAGAAACGAGAAGATCCGTCACGTCTTACGGTAGCAGATAAGAAGTATTTGCCATCGTAATCGTAGTTTAATTGTCCAAAGTATGATTCTAATGAATAGTTATTCGTGTAAGATCCTGGAGGGTTAGAGATAACCGCGTTGTTGAATTCAACACCGTCTGGCATCACTAACTTGTACATAGACGCCCACATGAACTTCGTTTCTGTTGCATAGCTTTCGTGTGCTACGAATGCTTCGAAGTTATGCACATCAAACGACTTCTTGTAACGTAATAAGTTTAACAAGTTGTAGTTTAAGGTTTCCGTCTTCTGCTTGTAGATATAACCACCTTGACCTGCGTTAGGACCGTAGAAAGGGTTGTTTTGGTTATCCAAAGAAGCGTTTGAATATTGTAAACCTAATTTGTTTTCTAATGACAAAGCAGGCGTAATTTGAATATTCAATGAAGTCGCTGCGTTGATGTCGTGTGACTTCGTGTTACGGATACCTAATTTAGCATCAGCAATCGAGTTCGTTAAGGCACCAAAACCACGACCCACACCATAATCGTATTGGTATCCATTGTAATATGGATCACGTACGTATTGAGATGTTGTGTTATCGTGTAAGAATAAAGGATAGATCGGTGGCAAGTTATCCACAAACCAGAATACAGATCCTGAGTCAGATGTTTGACCTGGGTTGTTTGTCACACCGTAAGAGTAACCGATGTTTGTAGTCGAGCTTAACCAAGACTTAGGGTTATGCGTCAAGTTCAAACGAGTAGAATAACGCTTGTAATCTGTGTTTACAGAGTAACCTACATCTTCTAATGCACCATAAGAAGCGAAATAACGAGTCTTGCTATTTCCTCCTGAGATTTTCAAGTTTGCTTCGTTACGATTCGAGTTTTGGAATGCGTAATCAGCCCAGTTCTCCGGGATATAACGACGCGGTGTTCCTGGAACGACTTGTCTTGTATTAGGATCAATTAATTGAGCCGCTGGAACAGTCCACATGTTGTAGTTAGGCATGTTTGCAAACAAGTTTGTGTTTGCATAAGCCGTAGGGTTAGCGTTAGCCAAGGCCACACCTCTGTTATACCAACCTTCCCAAGTCAAACCAATATATTGCTCTGGGTTACGGATGGTGCTGTAACGAGGTAATAAGCTCATGTTTTGGCCTGATTTTAATTCAAGTTCAATCACAGCATCCCCTGTTTTGCTACCTCTTTTCGTGTTGATTACTACCACACCATTCGCTCCACGAGAACCGTAGATCGCTGTTGCAGCCGCATCTTTTAAGATAGTGGTGTTTTCGATATCACCTGGGTTAATCGAGTTAATGTTTCCTTCGAAAGGCACACCATCTAACACGTAAAGTGGACCACGGCTACCATTAACGGTACCGATACCACGGATACGAATAGCCGCTGAAGTACCTGGTTGTCCAGATGAGTTGATGACAGTCACACCGGCTGCTTCACCCGCTAATCCCTTAGAGATGTTAGAGAAGTTTTTACGCTCGATGTTTTTCGCATCTACGACTTTCGCCGTACCTGTAAAGGATTGTCTTGTTGTCGTAGAATAAGAGGTTACGATAACTTCATCTAACGTATTGTCAGATGTTAAGGCTACTTGAACAGATGAAGTGGCACTTGTTACAGCGACCGTAGATTTGTTGTAACCTACGAAGCTGAAAGTTAAGCTTTGGCCATCCGCGGCCGCAATCGAGAACTTACCAGACTTGTCTGTGTTTGTTCCCGTTTTTGTTCCATTTACGATGACAGATGCGCCCACTAAAGGTTGGCCGTTCTCATCTGCTACCGTACCTGTTACAGTTTTCGTTGCTTTCTGGGCGAACGATACCTGCATCATGAACACTAA
>JACCDW012023501.1_pt1 | contig 14118 bp, 11 predicted proteins | sample 7449781 | NCBI WGS metagenome assembly JACCDW01 (sample SAMN15323449, study PRJNA562643) | freshwater metagenome | isolation source: river surface water | place: USA:Blue River Watershed | collected 2017-08-18 | reverse complement strand
TAATGTCTCTCCTCACCCCCGTCCTTTCTGCAAACTGGGACCAGAAGGATTCATTCACCATCGATGGTTACAAGCGCAATGGTGGTTACAAGGCAGCTGAAAAAGCGCTCACAATGGATCCGGATGCACTCATCCAACTAGTTAAAGATTCAGGTCTTCGCGGTCGCGGCGGCGCTGGCTTTCCAACTGGCATGAAGTGGGGATTTATCCCACAGGGAGATAACAAGGAGCACTACCTCGTTGTAAATGCCGATGAGTCAGAGCCAGGTACCTGTAAAGATATGCCGCTCCTTCTAGCTAATCCACACGTTCTTGTTGAAGGCGTAATCATCGCGGCATATGCGATTCGTGCAAAGCACGCCTTTATCTATATTCGCGGAGAAGTTACCCATGTTGCTCGTCGACTTAACAAGGCGATTGCAGATGCATATCAAGCTGGTTACCTCGGTAAGAACATCTTCGGCACCGGTCACGATGTTGATTTAGTTCTTCATATCGGTGCAGGTGCATATATCTGTGGCGAAGAGACTGCGCTCCTTGATTCACTCGAAGGTTTCCGTGGCCAACCACGTCTTCGCCCTCCGTTCCCAGCTATCGCTGGACTCTATGCACGTCCAACAGTTGTAAATAATGTTGAGTCAATCTCAGCAGTTCCAGCGATTGTCGCTAATGGCGCAGAGTGGTACCAATCAATGGGTACCGAGAAGTCAAAGGGAGCAACGCTTTATTCGCTATCAGGCCATGTAAAGAACCCTGGTCAATTTGAAGCGCCACTTGGCATCACACTTCGTCAAATTCTCGAATTAGCAGGTGGAGTTCGTGAAGGCCACCAACTCAAGTTCTGGACACCTGGTGGATCATCAACACCGATCTTTACCGCTGAGCACCTTGATGTGCCGTTGGATTACGAAGGTGTTGCTGCAGCAGGGTCAATGCTCGGCACAAAGGCGTTACAGATTTTTGATGAGACAACCTGCGTAGTTCGCGCTGTTCTACGTTGGACCGAGTTCTATAAGCATGAGTCTTGCGGCAAGTGCACACCATGCCGTGAGGGCACTTGGTGGTTGGTACAAATCTTGCGCGACCTCGAAGAAGGCAAGGGCAGCGAGGCAGATCTACAGAAGCTGCTCGATCTCTGTGACAACATCATGGGTCGCTCGTTCTGTGCCCTTGGTGATGGCGCGACCTCATCTATTACCTCATCAATTAAGTACTTCCGTGATGAGTACATCGCTCACGTAACAGGTGGCGGTTGCCCATTCGATCCATCAAAGTCCACTCTCTTTGCGGAGGCTAAGTAAATGACAACGCTTGCTAACTCTGCGACTGAGGTGACACCGGTCGAGATGATCACCGTCGTAATCGATGGCTTTGAAGTAACTGTTCCGAAGGGCACGCTAGTTATTCGCGCTGCTGAGAAGCTCGGTATTCAGATTCCTCGCTTCTGCGACCACCCACTACTCGATCCAGTTGGTGCATGTCGTCAGTGCCTGGTCGATATTGAAATCAATGGTCGCGCTTTTCCAAAGCCACAAGCTTCATGCACCATTCCAGTCGAACCAAATATGATCGTTAAGACTCAGCTCACATCAACTGTTGCCGATAAGGCGCAGAAAGGTGTGATGGAGCTTCTCCTTGGCAACCACCCACTTGATTGCCCGGTCTGCGATAAGGGCGGCGAATGCCCACTTCAGAACCAGGCGATGAGCAATGGAAATGCCGACTCACGTCTGACTGGATACAAGCGCACCTTTGAGAAGCCAATCAATATCTCATCTCAGGTTCTGCTCGATCGCGAACGCTGCGTCCTCTGTGCTCGCTGTACTCGCTTCTCAAACCAGATCGCCTCAGATCCATTTATTACCCTCAACCACCGTGGTGCGTTGCAGCAAGTTGGAATCTACGAGAACGATCCTTTTAACTCTTACTTCTCTGGAAACACGATCCAGATCTGTCCAGTAGGAGCACTTACCGGTGCTTCCTACCGATTCCGCGCTCGTCCATTCGATCTCGTCTCAACGCCATCTGCTTGCGAGCACTGCGCCTCTGGTTGCGATATGCGTACCGACGTTCGCCGTGGAAAGACGCTTCGTCGCCTTGCCGGTGATGATGCAGCGGTAAATGAAGAGTGGAACTGCGATAAGGGTCGTTGGGCATTTAAGTATGTGACTTCGACAAATCGCCTTTCGCAACCGTTGATTCGAAACTCTGAAGGAGTACTGGTCGAAGCATCTTGGCCAGAAGCTCTCGCTGCAGCTGCAGCTGGCTTGAAGGGTAAGCGAGCAGCAGTTCTCACCGGTGGCCGCATCACGCATGAAGATGCATATGGTTACGCCAAGTTTGCTCGTATCGCGCTAAAGACAAATGACATTGATTTCCGTGCCCGCGTTACCTCTGATGAAGAGGGAGCTTTCTTGGCTTCTAAGGTTGCTGGAAAGTTTGATGTGCACTACAGCGATATCGACAAGGCAGATCACGTACTTCTTCTAGCTTTCGAGCCAGAGGAAGAATCGCCAATTGTCTTCTTGCGTCTGAATAAGAACTTTAAGAAGCGTAGCCTCAAGGTAACTTCAATCGCATCTAAGGGTTCGATCGCGATGGATAAGCTCAGTGCGAACTTCATCAAAGTTGCACCAGGTGCAGAGGCTGCATCGGTTTCAGCAGTTGAACTCTCTGCAAAGTCGGTCATTCTCCTTGGAGAGCGCGCATCAGAGAGCGCAGGACTTATCTCTGCCGCTCTTGCCCTATCTGAGAAGACTGGTGCAAAGCTCGCTTGGATTCCACGTCGCGCTGGAGAGCGCGGCGCGCTCGAAGCTGGCGCATTCCCAACTCTCCTTCCGGGCGGACGCCCAGTTGCTGACTCAGCAGCCCGAGTAGATATTGCAGCTGCCTGGGGTGTGGATTCAATTCCGGCTCAACCAGGTCGCACCGCAGCTCAAATCATCGATGCGCTAGCTGCAAACGAATTAGATTCAGTAGTCATCGGCGGTGTTGATGCTCACGACTTGCTCAATAGCCAGAGCGTTCTCGCAACTTTGAAGAAGAGTTTTGTCGTCTCACTTGAGATTGCAGATTCTTCAATTACTGAAGTTGCTGACGTAGTTCTTCCAGTAGCAGCTGTAACTGAGAAATCGGGCTCGTTCCTCAACTGGGAAGGTCGCGCACGATCATTCGATGCCGCTGTCGATGACTCTCACAACCGAAGCGATGTTCGTATTCTCTCAGCGCTTGCCGATGTCATGGGCGAATCAATTATGCTCGGAACAGTCTCGGCAACTGCGCGCGAAATTGCCCAACTCGGCAAGTGGGATGGCGCACGCGCTGACTTCACACCAGTTGCATCCGGTGCTGCTCCAGCAGCCTCAGGTGATCAAGCAATTCTTGCATCCTGGCGACGTCTGCTCGATATGGGCACACTCCAGCGCGGTGAAGATAACTTGGCGGGAACTCGTCGTCAGACAGTCGCCGTTATCTCTGAGAAGCGTGCATCATCAATCGGTGTAGCAACTGGTGATCAAGTTCGAATTTCAAATAGCCAAGGCTCAATAACATTGCCAGCGCTAGTTGAAGAAATTCACGATGATGCAGTTTGGATCCCACGCAATTCATTTGGATCACAAGTGCTTACATCGCTCAATGCGGTCCATGGCGAACTAGTAACGGTGGTGAAGGCATGACAACGGCAGAACTCCTCGGTCAAGATCCAGCTTGGCTTGTCGCAGTTAAGGCAGTTCTTGTCTTTGCAATCTGCGTAGTCTCAACGTTGATGGCGGTCTGGACGGAACGCCGCGTCTTAGCAAAGATGCAGCAGCGCACCGGTCCAAACCGAGTCGGACCATTCGGTCTCTTGCAATCACTCTCCGATGGCGTGAAGTTGGCGCTCAAAGAGGACATCATTCCGGCAGCGGCAGATAAGGTCGTCTTTATCGCGGCGCCAATCATCGCTGCTGCGATGTGCTTTATGTCCTTCGCGGTAATCCCAATGACCGGAGTGGTCACTCTCTTTGGTCGCGAAACTGCGCTCCAACTCACCGATCTTCCGGTCGGCGTTCTCTATATCTTGGCGGTTACCTCAATCGGCGTCTATGGCGTTGTTCTCGCCGGTTGGTCTTCGGGATCTACCTATCCACTCCTTGGCGGTCTTCGCTCAAGCGCTCAAGTAATTTCCTATGAAGTTGCGATGGGTCTCTCACTGGTTGCGGTCTTTATCTATGCCGGTTCGATGTCGACCTCAGACATTATCAATTCTCAACATGAGCACATCTGGAATGCGGTCATTCTCTTTCCATCATTTGTTATCTACGTGATCTCAATGGTGGGCGAGACCAACCGCGCACCTTTCGATTTAGCGGAAGCAGAAGGCGAACTCGTCGGTGGTTTCCATACTGAGTATTCATCGCTGAAATTCGCACTCTTCTTCCTAGCTGAGTACGTCAATATCGTTGCGGTATCAGCCCTTGCCACCACGCTCTTCCTTGGTGGATACCACGCACCTCCAGGACTCGGCTTTACCGAAGCCTGGTTTGGTGGTTGGTTCACCATTGTCTGGTTCTTCCTAAAGGTGAATATCTTCTTCTTCATCTTTATGTGGCTCCGCGCCTCACTACCGCGACTACGTTATGACCAGTTTATGAAGTTTGGTTGGAAGGTTCTTATCCCAGCTTCACTTCTATGGATCATGATTGTTGCCTCACTCCGCGTTATTCAGCAGAACGGTGCATCACGTTCAGTTGCTCTCTCATTTGCACTTGGAATTGTCTTGATAGTTATGGCGATTTCATCGTTCTACGAGAAGTCACAGAAGCAGGCTCGTAAGCCACTTCCTGCTGGCGAAGCCCCTGATTTCCCAGTCCCATCGCTTCCAGGAGTTTCATCTTTCAGCGCGTCAACACGAACCCATACTTCAATGGAGACAGCAGGAGAAAATAATGAGTAATTCATTAGAGCCAAAGAAGTCAGGGGCAGCGAAAGATGTCAATGACGTCTCTTTCGTTGAGGTTGAACAGCCTGGACCTGCACCACTTGGAAAGCAGGCGCTTGGCTTCTGGGTCACCTTCAAGACTATGTTTAAGAAGAACCTCACCGTTCAATATCCTGATGTAAAGGCACCTACCGAGCCACGTTTCCATGGTCGTCATCAGCTCAACCGCCACCCAGATGGACTCGAGAAGTGCATCGGTTGCGAACTCTGTGCTTGGGCATGTCCTGCCGATGCAATCTATGTTGAAGGTGGCGATAACACTCCTGGCAATCAAGTCTCACCGGGTGAGCGTCACGGCGCGGTTTATCAGATCAATTACCTCCGCTGCATCTTCTGCGGTCTCTGTGTTGAAGCTTGTCCAACACGCGCATTGACTATGACAAACGAGTATGAGCTTGCTGATCAATCACGCGAGAAGTTGATCTTTGAGAAGCAGGATCTTCTTGCGCCACTTCGCGCTGGCATGGTGATGCCACCGCATCCAATGTATCCAGGTATGGATGAGAACAATTACTACCGAGGCGAAGTTAAATCTGCTGATCCATCTCAGGGTGAGATTGTGGGGGAGTCTAAGTAATGGTTATTGAAACTCCAGAAGCGGTGATGTTCTGGGTGCTTGCACCGGTTGCGGTACTTGCAGCTCTCGGCATGTTGCTCGTCAAGAAGGCGGTGCATTCAGCGCTTCTACTCGCATGGGTGATGATCACGCTCGCCATCTTCTACATCGCACAAGATGCGCTCTTCCTTGGAATCGTACAGATCGTGGTCTATACCGGCGCAGTAATGATGCTCTTCCTCTTTATTCTGATGTTGGTTGGCGTCGATGCATCTGACTCTCTAACAGAGACCATTCGCGGACTTCGCCCCATCGCGATCACTGCAGCAATTGGTTTTGGCGGACTCCTTACCTCTCTAATTGGCCGAGCAACTCTGGGACGCAGTCCAGTAGGTCTGGAAGAGGCAAATGCTGAAGGCAATGTTCAGGGCCTAGCTCAACTTCTCTTCTCAGATTATGTCTGGCCATTTGAGGTCGTATCAGCACTTCTAATCACCGCAGCTCTTGGCGCAATGGTTCTCGCTCATCACCAGCGCACCGTTGCTCGTCCAACTCAGCGCGAAAGTTCCATTGCCCGTTTCCGTACCGGCAACCTCGGTAGCGCAGCTGGCCTACCTGGCCCAGGAGTCTTTGCTCGTCACAATGCAGTTGATGTTCCTGCGCTTCTTCCAGATGGAACACCTGCTCCAACCTCTATCTCTGCAACTTTGAAGGCTCGTGGCGACATGCTTGAGTCGAGCCAGTTCCAATTAGATGTTGTTGATACGACGGTAGTGGAGGAGAAGTAATGAATCCATATAACTACCTCTACGTAGCTGGCATCCTCTTCACAATCGGCGCGATCGGTGTTGTTGTTCGCCGAAACGCAATTGTTGTTTTCATGTGCGTTGAGTTGATGCTCAACGCCGCGAACCTCGCCTTTGTAACGTTCTCGCGTATCAATGGAACTCTTGATGGACAGGTCACCGCCTTCTTCACCATGGTCGTTGCTGCCTGCGAAGTTGTAGTTGGCCTTGCCATTATCGTGGCGATTTATCGCTCACGCCGATCAGCATCTGTTGATGATGCTAGTTTGTTGAAGCGATAACTATGAATACCTCTTCTTCTCTCGTCTATCTCATTGCGCTGCCACTATTTGGCGCAACTGTTCTACTTCTCGGCGGTCGTCGCACTGATAAGTGGGGCCACCTCCTCGCAACCTTGATGTCTGCAAGCTCATTTGCCGTCGGTCTCTATCAGTTAATGGCGATGCTCAATCGACCAACTGAAGAACGCGCTATTACCCAGACCCTCTTCAACTGGATCTCAGTTGGTGATTTCAACGTTGATGCTGCGCTGCTATTGGATCAGCTCTCAATCTGCTTCGTACTCCTTATCACCGGTGTCGGAACATTGATCCATATCTACTCGATCTCTTATATGGAGCAAGATGAGAACCGCCGCCGCTTCTTCGCCTACCTCAACCTCTTTGTCGCTGCGATGCTCTTGCTCGTACTCGGCAACTCTTACCTCAACCTTTATGTGGGTTGGGAAGGAGTGGGTCTGGCCTCTTACCTATTGATCGGTTTTTGGAATCAGAAGCCTGCCTATGCGACCGCCTCTAAGAAGGCATTTGTTATGAACCGCGTCGGCGATATGGGTCTCTCATTTGCAATCATGATCGCTTTTGCAACTTTGGGTACTACATCATTTGCTGGCGTAGAAGAGCAAGCGCACCATGCATCAGAAGCTGCGCTCACCGCAATCGGAATCATGTTGGTTGTCGCAGCTGCTGGAAAGTCTGCTCAATTCCCACTTCAAGCATGGCTTGGCGATGCGATGGCCGGTCCAACACCAGTCTCAGCGCTTATCCACGCAGCAACGATGGTTACCGCTGGCGTCTATTTGATCGTCCGCTCCAACTTCATCTTTGATGCTGCGCCTACTGCGCAGTTGATTGTCGTTATCGTCGGCGCAATTACCTTGCTCTTTGGTGCGGTGATTGGTACCGCCAAAGATGACATTAAGAAGGCGCTTGCCGCCTCCACCATGTCACAGATCGGCTACATGGTTCTAGCCGCTGGTCTTGGTCCAGTTGGATATGCATTTGCAATCATGCACTTGCTGACCCACGGTTTCTTTAAGGCGAGCATGTTCCTCGGTGCTGGTTCGGTTATGCATGGAATGAACGATGAAGTAAATATGCGAAAGTTCGGAAACCTTCGCAAATTTATGCCAATCACATTTGTCACCTTTGGCCTCGGCTACTTGGCGATTATCGGAGTTCCACCGTTCGCTGGTTTCTATTCGAAGGATTTGATTATCGAGACCGCGTTTAATGCAGGTGGCGCAAAGGGAATTATTCTTGGTAGCGCTACTCTCCTTGGTGCTGCGATTACCGCCTTCTATATGTCTCGCGTGATGATCCTTACCTTTACTAGCAAGGCGCGCTGGGATGACAACGCTCATCCTCACGAGTCCCCAGCTCTCATGTGGATTCCAATTGCAATTCTCTCTATCGGCTCTGTTGCATCAGGTTTCCTCTTTACCCGAGGGGATGCGCTAGCGAACTGGCTCAACCCAGTATTTGGCGAACATGGCGAGCACCATGAAGAGCATCTCTTTGAGCCGATTGTTGTCTCAGCAATGGCGCTAACGGCTGTTGCTATCGGTGTTGCGATTGCGCTGATGAAGTATCAATTTACTGAACTAGATCGGACCGCTCCAGAGAACGTCTCATTCTTTACCCGCCTTGCCCGCAGAGATCTCGGCCAGGATGCCTTCAATGAGGCGGTCTTTATGCGCCCAGGACAAGCTCTCACTGATGTCTTGGTAAAGACCGATGAAGCTGTTGTGGACGGCGCCGTTCGTGGAGTCGGTCGTTTGGCGATTGGATCTGGAGCTGCGCTACGTAAGTCCCAGAGTGGATTTGCGAGAAGTTATGCGGCATTCATTCTTATTGGCGCGATCGCTCTGATCGCTGGAATCTGGGTGGTCACACAATGAGTTCAATAACTACGCTCGCGCTCTTGCCATTGGCTGGAGCACTCCTTGTGGGGCTACTCCCAAATGGAAATGTGCTCCGCATCAAGCAGGCGGCGCTGGCATCAACGCTCCTCACTGCGCTCTTTGGCATTTACATCACAACTCAATTTGTCGCTGCAGATACAGCGCTCCAATTTGTTCAGAAGAGCGAGTGGATTCCTTCGTTCGGCATTAATTTCTCAGTTGGAGTAGATGGCCTATCGATGGTCCTGATCTTGATGTCAGTTATCTTGACGCCGATTGTGCTCCTTGCTGCTTGGAACGAATCTGAGGGCGGACGTTGGTCAGCTAAGGTCTTCTATGTACTAGTTCTTGTACTTGAGACGATGATGATCGGAGTCTTTGCGGCTACCGATGTCTTCCTGTTCTACGTAATCTTTGAAGCGATGTTGATTCCCGTCTATTTCCTCATCGGTGGTTATGGCTCAGGCGAACGCGCAGCTGCTGCGGTGAAGTTCCTGCTCTACAGCCTCTTTGGCGGACTCTTGATGCTCGCTTCGATCATCGGCATTTATGTTGTCTCTAGCAACGCGGGCAAGGCGAGCTTCGATATTACTGAGCTTGCGCAGCTCCATACCGTGATGAGTTCTACAACTCAGAACCTACTCTTCCTCGGCTTCTTCATCGCCTTTGCAATTAAGGCGCCACTCTGGCCGTTACATACTTGGCTGCCTGATGCTGCAAAGGCTGGTTCGCCAGGTACCTCAGTTCTCTTGCTCGGCGTGCTCGACAAGGTCGGAACCTTTGGAATGATTCGCTTCTGTATCACCATCTTCCCTGATGCTTCGAAGACTTTTACGCCGTTGATTATCGTTCTCTCGGTCATCTCAATTCTTTACGGTGCATTCTTGGCTATCGGAGCGCGTGATTTGAAGCGCTTGATCGCTTATACATCCATCTCTCACTTCGGCTTTATCACCTTGGGAATCTTTGCGATGACTAGCCAGGGACATTCTGGAGCTACGCTCTACATGTTCAATCACGGCTTCTCAACCGCAGCGTTGTTTATTGTTGGTGGTTGGATGATTGCTCGTCGCGGCTCATCAACTATCGCCGACTTTGGCGGACTGCAACGAGTCACCCCGGTTATGGCTTGGACATTCTTCTTTGCCGGAATGTCATCACTTGCCCTTCCTGGTCTATCGAGCTTCGTCTCTGAATTCCTAGTGCTAGTCGGTACTTACACCCGCTACCCAGTAGCTGCTGTACTGGCTACCTTTGGAATTGTTTTAGCTGCGCTGTACATCTTGATTCCAGTGCAGAAGGCGCTCCATGGTCCTACGACTCCAGGGAATGAGAACCTTCCCGATCTCAATCTTCGCGAGAAGGTTGCGATTGCACCAGTGGTCGCGGTAATTATCGCCCTTGGTTTCTATCCATCACCACTTCTCAACATTATTAATCCAGCGGCAGCTCATGTGATTGAGAAGGCCGGATTTACAGATCCAGCTCCAACAGAGAATGCAGGTAAGTAAATGGTATTTACAGCCCCCGTCCTTGAATATGCGCTCCTTGCGTCGATTCTGATTGTTCTCGCTGGTGCGATTATCGGAGTTCTGATTGAAGCATTTGTACGTGCTAGCGCACGTGCTTCTGCTCAGTTATTTGTCTCCATCTCGGCCTTGGTAATTTCATTGGCGCAGTTGATCCGCATGCGCGGTGAGGGCTCAACAACTCCGGCAATGACCGCGTTGGCCTTCGATGGTGCCGGCGTTTTGATGCAGGCATCAATCCTGGTTATCGCAATCATCTCTATCTTCTTAATTGCAGATCAAGATAACTTCACAGCAGCTGCAGCGGCGGTACCTGGTTCAGCTGAAGAGCGACAGGCACACATGGCGCAGTCAAAGACGACCGAAGTCTTCCCACTGACTCTCTTCGCAGTCGCTGGAATGATGCTCTTCCCAGTTGCTACCGATCTAATCACCCTTTTTGTTGCCCTCGAAGTTCTCTCACTTCCGCTCTACCTAATGGCTGGCCTCTCTCGCTATCGCCGATTGGCCTCTCAGGAAGCGGCGTTGAAGTACTTCTTGCTCGGCGCATTCTCATCGGCATTCTTCCTCTTCGGCGCTGCATTTATCTACGGCTATGCTGGCTCACTCAGCTTTAGCGGCATCCAAGCAGCTGTTATTGGTAGCGCTGGAAATGATGTCTTCCTCCTCATCGGTATCGCACTGATGTCGGTAGGACTTCTCTTTAAGGTCGGCGCGTTCCCCTTTCATGCGTGGTCACCAGATGTCTATCAAGGCTCACCTACACCGATTACCGCATTTATGGCGGCAGCGACCAAAGTCGCAGCTTTCGGTGCAATCTTGCGAATCTTCTACGTCGCATTTGCAAACGCTGAATGGCAGTGGCGCCCAGCGATGGTCGTTATTGCAATTGCAACTATGGCCTTCGGTTCGCTAGTAGCAATTGCCCAGAAAGATGTGAAGCGAATGCTCGCTTACTCATCAATTGCTCACGCTGGCTTTTTGCTCTCTGGCGTAATCGCGCTCAGCAAGTCAGGTCTTGATGCATCAATCTTCTATCTCTTTGCCTATGGCGTTGCCACAGTGGGTGGCTTTGCCATCGTTACTTTGATTCGCGATTCAGCTGGTGAGGTCACCGATCTCAACCGCTGGAGCGGTCTTGGTAAGCGCTCACCAATTGTCGCCGGAACTTTTGCCTTCTTCCTATTGGCATTTGCCGGAATCCCAATGACGAGCGGGTTTATTGGAAAGTTCTCCATCTTCTCTGCGGCATACCAATCCGGTAGCGGCGAAATTCTGATTGCCGGTGTGCTTTCATCAGCGATTGCCGCATTCTTCTACATCCGCGTAATCGTCTTGATGTTCTTCAAGGATCCAGTTGAAGATGGAACGAGCGTTGTGATTCCTTCAGCACTTACAACAATCACAATTGCGATTTCAGCGGTAGTCACTCTGATTCTCGGAATCTTCCCAGCGCCGCTGATCGACTTCATTCAAACAACTGCAATCTTCCTCCGCTAATGTCGAATAAGCCCGTATCCAATCTAGGCATACCGGGCATGGCCCCTGCCCTTGAGGCAGAGCTACTCACAGATATGGCGACGGTGGAAGCGCTTCTCCATAGCCATATCCAGGGTAAATATCCATTGGTTGAAGAGACCTCACGCCACCTCGTTGCTGCAGGAGGAAAGCGGCTACGCCCGTTATTGACCCTATTAGCATCGCACTATGGCGATAAGACTCGTAAGGGAATTATCGAATCTGCGGCGGTCTGCGAGCTCACTCACGTGGCAACGCTCTATCACGATGATGTGATGGATGAGGCGCCATTGCGTCGCGGCGTGCAGAGCGCTAATAACCGTTGGGGAAATACCGTTGCAATTTTGACCGGTGATTATCTCTTCGCCAAAGTCTCTGCACTTTTGGCAGATATCGGCCCCGAGGCGGTTCGACTTCAGGCACATACCTTTGAGCGTCTTGTTATTGGCCAAATCATGGAGACTCAAGGACCGAGCGAAGGCCAAGCGCCACTCGAGCATTACTTAGGAGTTGTTGCCGATAAGACCGGTTCGCTCATCTCGGCATCAGCGCGCTTCGGTGCGATGGTCTCCGGCGCACCAGATGAGATCAAAGAGACCCTTACCGTCTTCGGTGAGAAAATCGGTGTCGCCTTCCAATTGGTAGATGACGTCATTGATATTGCATCTGAATCACACGAGTCAGGTAAGACTCCCGGCACAGATCTCCGTGAAGGAGTTCCAACTCTTGTTACTCTCAATGTAATTGCGATGAACCGCCCCGAGGATGCAGAGTTAATCGCGCTGCTCAAAGAGCCGATTAAAGATGAAGATCTTGTTCAGCAGGTCATCAAGGCTCTTCGCGCCCATCCAGCACTTGAGTTATCTCGCCAGCAGACTTTGCAATATGCCCATGATGCTCGTAAGGCGCTCGGACCACTACCCATTAATGATGTGACTGGCGCTCTTTATTCGCTATGCGATGCCATTATCGACCGCACGTCCTGATCTCACCAAGTCAATTGCTAGCGCAATAAGTGCGCACCAAATAATGGCGAAGCCAGCCCATCGCGCTGCTGGCATATCTTCGTGACGGACCCAGACCCCGATAGAGAACTGAATTGTCGGAGTTATGTATTGCAGCAGACCGATCACTGTGTAAGGCAAACGAGTAGTTGAGCCATTGAAGAGAAGTAATGGAATCGCGGTGATTGCACCTGCTGCAATCAAGAGCGTGGTCAATCCGAGATGGTGGCCAAATTGGCCGGTTCCATTGCGCTCTAGAATCAAGAGAAATGCGAGATAAGGGATAAAGCTAAGAGCGGTCTCGATCGCCAGCCCTTCAAGAGCGCCCAAACCGAGCATCTTCTTAATGACGCCATAGCTGCCCCAAGAGAGGGCAAGGGCGAGGGCAATCCAGGGCAACCGCCCGTAATCGATAGTTAATATGGCAACGCCGGTTGTAGCGATTCCCACCGCGATCCATTGGCCAAGGCGCATCTTCTCCTTAAGCAAGATAACGCCGAAGGCGATGATTACTAGGGGATTGATGTAATAACCGAGAGATGCTTCGACGACATGTCCGGCATTGGTCGCCCAGATATAGACAATCCAATTGATTGAGATGAGAACGGTCGTCGTTAAAAGGCCGAAGAAAATTCGAGGTTTGCGGAGTTGTGAAATTGTCTGCCGCAACTTCCTATGGAAGGCGAGAACGATGAGACAGAAGATCAAAGTCCAGACCGCGCGATGGGCGACAATTTCATATGCGCTAGCTGGCTTGAGCAAGGGCCAGTAAAGCGGAAAGAGCCCCCACAAAACATATGCGCTCAGACCGAAGATCAGGCCAAGCGATCGCTCGCTTCTAACGGCCATTAACGGTAGTTAGTAAATTGAACTGCGAAGTCGAATGGTCCTTCTTTAATCTGCTGGATGGCATCCTGTAAATCATCGCGGCTCTTTGAGGAGACGCGAAGTTCGTCACCTTGGATCTGAGTCTTGATTGACTTTGGCCCCTCATCGCGCAAGAACTTGGCAATCTTCTTCGCGTTCTCGGTAGAGATACCCTCTTTAAGCGTGCAACCAATCTTGTAAACCTTGCCAGAGAGTTGTGGTTCGCCTGATTCGAGATGCTTCAATGAGACACCGCGCTTAATCATCTTCTCTTTCACAACTTCAAGAGCCGCCTTTGCGCGCTCTTCTGTTCCCGCCTCAATCTTGATTGTCTCGCCGGCAAGTTCGACAGTGGTGCCGGTGTTCTTAAAGTCGAATCGAGTATCAATCTCGCGGATTGCCTGGTTAATTGCGTTATCTAGCTCCATCCGGTCGATCTTGGAGACTACGTCAAAACTGCTGTCAGCCATTGGCTTTGGCCCTCTCTCTAGGCGGTCATTACTGCTATCTAAAGGCGATTTTTCATCCTTATGTGCCTAAGGTATCCTTTCGCCTCGTACTTCAAAAGCCGCAACACATGTTCGACCCTGGCGGGTTGCCCGAGCGGCCAATGGGAGGGGACTGTAAATCCCCCGGCTCTGCCTTCGAAGGTTCAAATCCTTCACCCGCCACCAT
>JACCDW010941494.1_pt1 | contig 14118 bp, 27 predicted proteins | sample 7449781 | NCBI WGS metagenome assembly JACCDW01 (sample SAMN15323449, study PRJNA562643) | freshwater metagenome | isolation source: river surface water | place: USA:Blue River Watershed | collected 2017-08-18 | reverse complement strand
TTTTATTATTAAGAAATATCTTTGTAGACTCTTGACACCAAGCGTGTGCTTGCTTTATCTTAGAAGCATCATAAACATACTCACCATTAGGTGAGGTAAAATACATATCAGCCTCAAGATGAACACAGTCACTAAAATACTGTCTAGCAGCAGTAGATTTACCAGAACCTGGGAGACCGCGAATCAATACAAGTTTATTAGACATTTCAACAAGTCACTTTTGTTGGACAATTTGGGTGATAGCATACATAAGCATCAAGCTTACTCATATCACGAACACAAACTTTACAATTACTTTTAGTATAATTAGGATTAGGTATGACGGGAATGACAGGAGAAATTTCTAAGTAAGGCTTGTACATCTTTTTTACAAGCTCCATCCCTGCCTGAAATCCATCATACCAACCACGTTTATAATCTTCTGATTCCATGTAACACCCTTTAAGATAAATTTAGGTGGAAGCTAGAATGATATTCAAACATCCCTCTCTCCCAGAATTTTTCTTTTCTAATAGGATCTGGAACTACATATTCTGATCCAGGAAAGTCTAGCTTTACGCCGTCATGAACCTCCGCTCCTATAGCATAGTAAGATCCGAAAATATCTGCAAACCTAGTGAGAGCACCATAAGAATTACCACTAGCTATTAGCACCATGATAGTTCTACCTTCACCTGTAGCAAAATAATCACATACTACTGTATACATCTTTTACTCCTTGGGCAAAGGAAAAATTTTCTTAATGCCTTTATTAAAGAATACGTTGTAAAAATTAACAGCTACAACCATTAGTAGCATTTTTGCTGGTTCATATAGAATACCAATATGATAAGCAGCAGCTATAACCCAACAAAGAGAGACTATCAAAAATAGAGTTCCAAGAGGAATATCTCGTTCTGTCTTATTCATCGTCAGCCTCTTCAACCTGAAGTTCTCCATCTGTATCGCTTGGATCGGTATCATACAAATAGTCAGACTCATAATCAAAATCTCCTGTAGAGATTTTCTTCTTAGCCTCTTCTGGAGAATCTGCTTCTACCATAAATACAGAATCAAATGTATAAGGAACGTACACTAGATACTTAGTCATAATATTTACTCCTGTTTTGAATTTCAACTTATAAATAATTATAACAAAAAAGAGGCTTGTTGCCAAACCTCTTTTGTATATGATTAGTAGTTGTTGTGCTTTAACTTAACAACCAACATCAGTATCGCTCTCTTCAGGAGGTGAAGATTTTTTTACTTCTGTTAAGCTAAAACTGTTATTACCTTTGTCTTCCCAAAACAACTCTGTTCCTTCACTCCAACCCATTTGACTTAATAGATCTGCTGGAAATGGCAGAAGAAGTTGACCTGTTTCAGGATCTTCTTCAACTTGAACTGTCCACATTTGAATCTCCTTCGAAAGGTGTAAACCTTTCTTTTTCAAACTTCATCATATATTCTAGCACTCTTATCAATCCTTGTCCAGCTAAAAAATTCTTAAGTTCGTCAGAACACTCAAATTCTATAGAAGCAGATCCATCAGGATTATCTTGCCACTTAGTGATATTAAAATCATCAGCTTTCATTATTGTCTCCACGAGTTAATAATTTCTAACTTTTGTTCTTTTGATAGAGGAACATAGTCTAACTCTTCAGCCATACTATCTCCATTATTATAAGCCCATGTAAAAAAGTCAAATGCAGCTTTTTGAAGAACAGGGTTTTGAGGCTTTCTATGCATTAGAATATATGTAGGAGACGTAATAGGCCAGTCCCCTGACTGAAAAGTTTCTCTACCTGCTAGTACAATCTTATTGTTGACTTGTATCGTAGTATAAGCTAGCTTGTTTTGTTTAGCATAAGCATATTCTACATAACCGATTGAGTTACGTGTTTGAGAAACATTACCGGCAACACCTTCATTTCCTCTAGCTCCTACTCCTACAGGCCATTCTAGAGCGGTACCAATACCTACTTTATTTTTCCACTCATCACTTACACTTGCTAAATATTTTGCAAATATATATGTTGTACCAGACCCATCAGAACGACGAACAACAGTGATATTTGTATTTGGAAGATTAGCATTAGGATTTAGAGATTTGATAGCTGAATCGTTCCATCTAGTGATCTTACCTAAATAAATGTTTGCAATAGTAGGACCGTCAAGAGTTAAGTCTCTTACACCTTCTAAATTGTAAACAATAACATTACCACCAATAACAGTAGGGAATTGAAATAAGCCATGAGTGTCTAAATCTGCCTGAGTAAGAGGCATATCAGAAGCACCAAACGTAACTGTTCTTGCTTGAATTTGTTTAATTCCTGCTCCAGAACCAATGCTCTGATAGTTTACTTGATTGCCTGTAGCACTTTTATAAGCATCTGCCCACTTAGAATATACAGGAAAAGGAAAGGTAGCTCCTGCTCCAGTTATTACATCTTTGGCGTACACAGTAGACGATACTACTAAACTAGCTAAAATTAAAGTAAATTTTTTTAACATTTTTTCTCCTTAATTTGGGGTATTTATATATTATTATAAGTTTATCCCCATTTTATTATTTCAAAAGTTCCATTATGATGTTCTACTAAAGCGGTACAGGACTCTACCCAATCTCCACAATTCATATATCTAATATCTCCAATATCTCGAATATTAGCGTGGTGAATGTGTCCACAAATTATACCTTGTAGCCCTTTATTCTTTACATACTTTGTTAAAGTTTCTTCATAGTCTCCAATAAAGTTAACAGATTTTTTGACTTTATATTTTAAATATGAAGATAGAGACCATTGTGATAATCCAAGTAAGTTTCTAACTTTATTTAGTAAAACACTAATAGATATACTAACATCATAAGCCCAGGAACCAAGATGAGCTAACCATTCAGCGTTTCTCATCACAATATCAAATTGGTCACCGTGAGTAACAAGATATAGCTTGCCATCAACTCCAATATGAATTGCTTCATTAGCTATGATGATATGACCGAATTCATTGTTGCAATAATTCCTCATAACATCATCGTGATTACCTGGAATATAAACTATTTCAGTTCCTTTTCTGGCTTTACGAAGCAACTTTTGAACCACATCATTGTGATGCTGTGTCCAGATGTTCTTCTTTGACATAGCCCAACAATCAACAATATCACCAACCAAATATATCTTTTCGCACTCAAATGTTTTTATAAACTCAAGCAGTTTATCTGCTTGACTCATCTTAGTTCCTAAATGTATATCTGAGATAAATACTGTTCTGTAAGTGTTCATCTAAAATCCTTATAACCACTAGTCGTAGCTTTGTCTTTAAAAGTAACGGATAAATAGTTTTTAAGATATAGCCACGTAGTAGTGATTACTCCTTGGTCTTTAAGCCTACGAGGAGAAGAATGTAATTTTAGTTTCATTATGAATTTAATATCACCATAAGGTTCAAGACGTTTTGCAGTCATAGTGTCTTCACCATAAAATGCAATGCTAACGTCATAACCATTAGCTTGATCTAGTGCTGACTTTCTTATTAAGCTATTACCGCCCTGTAAAAAAACACCTATAGTATTATTACTAACCCAAGCTATATAATAATACACTTTAGTTAATATACGTAATGAGTTAGATACATTATCGTAAACTAAAGGGCCTGTTATAGCAGCTATTTTTGGGTTTTTTATGTTTGATAGGGCTGTTAACACCCAACCATCACTTAGTCTAGAGTCAGCGTCAATGTTAGCTATTAAGCCATACTTAGAGGCTTCGTAACCTTTTTGTCTCGCAAAAACTACACCTTTTTTATCTTCAAATACAACAATAGCCCCTTCTTGTTTTGCAATTAGGGCAGTGTTATCAGTGCAATTATTATCTACAACGATAATTTCGTAATCTTTAAGAAAAGCAGCTTCTTTTTTAATAGACTGTATGCAGTCTCTAATATATTTTTCTTCGTTATAGCACGGTATAATAAAAGATATTTCCATTAGTATATAATAGCATATAATTATTACAATTTTATGACAAGTATAGGTTTACTAAAATAGAAACTGCTGTACCAGCACAAAAACCAGAAAACCAATTAAGGGTGATATTACGACACAATAATAGTGCTACAGAAAGAAATATGTTAATTAACAACTCAATCATTCAGTGACGACTCGTTTCCATCCCTCACCAATTTTTACCCATAAATGACCGTCTTTTCCTACAGCCAAAGATACTTTTTTATCTTCGTCTGTATGGTTGTCTGACACAACCTTAAAACCTGAACCTACCTTTAGAGAAGAATTTTCAAAAGGTTTAGTCAAAGTAACAGTACCACCATTAATAATACCATATTTTGGAGGCGAAAAACTATCTAGTGAAGGTTTAGGAGGAAGAGGTGCTTTATGAGCGTTTAGAGTTATCAACTCCTTATCTGGAGCTAAAGACTCAGATGGGGCTTTAGCTACTGCAGCAGTAGCCATTACAGCTCCTACAGGAGCAAAAGGTAGAAAAGCAAAAAATTTACGACGATTCATTTTGAACTATACCAATTAAATTGAAAGCAGCCTATAATTAAAAAACAAAGATATACATCATAATCTTCGTCATATAGTTTACGGTAACTTAACCCTAAAGAAGGGTAAAATTGCCACTGCATCAAAATTCCTTCCATATATAAATAGAATTTTTAGTTTTAAATTTTACATGGCTGTAACCTTCGTTATCAACCCACTCCTCAAGAATCTCAGTCACAGGTGTTGTCTGCCACCAATCTTGCATTGAGTATGTACGAGCATAAAAAGATCCAACTCGTACTCCACACCCTACACGAGGATATGTTTCGTTGGGGATAGGGTGATACCCCTCATTTGGATCAAGAATCTGACACATAGGACCAGAATCACCAATACCATCACGCTCACGAACAAGAGAATATTTCATTTTTTACCTCTAGTTTTTTTCGATCAAAACAACGAGCTTCATTTATCTCTATATTATCATATAGATAGTAATCTGGCAAGATAGATGTTTCTTTATCTCCATGACAATGAGCACTAATTATTGTTGCACAGGTCGTAGGATCATAGTAAGACTCAACCATATCTACAGTCTTATTACAAATGCAACAATAATAAAAATTTATATCTTTTAGTTTAGATATCGAGTTCATCTTTTAATCTAGAGAACCTCTATACCTATCTCCAAGCGCGGCGCGGGCGGTGCGAAATGCCTGATCGAGTTCCAAGCTGACTCCGAACGGATAAAACATAACGAACATTGTTAGAGCCTCCCGCAGCCGCTCCTCTCTCGCGAGAAGGCGTTCGATCTCACTACGAAGATCATTGATTAGCTCAAACGTCTGATCCTGCTTGGCAAGCCAATCCAATGCTAGGTCTTGCTTTTCCTTTTGCGGTCGATCAACACGAGCATAGGGACAATCTTGACGTCCACAGTTGCTCTTATCGTCTTCAAAACAACGAAAGCATCCACGATCATGACTCATCACTTCTCCTCCTCTCCAAGGGCGCTTCTCGCGTAATTTGAGACGCAGGCCATGCAGGCTCCCCACATATAAAGCTCATGCGGGCACAGATCGAACTTTGAAGGCGTACCGTCAAATCGAAACCTCTTTGCGACAGGGCGCGGGACGCTCTGGGTAGCGATGCTCTCAAGGGCTTCCCGCAGCGTCGCTTCTCTCTCGCGCAGGCGTTCGATCTCGTCGGCGGCTGCGTGGCATATTTCGGCTTCTTCGCTCCATTCAACATCAACAAAGCGCAGCCGTTTCACGATGTCGTCGTTCATCACCTCTTCTCCCCGCCAAGGGCGGCGCGGGAATGTGGTTTGGCCATGTCACACGTAACACGCCCGTGCCCCGGAACATTCGCGTGCTTTAGCCGCCAGCCGCCGTTGTGTCGCTCGAAGTGTCCTGTTCCCGGCTCGACAACGAGCCCGCAAATGTAACACTTTCCTGACCACCTATTTCGCATCGTTGCCTCTAGAAGCATCAGCGAGGGCGGCGCGGGCGGGCGAGAGGCCAGCAGCCATGTTGTCTATTTGCGTCAGGAGCCCAATAAGATCGCCTGTCAACGGCTTCCATTGCGGCACATGCGGGAAGTGACGCGAAAGCGCGACAGCGAGATTTTCGGCATAGCGAGTTGCCTCATCCCGCTCGCGGCGCAGGCGTTCGATCTCGTCGGCGGCTTCGTCGCATATCACCCGCTCTGTTGTGCGTGCAGACATAGCTGCTTCACGCAGCCGCGCCACAATGTCATCGCTCAGCATTTCTTGACTAAGTTTTTCAGCTTCGGTCATTGGAAAAAACTCTTTCTTGATAACATCAAAAACGCTTTGTGTATCTTCATATGAACGAAAAGGATTATTCATCACTTCTCTCCAAGATCAAGACAATCCTTCAGAGAAGGAAATACTTCTGTAATCTGATACCAAGCATCAGCAGCAACTTCACGATGTTCTTTTTGAGTTTCTGGACCCATACGTAACTGGCAGTAATGAATCCACGAACGCAGAGTACCATTCATATACATACGAGAAACAGTCAAACCTTCAGGAAGAACAGCACGAGCCTGTTCCTTGGCGATATCGTGCTTAGTTGCAAAGTTATAAGCAGTCTGAACAGCGTTAGTCAAATCAACTTGAACTTTTAGCCATTCAGTCTTCAAAGAACGCTTTTCGTAAAGCGGTTCACCAGTTTCGGTATCTTCACCAACAAGAACATCAATTATGCGATCTTCAACTAGTTCAATGCTATTCTGACGGTTCTTCTGATCCTGGAGACGAGCTTCACGAGTAACAAACCCCAGATTCTGGGTAGGATCAGCGTAACGCTGGGAGAACTCTTGAAAGCTAAAAGAACGGTGACGAAGAATTTGACGAGCAATGTCACGAGTTGTTTCGATCTCCATCACAATGTTTACCATCTCAAACGGTGACCAGTGCTTGTGCTTTGCAAGATAACGAAGCAGCTTGGTTGCAGTTAGAGTGTTGTTCTGATTCGAAGGATTCGAAACACGAGCAACATAAGCAATAAACTCGTCAACAGTCATCGGTGCAGCAAAAGGATGATTTTGATTAATCATAGGCTGAGTGACGCCAATAATCTTAGCACTATTCATTATTAAGTTCCTTTATAATAGTTTGAGCTTTGTCGTGAGGTAGATAGTAGGTTAGCATTACTTCGATAGCATTTTTATAATGCAAATTGTTATCTAGGTCTTGCTGCTCATAAAATTCAAGACCCGACTTCTTACGCTTCTTTTTTAGAACTCTAATGTCAGTCATTAAACTTCTATAATCTTGAACAAGAATCTCTCTGAAAAGAGATTCAACGGCTTCATCTTCAATTGTTATATTATATCTCATTTTTTAATCCCATAAGTTGTGAAAATATTTAGCGAAAAGTCTACGACCATTATCTCGTCTATCCCATGCTGCTTTCATGGCATCTCTATCTACAGTCCAAGTATCTTTTGGACCATGTACCATTTCAGAAAGACCGTTTTCTTTCTTTTGCCAATAAATATCATGTTCTCCTGAATAAAACTGGTTATCCCAATCATCGTCAAGAGCACACTCAAAAGCATAGATCATTTCGTCAAGAACCCAATCCCAACGCTCATGGACTTTGTAATCAGGATCCCACTTAATGGGTTTACCGTCTTCGTTAAACTTAATACGATCAGGATCAGGATGAAGATGCTTAGGAACATCTTCAGCCTCGATATAAGGGGATCCGTGCTTAGTTGCTTTGAGCTGTTTCAGCATGGGAACAATAATCATAGATAGAGTACTATCCATACCCCAAGTATCGTAACGATCAATGCGAATCTTTACCTTACGCTTCTTCTTGCTATCAACCCAAGTAAGAAACTTGTAAAGCCAAGTCACAGAACGATCATTGTCCCATTTATAACTTTCTCCTACTTTAGTCTCGGGTTTAATATTACCATGAGCAAGCCACTCTCCAAAAGAATGGACCCAATCTGGTTTAGTAGGAAACCCATGCTCGTCAGGAACCTTTCGAACCCAGAAACAAAGAGCTTCTGCAAGTTGATAAGGTCCAAACCAGTTTGTATAAGGTCCAATCTTAATTTTCATATTAAAGCTCCACGACTAAGTTAGGGTTGAAAGTGTTATGCTCTCTTGGATAACCGTGAGGATTACAGATTACACGACAATCCCCGATTTTATAATCAAAGGGATTATGAACATGACCGTGAATCCACAACTTGATTTTATCTTGAGACAAAATAAAATCATCAAGATTACTACAAAAAGCTCCATTCATGATAGATTCATGCTTATACATAGAGTGAACACTATGAGTAGAAGGAGCGTGATGCCCTAGAATAACAACATTACCATTCCAAGTCTCAGCTCCTAGTTTAATAAGATCAAGAGACTCTTTATGCTTATTAAAGGTATCAATCGGTCTGAGCTTATGATAAACACCCTTTCGATTGATAGTAATTGCACGATAATCGTTCATCAAAGTAGGCATAGACATCATAGTAAGAGGATCTTGCCTATTGAAGTCAGTCCACAGAGTTGTTCCGATAATTCTAGTATTACCAAAATTAAGCCAAGCATTATCCATGATAACGATATTAGGCCAAGGGTCTAGAGCATCTCGAAGCCAGTTAATAGCATCATTCCAGCGGCCACTATAGTATTCGTGATTGCCTGGAATATAAAGAACTCTATCAAACTCTTTGCTGATATGGTTAAAAAACTTCCTATAACGAGCAGCTTTTTCCGCGTTATCGTATTTGGTAGTGACCTCACAGAGTTCTGGATGACGATACAAGTGATGTGCTAAGCAAATATCACCTGCTAGACATAGAATATCTGCTCCTGCGTTATTGATAACAATGTTATCATTAAACTCAAGATGGAGATCACTAACAATTTGAAGTTTCATGGGATTAACTCTTCTATTGATTTAGGTGTGTAGTTCTGTACTTCAACGCAACAGTTAATATGTCTAGCTGTTGGTGCTTGTTGTTGATGGATATGACCGTGTAGATTATACTGAACTTTATACATACTACTTTCATGAATAGGAACATGAGTTAGAACGCAGTTAAAGTCAGGAAATATTCTCCACATCAAAACTTTTTGAAAGTTACATTGAATATAAGAAGCTTTTCCATTATCGTGGTTGCCCAGAATTAGTCTTTTGCGACCACGAAGTCTATTAAGAACTTTATGCCCATCACCAAAGTATACATCACCAAGATGATAAACTATATCTTCGTCACGAACAACAGAGTTCCAACGATCTACCATAACCTCATTCATTTCTTCAAGAGAGGAGAACTCAGGTCTAATAGGAAGGCTGGTATTACTGTCCGTAAATTTAAGAATATTAGAATGACCGAAGTGGGTATCACTTACGATAAAAATATTACGCATCTGATTATCCCTTGTTTTATATCTTATAATAACAAAAAAACCACCTGCAAGCAAGTGGTTTTTTATTTAGGAATCTTATCCTTTAGCTGTTAAGCAGCTTCAGCATATTTCAATGCTAGATCTAAAGCCTTATGTTTGCGAGTACGATTAGTACCAAACCAAGCTGAGGTTAGACGGGTATCTGCGGAACGACCAAGGGTATGATCGGTCATATAGGTTACTGCATTAAAAGCTTGCCACCAAGTACCCGCTGCAAGATCATTACCTGGTTGCTCAAGAAGAACTTCCATTGCGATCCTAGAGTTCTTGCTATCTTCATCACTATTCCCTGTATTAGGAAATACCTTTGTAAAATACTCCTGAACAGTTGCTTCCTTGTAGAACTTAGAAGCGAGAGCAATACCAGCCTCGTGATAAAGCTCGAAACTGCGCTTTGCCAATCCAAGCATTTCGATAACGTATGCTTCATCCCACTGTTGATTATGATTTACACTGATACGCCTCTTAGAGTGAGACTGCAAAGCAAAATCACAAGTATTTTGACAAACAACTCGAATTGCTGTAGAACGAACTTCAATAGCCTTACCACGCTGATGTGGGTTTACAAAAAGCAGATAAGGCTCAATAGGATCATTCTTTACAATTTCAAAAGTATCACGAATCTTAGCAAGACCCCAAACAATCTGGCCTCCCTTAAGAGATCCAGCAGTGTGCATTTCCATATCACCTTGCTTAACAAAACCTTCAAACAAATTAAAAGCTTCACGATTCTGAAGGGGCTTCCAATTAGCACCAACAATATCCATAAGCTTGCCATCAGTCTTACGAATCAAAGCAAACTTATCTTCTACTTCAAGTTCAAAACCACTCTCAGTTTCATAAAACAAAGGAGTCTTTTCAACTTCCCAGTCAATACCAGCCTCTTTAAGCATTTGATCTGCTGTAAGATCATTAGATACACGCTTACCAAGACCGTGCCACGGAACTTCACCAGCAAAAGCCATTGTTTCAACTTCATGTGCCATATTTTATTCTCCTCTAATCTTTTATTATATTATCAAAAAAATAAGCGAGAAACAAGAAGTTTCTCGCTTTAGTTATACTAGATTTATTCTTATTATTATTTGGCTGGGGTTCAGGGACTCGAACCCCGATGTACGGATTCAAAGTCCGCTATCCTACCAATTAGATGAAACCCCAGTATAAATGGCGACTCCGGCACGATTCGAACGTGCGACCCACAGATTAGAAGTCTGTTGCTCTATCCAGCTGAGCTACGGAGCCATTTCTGATTCTTAATAATTATAACAAAACAAAAAGTAGATGACAAGTATTTTTATTCTTTTTTATCACCAATAATCTGTAATAGATTGATAAAAATATTAATGAAGTCCATATAAAGCATTAGAGCGCCAAGTACGCCAGCTTTTTCTCTTTCATCTCCTTCAGAATAATCATACATTGATTTAATCTGTTGAGTATCATAAGCAGTTAGTGCTGTAAATACAAGAACGGCAAGGATGCTAATAACAAAAGCAAAGGCAGAACTTTGAAGAAAGAGGTTTACAACCCCGGCAATAACAAGACCTAGTACGCCCATCATAAGAAATGAGCCAAACTTAGTCAAATCTGCCTTTGTTGTATATCCGTAGATAGAGGCAGCACCGAAAGTAGCAGCAGAAATGAAGAACACATGAATGATGCTACCCATTTTATAAATTGCAAAAATAGAACTGATACTCAGGCCCATAGCTGCTGCAAAAACAAATAGAAATACCTTTGCCGCAGAAGAACTCATCTTGTTAATCATGAACATAAGACCTAAGCTCATAACAAGAGGAGCAAAAACAACAACCCACTTTAGTGGTGTTGCCCAAATCACAGACATTAATACAGGTGACATAGAAACACCTATAGAAACAAGACCGCTTAGTGCTAAAGCAAAAGTCATATAATTATATACTTGAAGCATATAATTTCTTAAGCCTAAATCATACCTAACAGCATTTACAGCATCATAAGTAGAATTGTAGTTTGTTTGCATGTAAATCTCCTTATTTAATATTATACTTTTTATAATATTCTTTTTCTTTTTGTATACGCCAACCCCAATGACCAAACATACCTTTAGGTTGTTTTTCTGTATTTTTAACTAACCTATACTGCTCTTTAATATACTCTTCTAGAGTAGGAATTAAACACTCTTCTGTAGTCAGAATATCATAGTATTCATTCTTTTTTATAACAAGATCTTCAAATAGCTCTTCATCTGACTTCTTTTTAGTATTCCAAGCAGCTCCAGTCATAAGTGGCTCCTTTATGGCGGAAGGGGTGGGATTCGAACCCACGGAACCTTTCGGTTCGTCTCGTTAGCAGTGAGGTGCCTTAGACCACTCGGCCACCCTTCCGTTGTTTTAATCTTTTCTATTATATTGCTGCTTCCATAGAAAGGAGCTTAGACTTAGACTAACCCCTTCTAACCATGAAATAAAAGAACTATTCCAAAACCAATGATTATATTTCATATTACCTCTTAAGATTTACTATATAGTTTTTAGCTATATATTCATTATAGGATTTTTCATCCAATTTTTTATTAAATAATTTCTTCTCAAACTTATCATAATGTAGCAGTGATACATCGTTTTTTTCTAAAACTTCAGCAACTACGTCTGATATAATTTTTAAATTAGGCATACTGAAATGGTTAATTCTAACGTCATTTCTGTAGCTTCCTATCCAGTTCTCTAGAGTAAACCCATCAAACTCGTTTTCTGAAACTTTCCACAAACTTATATTAGATACCAAAAAATTATTAGGTATCTTACCTAAAGAAAGTAAAGGTTTTAAGTCATTTACAGATAATAGCAGTAGTTTAATATCAGGATTTTGCTCAGTAAAACTTTTAAGTATTTGTAAATAACCATCTAAATTTAGACGATATAAACTAGGATCTCTGTTTAAAAGATACCACATTATAAAGTTTTTATTCTCTATATACCAAGAGTCTCTACAATCACTTCTAATAAAAGTGCTTGCAGTGTGTGGATAGTTATTTTGATATTTTAAATGTAATCTACCAGGTATACTAATAACAAATATTACTATATCAGATTTCTTGAAAAAATTCTTTTTGTAATCTTCGGTAAATAGTAACATAGCTTTTTCTATACTGCTACCAGCAGTAGCTTTGTTTATCAGAAATAAGCCGAGTTTATTTTTCAATAAATACACCCAACTATAATGGCCTGCATCACTGGCTACATAACTATCACCGTAAACTATTAATCTTGACATTGGAAATAACAGTATTAACTTTCTTAATAAATGGTGCCGAAGCGTAGTTTCGAACTACGTTATCGTGCTTATGAGGCACGCAAGATATCCAATACCTTCCCATCGGCATTTTGGTGGGTGAGGAAGGATTCGAACCTTCTGAGTTTCTATGTGCCGGATTTACAGTCCGGTGCCCTTCCGCCGTCAGAGCAGCTCACCCTCTAATTGTTACTTTACCTTCCCAATCACCCAAAAATTGTAACCAACTCTCATGGTCAACTGTGATAGGAAACTTTTTTCTATTAGCAAGAAGCTGATAGTAAGTAGGTTTGAATGGTTTAATTTTAGGAACCCACTGACCTGTAGGAGTTTTATCGCCTTTTAAGCCGTTACACTTAGAACAGGCACATACAATATTTTCCCATTGAGAATTACCACCTAACCTTTTAGGTATTACGTGATCATAAGTAACTTCACTAATAGTGAGAGGTCTCTCACAATAAACACAAATACCATGGTCTCTATAAAAAAGCGAATCTCTACGAAGCTTAACTACTTCTTTAGCCTTTAGTTGTTGATTTCTGGCAATAACGGAAGGCCAGTTCATGCTTACTGAAGGTGATTGAATCTTTCTATTATAGGAAAAAACTGAATGACAAGTTCCGTTAAATAGTCTAGTTACTGCGTCTTCAACTGGTATAGTATGAATAGGTATTAAAGATACCGGCATGTAATTAGAGTTAAGAACTAAACATCTCAGCCCTATCATAAAAATCATCTCCTTTATAATTTCTTTTTAGAATATAACACATCTACAACGCATGTGCAAGCGGTTTTTTGACATACTATGGGTTCATTGTATAACTTAATATTAAAATCTAGAATGTTTCCTATGGAAGAACCTTGTAAACATGTTCCTCTATATATTCTTCCTCTCGAATCAATAAATATTCCATCTATTCCAGCGTTACAAACCCAATCTTTAAAGTTATGCATACTAGAAGCTATTAAATGGTTTCCATTGGCTATTTCGGCAGTACTATCTTCCCAAACAACTAGTTTATGACTGTGATTTATATGTTTTTTTTGATTTTTAATGAGATCTGATATTGTAGATAATTGTAACTCATCATACTTAGGAAGTTTTATTTCAATACCTCCAAAATTATAACTTATAGGAACCCATTGTATATATAAGTTTTCAACCTCATTAAATAATTTTTTACTATAATCTATAGATTTTTGAAATAAAATACTATTTGGATGAAGCATAGATCTTACTACTAATAGCTTAGACTTACTAGTCAAATATTTACATTTTTCAATTAAAGAATCGTCATCAAAAAATTCTGAGTGTAGAGATATTCCTAAATAATCCCAGACTATGTTTATAGACTTCCACCAAGATAAACTTCTACTACCATTAGTTACTAGATGAAT
>JACCDW011155098.1_pt1 | contig 14119 bp, 5 predicted proteins | sample 7449781 | NCBI WGS metagenome assembly JACCDW01 (sample SAMN15323449, study PRJNA562643) | freshwater metagenome | isolation source: river surface water | place: USA:Blue River Watershed | collected 2017-08-18 | reverse complement strand
GCCAGGCCAAGGACCAGTCGCAGAATAGGCCGCGCCTCCTCTGGCGGTTTTGAACGTCGTGAGGCTAGTGTAGCTAGCAGAGCCTGATCGGTTATCTATACCATCGACTCTAACGATGGCTTCCGATCCTACGCCCGATGTATTACTGGCGTTACCGCAAACGAATTCAGTCCCTTCCCAAGTAGATACGCCCTGAGCTCCCTTAGAAATGGGCGCTTCGTAAGGCATAAACGAGAGAGCACCCACGGGAATAGAAGCGTTGCCGTTAGAGGACCGAGACTGATATAAGGTCTTACCGACGAAATCCTTATCTCGGAAGTAAGCACCAAGCGGCAATTGTGCAACGCAACCTGATAGCTCAGGATGCGTGTCGTTGTCAAACACTTCAGATAGGGCGTTTGTCTTTATTTCAACATTATCGCTAATGGTGTCTGGATTTACCGGGAATGACGGTGTCGCCCAATCCTCATATCCAACGCGATTCAAGGAGAGCTTGCGGTATAAGTCAACTCGAGTTCCGGCATAGTCTGGCGGGTTTTCCGGCGCCTCCACGGTGTTCAAGAGAGGTAGAGGAGCCGACCCCGATAGACGACCAGTGCCGAGGTCGGTTGTAAAGCTTAACGCAGATAGGACCTCAAACCCACCCTTATTAGGTAGACTTAAAGTATTGACTGGGCCAAGCGGATTATTGAATAACTGAGTCGCCTGACCAGTCGTCAATGGTCCGAGTCGGTACGGATCATCACCAAATCCATATTGGGTGCCGAATGGGTTACCTTGATAAGGTGATCTTGAGTAATATAGAGTGATTTCATTGGTCGAACCACCAGCCGCCAGAGGGGCCGGTGAAATAACACCGATGCCGTCTGAGTTCTCGGTGAACGTGTTGATCGTCGCCGAAGGCGTAAACGTCGCCGTAGCGTTAGTGCAAATCATCCGCCCGTTGGTCGTCAGGAATCCACGATCGTATGCGAACAGAACGCACTCAATCATGTACTCTCTATTGTCGAACGTAGAACCAGACGATGCCTTCGAGTAATCAATTACTTCAGAGTTAAGAACGAACGTAAGATCACCATTTGAATCTACGTCTAAGAGGAAGGTAGCGCCATTGTAACTATCCTTGAGTAAGTTAGTCGACGATCCAGGAGCACCTACATAGATTCGGTCGCTATCGAATGGGGTGGCAGATGGTTCATACTGAATAGGTGAGGTCACACGTTCATATATGCCGGTGATTCTAGCCGGACCCGTGAAAGGCGGGAACCTAATTCCCTTGAAAGGAACACCTTGACTATTCGCTATCTTGCTGATCGAGACTTTTTCACCAAAAATAGAGTACGGGCCTCCAGCGGGAGTCTCGCCGTACGTTTCCCCAGCAATCGGCGTACATATGTAATAACCCGGATGAGAAGGATAGCTCACTAAATTCGGGTTGAATAAAGAAGTTGCAGCGACAGGACCCTGCTGCGCACTTATCAGAAAATTTATACCTGAACTAAAGTAAGTTGTACTCGTTGCCGACGTCGGATAAACCGGTACGTAGTGCAATCCTGGACGGGGCAATAAATCCATCGGCATCTCAACGTACTGTGAGCTACCAATGGAGTTTTTGAATAGGTCCAATGGATCGACGGTCGGATTTACGTCAGAACCGGTTCCCGTCTGGTCCTTTTTGGGCATCAATCCCTGATACGACTCGATAGGATCAAAATACCAGTTATTATGATCACCATCTCTAATGATAGTGTTTGGGAATAACTGGTAGGTGTAAGGAGCGACCGACACGGTTTTCGATCCAGCATCGACCATTACTTCAGACGTGTTGGCATATGTTCGATCATTGCCTGTCTGAACATAAGGGGAATTCACAACGCTGACCGGAATCATCGGGTTAGCGTTGTTGAGACCCTGCCGCAGTAGTGATCGTGAAGTGGTCGTCGGACTTCCATCATATACAGCAGAGTGTATGTAGTCGGGTTTATGGGAAAGACCACGACCAGAACCATAAACAACGGTGAATTCGATCCACGCCGGGATTTTCTCCACATCCCCAGCACTACTCAAGGTTGCGATTGCATCGGTCCACTCAGTTAACTGGGTTCCAACTGTTCCACTAGCAAATTCGATTAATAGATCGCCAGTTGATGGGTCGATCGATACGTTTACGCCCGACCCGTTCTTAAGTATCTTAAGACCGTTGATCGTTAGTAGTGGGTTAGAAGCCGTCGGCGAGGTCGTAGCAGGATCCGACGGCGTTCCACCATTCGGATCTGAAGTCATTCCATCAAAACGAACCAGTACGCAGTCTTCTACTTCATCCGGCAACACGAACCGGAACTGACTATCTGGTATTCCGGAAACATTCGTAAATTGCGATTTCAGGATTCGAATTGAATCGCCGTTCCACCAGTAAGGAAGGACACCGACGGTTCTTGTCGCGCTGCCTGATGTTTCCCACTTTATGATCGCCTCATATGGAGCGATCTTGAATCTGGCAGACAAATCTGTAGTACCAGCCGTATCAGATGATACGGGCACTCGTATTGGGATTGAAAAATGCTGCGTGACGATCGAGTCGGACCAAGTACGGCGCAATCCGTCCGGAGGATCTAGCTTTGTGAGACCCGCTATTGCAGAGTTATCGGTGATTCGGTCACCATATAGAACCACAGACCCTTGTGAAGCCGCTGCTCCGTAGCTTTTCCAAGTGCTTCTTAAGTTACCCTTCAGAAGCTCTACTAAGTTCGTCTTTAAGATAGAGTCATAGTCGAACTTATCAGCAACAGAGTGCCGGAGATCTAAAATATCGGTCGAAGCTATCTGATCCGAGTATAAACCATCCGGGCGTACTGAGTAGAGAGTGAACGACGAACCTGAAACATGTGACCTTGGAGTTGAACCAAGTACACCACGAGTTAGATATACGGTATAGCTCGTAGGAGATACCGTCACGACGCTCGAAACTGAAACTATCTCTTCGTCTATTTTGAAATAGGCTTCACCGAAATCAGTCATTCTCGATAGGACTGTCCCAGCGATACTGGTTAAGGAAAAGCTAGAGGCAGTGTCCGATAGAGCAGCAGGTAAGGTGATGGCGTTCGTGAACTGCGTAGCGTCGGATCGAGTACCGGCTGATGAGTTACGATTAAACGCACCGGCCAGGTTACTGGGAGAAAATGTGGCCGAATTACGACGCCACACGGAGCAAAGCGGAACGGCATAAACGTAGCCGTCCGCAGTTCCGAACGTCGCGGAATCGCCAGTTCCAGCCCGCCACAAACCGGGATCGCCTAACTCGCGGCGCATGTTGGTGAAAGGAACTGTGGAAACAGCAGAGAGTGCTCCCTGAGCAAACACGGTCGTTGGATCAAACCCCTCTGGATTCGAAGCCAAACCCACGTTTTGGACTACTCTAATACGATATTGAATCTGGACTCTCTTAGTAGTTTCGTAGTTTATATCTGGATCTACGAGTTCATCCGGAAGGTAAGAAAAACCGCCCTCAACGTTGCCGAACTTGTATATGAAACCACGCTGCGGTTTGCCTGGCGCAACGGCAGTAGTGGTCGTCGTGCTGGGAGGATCAACGTCGATTCTTTGTAGCCAGACCTCTAAAAACACGAATTCTGGCTGATTTCCACCGACACCGGAAGATGGAGGATTAAGCTGGATCTTATTCCAGTAATCGACATCATTAGCGGCGAGCGGAGGGCTTCCAGTGCGCGTACCGGCAACCGGTATAAGCCAACCGTTCACGACTGCCCAGGAAAGGTTTCTAACCTCACCGGTTTGATTTTTTCCGAAATAGAAGGAATTGGATAATGATTGGTTAGTGTAGAAATCGCCCCTAGGATTAAGCTCATTCATGAGCCAGCCGGATGGAACCCGACTACGGACCTCTTCTGCCTTACTTTCTAAGTCAATTAATGAGATTAAGTTTAACTCAGAGTCCAGCGGTGGCTTCGAAGCCTGAAAAACAACAGAAGCGTACTGACGGTCGCGATCGTTTATGTATCGAGAGACGCCAGAGCCAAGGGGATTAGTAGGCATATCTGCGGGCTCCGTTAAAAATAAGTCAAGTTAACTAGTCTATTAGCGACCTACGATCAGAAAGTCAGTCGCCATGTCCATGTAAGCGTTCCCGTTACCGACTTATTTATAACTGGGAAAGTCAGATAGTTACATAAGGTGTCTTTACCTACCAAATCGACATTTGGATCATATATACCGTTGGGCGGTGTAACGGGGTTTCTTTCATTTAAGTTAGAGCTAACATCCCCGCCAATTAGTCCCATTTCCGTCAGTGGTCCTACTGCCTGTCCGGGACCGAAGGAAAAGTTAAAATCGACTACATTAGTAGGAATGCCACTGATATTGCCATTTGAATCTATGAACTGGGTACTAGCCGCAGTCTTCCTGGCGATTTCATTCCACAAAGATCGCTGATTCACATTGGCTGGAGGTGGTGACAGCGGGTTCGTCCAAGATGGACTCCCTGTACCTACCGCTAGAGCATATATGCCGTAACTAGGCTCCGACTTGTCTTTCATTAAACGAGCGATCAGTACGCCAGCATCCAAAGTAACTATATTCTTTAGAGACCCACATGTTGACTCCCCATTTTCGGGGTCAGAATAAGTGTATCTAATTTCCCCCTTGATACCACCCCGATAATAAGTGTCGAGCTTCACGTCGCTATAACCTATAGACACAGACTGCTTGGTGGGTCTGGCGGTGTCTCTAATCATTTGATTCTCCTAAATCGACTATACTAACTCACCTACACCGCCGCCATCATCAGAGAACGAAGATAGTAAGCCTTCGACACCAGTAGATTCGGTAACCAACTTAACGCTCGAGTAGGCGACTCTCTCCGGTGCTTCAAATCTAATAACAGCAACGTTTGCATGAACGGAGTTCTGAACTCCCGGAATTGTACCCTGGACTCGATGAGAATTGAACGCCTGCTTCAAGGCGTTAAGCAACGTTATGGCGCTTTCAATATCGAACGCATCAGGAACGGTAATTATATTGGTGATATCATTAACCATATGGGCCCCATCTGAGTCGATGTGGTCCTCGTAAAGCCTTTTAAGTCTATTCGCTAACAAGACGATCTCAGCCATTGGCTGAGTAGCGTTAACTAAAGTCTCTGTCGAGTTAAGAACAGCGTTAGCATCGACAACTACTGAAGTGGTCGATGATATGGAAGAACTAGTGGGGACTGATTCGACGTCAACATTAACTGGTGATGGCGCTGGCACTTTTTTACCCTCTAAACGTTGGGACTTACGCTAGCGGTCCACGGTACCCAAGAATCACCGAATTTTATATATTCATACGGCGTAGAAGAAGGTCTTGCGGCCATTTCCAACACTGCCCCACTGGCCAGTCGGACATCGTACAACCGACCCTTAGCCTGGGCGTTTAGTCCTTTGGCATATACTGGCAAGAACCACTCGTTGTAGTTACCATCACTTTCATTTGTGCCTTCGGTATAACCAGTAGTTGTGAGCGCATTGACTGAAGCCGTACCATCCAATACCGCTGTATAAGCCGAAGCTAATGCTATCTGTGTTGATCCATCGCTATTTCGAGACCTTAAACGACCAATTTGCCCGTAAGTGCCATAGTTGAATATGTTGTTTGTTAAAGTGCTAACGCTTAAACCTGACTCGCCACCGCCACAGAAGAAGGCGGAAAACGGTTGATTATCGTTCGTTTTAGTATCTCCGAGCGTGTTGCATGATAAGGCGGAGTAAAATGTGCCTGATCCAGTGAAGCTTGTGTAAAAGAAAAATGCGCCAGGGGATGCGACAGTTCCTGTTCCGTCAGAGAGCATAAGATGACAGTAATGGTTTATTCCGTTGTTAGCGTTATTCAGCGCCATGTTTTGGCCATCGAATGACTGACTAAAAACGATTTCATCCACTGATGACGGTCTAGAATTTGTAGTGCCGCCCGATGGAGCGGACTTACTAAATATGAAATCGGACCCATTCGAATACAGGTTATCGATGATCAAATAAACATAGTCGGAACCACCAGATAATGACGGTGGACTTTTTAAAACAATCCAAGATCTATAATCCGACGAACCGCCATCACCTTGAACGAACACATTCGGATCGTAAGAAGTACCCCAGTCGTTTGTCGATGTGGACGTGGCTAAAGTCCCGCTGGTTCCGTCGGACGCATAGCAACAGGATTCGACAGTCCAAATACCGGTAGCAAAAGTGGAGGTGTCGACAGTAGTACCTATTAACATTTCTGCAAGGTACCAACACTGCCACTTTGTAATACCACTAGCACTCGAGAGGTCACCCACTAGGTGGTTGACATCGTTCTGGTAATTCAATTCAGTCGCCATATGTCCACCTAGAGGCTATCTTCAGAGACAGCAGGTTTAATTTTCAAGTGTGATGACGATTTGATTATGTGTTGGTTTAACTGCCCTATAATATCGTCCACTAATGCTTTAGCCATCACTACCGGGTCTTGAACATAGCTAAGGTCCGGGATATCGTCTGATTTCAAGACATTATGAGCTAGTCTGTAAGGCGTAGTTACGCTCGAAGCGACACCAGGCACGTGATGTAATGATAAGACGTCTCTTATCGTCTTAATACACTGAGCCGAAGAAATCGCATCAACTGGATTTAATATGAGAGATACTAGATTAGCCGAAACGAAATCGTCTGTAAAATGTATGCTATTGCCGTCTTGGTTAGATTTCACCACGTGGTTATAAACGTTTTGTTTTATGCTAGATATCCAGTCAATGATTGACGGGGTGTCGAAGTAGAGGCCGGATCCGGTATCCTTCAAGTCGTACACCGGGCTAGAGACGACTTGACTCTCAGCATCCGGGAATTGGTGGGCTATTACACTTAAAACATGACCATTAAACGATTCAGTAACCTGCTCGGCCACTCTGACAGCATACTCCCATGTCGTATACAAAGTGACGCTGTTCGACGAATCTCCGGTCGGATGATATGTCGTATCCGGTATGTGAATGTTATATTTTAGAGTGAGTTCGTCTATTAGCGTTCCCAGTGATGTGATATCGGTAGCGTCTGGAGCTATGATCGTATCGCCAACGTCGGGCGTTAAGTGGTAGGCTACGCTCGATATATGGTCATTAAATCTTGATTTAAGTAAGTTCGCTAATAAAACAGCACTGGGTAAGTCGTTAGCAGAAAGCGAGTATCCTATGACGTCTATGTTGTCTGGCGATATATGATACGAACCCGGCACATTCGTGATATGGTAGTCAAAAGCCAATCTAATTTGATTCACTGAAGCTATGTAGTCAGGCAAGAAAGAATCATCAAAGCTCGAGGTCGCGTAATGAGGGTATGTCGACTCGATGTGCGATTTGATGGAGCGGGATATCTCATTAAAATAGTCGACAGCATCATTCAGATTGTCCACAAGCTTTACTGGAACTGTATGCGAACTGTCAGCATGGAAATGGAACGCGAACGGATTGTTAGTTATGTGTAATGATTGGTGATAGGCTATATCCTGTAGCGATAAGAAGCAGTCTGCAAGGGTATATGGAACGATAATGGTGTTATTGAATGTATCCACCAAATCGTGAGGGTCAGAGCTTGCGATATGTGATTGATACTTTAGAATTAGCGCATTCACGTCTGCGATGAATTGAGTTCCAGCAGCAATGGGCCCAACAGCGTCTGGCACTGTTACTACGTTCACATCATCGTTTTCTTTCGAACCGATATCACCCGAGGAATCGACTAGCCCCACATTTGCAATCGATTCTAGTGGGGTTTTTAGTAGTGTCAGCCCTCCACGGTATTCCAGAGACTGAGTTTTAATCATCGGTGGAGTGTTATCATACAACTGCGTATCTGCCAGTAAGTTCGGTGAGGACAAAAAGTCGTCGGTAGGCGAACCGCCAGAGTATGACTTAAATCCACGATGATCGTGTGGAAGAGGCGATTTTAGATGCTCTGAAGATGCTATTACACCAATAGTGTTCAATAAGTTATGAGACGGAACGAGCCCGTTGGTCGACGTTAGCCTTCCAACGCTATAATTTACGCCTCCCCATGAAGAACGAGAAATTTCGAAGGGGCTGAATGCACCAAATGAAATGCACTTTCCATTGGGTACTATGTTGGATATGAAGTCTATGGAGCTAGCTGGAAGGGTTAGTACATCATATTGGGCAGAAATCACCGGAACTTGATTATCGTCGACATACACAGTCACGCCTGACACTGGATCTCGTACTAGTCTGTATGTATGATTAACACCCCAGTTGATCTGATGTAAATAATAAGAGGAAAGCAACGACGCATCGCCGCCTCTATATAGACCAATATATCGATTCTCAGGCAGCTGATTACTATCTTTTATAATGCTAACAGAAGACCAGCTCGATATCGATTTCGATAGACTTAAGTCGATGTCGTTTATAATGCCATCACCGGTTCCAAATTTAATCGAAGGACCATCTGCACCATCCAAAAGATCATTATAGGAGAAATTGGCAAGATAGACACTATCAGCATAAACAGACACTAAGTTCGTATCAAAGGATTTAAATAAGTTAAAGGAATGGTAGTTCCCGTCGTTCCAACTAAACGGTATGATGGCGATCTGTTTTAACTCATACGCATCTGAGGGATCTCGCGACCTTATGTTAATGTAGCCCTGTTTGTTTGTGTCTTCACATAAGATAGCGTAAACGTTTTTGCCATAGTTCGGGTACTGACCAGGACCCTCATCTACGATGAACATGGGACCGCAATGATAAATCTCTGCACAAGCTACATTTAGTAAAGCGCCAGGGACGTAAGAGTCGACCTTAACTCTAAAATCAGATTTCCAACTCCCGTCGGGCTTGACGATCTGAGGTACAGCGTTAATGTTATTAGCCGTGTAAAGCTTATAGCTAGTGGAAGATTCATCGGAAATTTTCAAGACTCTTTCGATCACTTCTGAAGGAGCTGTACCTGAAACCACCCAGTTCGGATAATCAAGTTCCGGAGCGCTCATTCCAGACCAAGACACTTTAGGTTCAGGATTTGAATCAGTTCCTCTGTACGTGCCCTGCTTTATTCCGCATTTAGCCCAAACAGAACCTTCGATAATGCGAACACTGGTGCTCGATCCTTTGAGCGAATCGTTCTGAATACCGGTTATGCGTAGAACGATTCCCGCATTAGTGGTCTGCGCAAATGCTATTTCTTGCTCGGCAGCAAGATTTATTAAATCTGCTATTTGTTGTATCGGGTCAGGGTAAGTAGACAAATCGATTAACGATGTTATCCTTAAAGTTATAACATAACCATCGTTGATCGAAAAAATAGCCAGATCATTAGCTTTAACCGATACGGACGGCTGGATCACACTGCCTAGAATTGTGGCTGGTTTAGGGTCTGCTTGAATGAAAGATAACGACGTCGCAAATGTCCCGTCATTAATAAAGACCCCGAGACTTCGGTTATCGACTCCAAAACTTCTGTAGTCACAAGACGTACTGAATTCGACACTTATGAAATTCGACTCATTGAGAACTGGTTCGGTCCTCAGGTATGCTTTATACTCTCCGTTCACATTTCCGGAAGATTCTGACTGTTCCAGTGTCACATAGGACATCGAGTCAACTATCAACCTGTTCGTAGGAACGGTTGATAGGAATTCAGTGCCGCCTTGCCCTATCGACACCCACGGATAGGTAGACTCGTCTTCTGGAAGAACGGAAGGATAGTACGAAACTGACTTGTTTTTACCTACTTGGTAATTCGTCGCTGGGATAATGTTGGCTCTTACGAATTTCCAGTTACTGCTGTTAGTAGCAGACCCGTCTAAAGAACCGAAAAACACCTGGTGTATAGGGTTTAGCTTTAAGCTGACGTCGGCAGCATTCGGTAGATCTTCATACTGAACGCTTGCTATTTCTGTTGTGTTTCCGGCAAGGTATAAGAAAGCGTTTCCATTTATGTCTTTGAATAGCCGATAACTTGTCTCTACGGTGAAATCGTGGGAACTTGAGGCCCAGGAATAAGCGTCTTGTGGTAAGCCATTTTTAGTTAAGATTCCGACCTGATAAGTCTTCTGAACCGAGTTCACTTCGTCATCGACGTAGTGAACGCCAAGCTTTGTTAAATGGGCATTAAAGACGTTTCGAAGTGAGTTCGTGAATGCTATGGCTGAAGACTCGTCTGTTGGGTCGTCGATTATTATCAGGTCTGTTAAGTCTAAATTCTGATGAATATTGTTCGGGCCTTCGGTCAGGTGTGAGTTGTACGTAGTTTTCATATGAACTAGCAAGTTTATTAAAGATGATAGGTCATGTGCATCATTCAGTGCAATGACGTTAAGCGTATCATTAGGTTTGTGGACGCCCGTATTCACGATATGTGAAGAGTATTTCAGCTTTATGTCGTTCGCAATCGTTATGGCCGAAGAAAGATTTGTGGCAGTGCTCTTAATGGCACCAACTATCGTGGCCTTTTGACCGTCAGTTAGACCAAAACCGACCCCTGAATAATCACCGGAATAAAGATAAACTTCACTGTCCGATACTAAGAATCGTGACACCATTTGAATGTCACTTGAGTAAGTCAGATCGATCGGATGAGAGTAAAAAGGAGAACCTGGAACGACTGATTGAGAAACCGTTTCATTACGGATAACGAGAGTTTTCGACGGAACGTCGATAAACGCACTTCCGTCACCGTTGAACACCCAAGCATCAGACGAATTTTGCGGAAGTGTTATCGGATCATAACGAACGTTCGTTTCAGAGACGGTGGTGTCGAAAACCGGATACATTATTCGATTATTCGGGACGTTCAATAAGAGAGTGGTGGGATCATTCAACGCAGCGGTATAGGACCGTTCAATAGCTTTGTATTTGTAACCTGTCTTTTTGGGTTCGTACGGTGAGCGAACCGTAGAACCGGCTGCAACCGGATCTAAAAGAAAACTTCTTTGCCTATACTGATGATCAGGGAGACCGGAAGCGCTTCTGTTTTTCTCTTGATTCAGTACGAACTCGCTAGAGTTTAGTCTTTCAAATTGAGTGGGCAAATTATTTATTGATTGATAAGTGACACCTACTTGGTCGCCTGGAGAAGGCTTATCAGTAAGAACAACGGCACCTAGCAGCCCAAACACCGCGTCGACTGAAGCCGGGTTTGATCCGTTCAATGTGACAGTTACATCCGATGGATCATCGGCGATCTGCGCTGTTCTCGGATCGATGAGTATCCAAGCTAGGGGTCCGGTCCCAGGACCACCGGTTGGAACTGATATTTGGGGCAAAGATAGCTTAGAGTCAAAGTCGTCATTCAAATGAAAAAAGCGATTTTGAATGTGCTCCATAAATCGAGCATGGAGAGCATTCAACGTTAGGTAGATTGAACTATTAACGTAGACTTCCGTGTAGATCTTGTAGTTGGGATCAGAAAAGTAGTGGATATTAGGGTCATATGGAACAGGCGGATTTACAAAAGGCATCGGACCGTTGTAGGCATGGGTCTGGATCTTTTCAAGAAGCTCAGTAGTTAATGCAACCAGTGTGTATATATCAATCGCATCACTAGATAATATTGTGTTATATATGTCTGCGTTTAGATGAACGTTATTACGTATAAGATGAGCGTTAAACTTCGACTTTATCTCGTTCGCAAGAGAGAAACATTTACTTATAAGTAAATCTAAATTTATTGTAGTAAAGCTCGCATCTGAACATTGAACTAAATGTGCGTTGATTACTTTCTCAATCGTGAAAGTTCCGTTATTTGAGTCATGAGAGCTGCCTGAAATCACGACCTGATTACCAACGGATGTTGACGTGAAATTCGCTGTCGGTATTTCGAATGTGGTCGGGGATTTCACATATAAATTCGATCCAGACAATAAAGGCAACGGAGGCTTTGTGATCGAACCTTTGTTCACGAATACAGTTCGATCTAACACCGACGATACGCCAGTAAAGGTGATTGTTGACATTATGGCACCGAATTCCCACCCAGGTCTTTAAGGTCGGTAACTGTTAAAGAATATGAGATCGTTCCCATACTCGAAACATTGCTTACGATCTTGGTGTTTGAAACCCATCTAGAATCATTAATTGACATTGTGGAAGGGACTACGGTCAATCCTGTTATTTCTGATTCAATCATTTTCTTAGATAGATAGAGTTCGATCTGATCGGTATTAAATCGAAGTCCACTTGGTTCTTCTCTTAGAGCACTTATCGGTATAACAGCCGCCGGGTACGGCAAAGGAGATGTTATCCAAACAACTGGCGCAGAACGAAAATCAGCGTCCGCAGTCTCAGTTAAATCCCCATTGTAGGAAATAACACTCCCTGTAATTGAACATGGTGCGAAAACAGCATTTTGCATGCTGCCCGTACGTAAAAAGCAGGAAGTATTCAAAGGAGCGGTTCTCCATTTCTGCGATGAACCAAGATGGAGAAATTGGTTTAGCGTATGCTCATCTAGAGATCTGCTTATAGACGTCACAAGTCTTATTAGACTCTCCTCATCCGTGGCATGCTGATATGTGAACGGGGAATAGTCTGCTACGCCAGCATTTCTATCAGTGAACGTTCCACCATGATAAACGGCGGATGATCTGTGAGCTAAGTAAAGATCAAGTAGCTTATTCGCAGAAAATATCAAAGAATTCGTAGATGCTGTCGGCAGATATGACGAGTCCAACACATTTTCTGTGTCTAGAGTAGAATGCGACTGGTTTAAGCGATGATTATCGTAAGAGACCCACGCATTGTATAAGGCCCAGCCTATTTCCGATAACGACGAAAACGGTGAGCTGGCTGGAAAACGGACCTCTTCGTTATATTCCACAGAGGCCGTACCATATGGTATAGAAATTTCTTTATTCAGGTCGAGTCTAATATAAGAATCCGGCGACACCTTTTGCCCCAACACTAAAGGTTCTGCCATTACGTTTGAAACATGAAATGGGGTGGAAGGCGTCGTAGATAAAGTGTCTTCGGAGTCTATCGTACATGATATGTCGTATTCTGATTCGAAACCGTCAGATTCTACCCGGATATCAACATGCCAACCATATTCATTTTCTGGGCAGAAGTAAGTAGAAGATCCATAAGACACGTCGCAATATGAGTTAGAATCTACTGAAGTTATTGTCACGAAAGTCTTAGGAACGCCGTTAGAAGTCACAGTATAATTCGATTGGTTAGATGCAGAAGCAGAATCTACTGGGGTGTTGAATATCAACCGAATGTTCGCATACGTTTTGGATGAGTCGAAGTAGTCCTTCGAATAATTAGTAATGAAGGATTTTAATAATGAAATATTAGATGTACCGCTATTAGTAAGAGGTCTAGGAATTTCTTCTGGGATAATAACAGGGACTGAACCAGCACTAACGTTATTGGATATATCGTAAACGTCAGTAAAGCCGACATCCCATTCATCAGCTGAAAACGACACAGTCGGTATATTGAATACTAAACCTTCGTCCGGAACCGGCTCGGAAGTAGACACGTAACTTAATACCACATACTCAGAAGGATCGGCCCGATTACTGAGAGTCGCGATCGGGGATGTCGAATATGGCTTCACAGGTCTATCGAACAGGACAAGCAAGTTCGATTCGGTATATAAAATGGATTTAGTAGCGATAGCGGGATCGAAGACTGTTGCCGGGAAATTATGCGCAGAAGAAACAGCGCCACCAATACCATCCAGAGCTGGAACACCATAAATCTCTAAGCTGTAGATGGAACCGGTTTTAAGCCTATTCTCTAAAACGAGTTCGAACTGCTGCAGATCATCTTCATAGGCTCGAATGCTGACTATAACCGGAACTATCGATCCTAATGTTACGGCCGAGAGTTTATAATTTTCGGGTTTAAAGGCTTCGCTAGATACCACTTGCTTATCAAACTTCACCCTAACGGTTTGGCTAGACGTTACATGCACTATGTAATTAAACGGTGCATAACCGAAAGCCGAAACAAGCCCAGGAACTATGTTACCTGGGTAACTGTAAACTGATCCGGGGATTCCAGAAAATGGCATGATAAATTTTACTGGACAACAGAATCTCAAATATGACTATGGCCAGGTGGATTGTC
>JACCDW010624218.1_pt1 | contig 14120 bp, 14 predicted proteins | sample 7449781 | NCBI WGS metagenome assembly JACCDW01 (sample SAMN15323449, study PRJNA562643) | freshwater metagenome | isolation source: river surface water | place: USA:Blue River Watershed | collected 2017-08-18 | reverse complement strand
TGGCCTTGGTGGTGCCGGACAAAGCACAGCGTGTGCGCAACTTTCATCGCAACACGCTGGAGTCACTCAAAGAATTGCTGGAGGCCGCAGGGCTGCATGCGCCCTCGGAGCTGTCACTGCGCCATGTCATGCGCAGAGTGAGCCATGCTGAGACACGCCCCTTGTCTGCGCTTTACCCGACCGTGGCCCAAGGGAGCTTGCGCCACGCCGACAACGCAGAGGCCTTGAAAGACCTGCCGCTGATTTTTCAGGATCACTGGCTTTCAGCGAGCGCTGCTAGCTTTCAAGCCAGAACGCTTCACTGATTGCCGTTGTTGGTATTGGGTCGCGGGTAGACCAGCATCTTGTCACGCTGTGAAGGCGCAGGTGGCATCGCAGGCACAGGCGGTGGTGGTGGCTTCACTTCCGCAGCTTTGGGCTCTGGCTTGGGCTCAGGTTTCGGTTCTGGCTTGGGCTCGGGCTTAGGCTCGGGCTTGGCTTTGGCTTGTGCCTGTGCTTGGGCTGCCGCCACAGCAGCCGCTTTGGCGTTGGCATTGGCCGCGTCCAAATCCTTCTTGAGTTTTTGAATCTCAGAAATCACAGCCTGTTGGCTGGGACCGGGGTTGGGTTGCGGACGTTTGGACAAGTCCTGCACCTTGGTTTCCAAAGCCTGAATTTGCTTTTGCAGGCCTTGCAGTTTGGTGTCCAAGGTTTTACCGGATTGGTCCGCCACCAAGTTAGGCACTGCAGCCATCGTTTTTTGGATTTCCTCAAAACGCTGCTCTAGTTTGCCTTGCAATTCCGCTTGCTTCTCCAGCTTTTCATTCAAATCGTTGAAGGTGCGGCTGGTATCGACAAAAGCATTCACGGTGGCATCCAGGTCAACCACGCGCTTGCCCACAGCCAGCGACATCGAATCCAGCTGCCGGATGTTTTGATGCATGCGGGTGGCGATGGCGAAGAAAGTGCCCAGGCCAATCAGCAAGAAAGCCAGCAGGCCGCCCAAGATGATGCGCGAATGATGAACGCTGCGCTTGTGCGACTCTGTGATTTGATCCATCACGGTTCGCATGTCCTGGCTGATGTTGGCCGCCACAGACGCTGAGCGGGTCGACACCTCGGCCGAACTCAGCACCACGCCGGTCAACTCTTCCAACTGCTTGGCGACCTCGGTGGAATCGGCAGCCTCTGCCTCCAGGTCGTCCAATCCCTGGGCCAAGGCCGCTTTGTCCAACTGGGCCTCGGGCGCCGATGCCGACACTTCAGGCTTGGCGGCGTTCGCCTCAGCGGAATCCGCCGTAGGCGATTCGCTGGCCGCGTCGCTGGTGTTCTCTTGCGCCATATGAGTTCCTTTGAATTACTTTTCGAGTCGGTCCAGGCGCTGGTTCAATTGGTCCACTTCTTCACGAAGCTTGACCACGCGTCCCACGAACTCTTCTCTACGTGTATCGACTAAGGAGGCTGCAACTTGAGGGGCTGGTTCCGTTTCGCTGTGCTGCTCAGACGCAAGCTCGGGGGCAGCGGGTGGGGAATGGGGCGAATCAGCATCCTGCGAAACCAGGGTCGGATCGCGCAAATCAGGGGCGTCAGGTGGAAGCTTGATGCGGTTTTCAGTGGCGCCCTTTTCCGAGACCACCAAGACGTTGTCGCCTTCCTCGACGACGTCGGAAATCACAGGAATGCGGTTTTCGTCAATCGATTCATCCGGCAAACGAATTCGGTTTTCTTCGCGGTTGTCTTCGGGCAGCAGAGCCCGGTTCTCCCCTGCAGACGGGTCCGCGTCGAGCTTGACGTTTTCACTGCCCGCGCCGTGAGACGCATCGACCGACACACGGCGGTCAATGACCGTGTTGGAATTGGTGACTTTTTCGACGTGCTCAGGCTCAGGACTGGCGGTCCCGACGGAGCCGCTCCTGCTTTTGGCATTGATGGATCCCTCAGGAATCACCACCTCATGCTCTTTGGTACTTCGAATAATGTCTTCACTCATGCGGAATATCCCCCTCTAAGCTATCGACACGAACCCCAAGAAGTTGACTCAGTCCTGCAATTGGGTTTTGATGGACTTGACCGCCCGCAACCAAGACTTGGCCATGGCCGGCTGGGTTTTGATCAAATTTTCAGCCTCTTGGCGGGTGGCGTAGGGACCCGTGAGCAGAATGAAGTAAGCAGCCCCGGTCTTGCGCTTGGTTTTGAGAATTTTGGCGTCCTTGAAGGCTGCCTGTTTCGATTGAAACAGTTCGATTTCCTGCTGGGTGTCAAAGGCAGCATGTTGCAGCACCCAGCCCGTGGCAGGCAACTTGTCGAGCCAAGCTCGGTCATCGCTGGGCGGGGGCGGCACTGGTTCTGCCTTGGCCACGGGAGGCACAGGCGCAGGCGCAGCGACAGGGGGGACTGCCGGTAGGGTGACAGGCGGGGTCGGCGCAGCAACCGCCTGTTTGCTCTCTGCCGCGGCCGAAGGCGTGGCGGCAGGCGTAGCGGGCTCGGGCTTGATCAGGGCTTCTTTTTCGGGGATCAGCGAGTCATCCGGCTTCACCGGCAGCTGCGCAGTGCTGGACATGCCCACCGACGGCGTGGCCGCAGCAGGCGCAGCTTCCTTGGCGCTGACCGGGGACTGGCGCGACAAATAGCCCTTTATCGCTTCAAACTCCGACTTGATGAAGTCTTGGTACAAGAAGCTGAAAACGACCAGCGAGACCAGCAACACCAAAAGCACGCCCCAAGCCAACAAACTGTTTCCCTTGGCGCTGGGGGCTGCGGGTGCGTCCCAGCTGCTGGCAGCGGGTACCACTTGCTCCAACTCGGGCGACGTCAAAGGTGCAGACTGCGCTGGTGAGGAAGAGGCAGACGCTGCGGCATGAAACTCAGCTGCGGCTTCGTCGAAGGTTTCAATGCGCTGCAGCTTCTTGGGCGCAGGATTCTCAGACTCCAAAACCCATTGCATCAAATTTTTACCGAAGGCTGCGAGCTTTCGCTCGTGCGGCTCCAGGCTGTTGACCAACAGGATGACGTGGATGTTGCTGGCCGGAAAGCCATTGATCAAGCGCGCCAGCAGTTGCAAATCAATCTCTTGGATGGACTGCGCGTCCGGAAAAATCATGTAGCGCTTGGTGGACGCCTTCTGCGCTTTGTTCAAGGCATCTTGAACCGAGACTTCGGACAGTATTTCGTTGAAGCGCTGCACCAGCTTTTCAGAGTCGGCCGAGGTCCACAGTTCGACCTCGATCGCCGGGTTTTGGCGCAGGTGTTGTGCAATGCGTCGCGCGTAGTGGGCCAAGCCCACGTCGTCCTCGCCCAGAATGGCCAGGTTCAGGTTGCCTTCGCTGAGGGTCTTGAGAAGAATGTCGAGGCGCAGTTTGTCGCCAGGGCTTTGGTAGAAATCAGTCATGGGTTCGCGGATTCAATCAAGCCGTTCATTGCATTAAGAAACCATTTTCGTCGTACCGCATATTGTCCGGGATCTTCGGGGTGGGCTTGACATACCCCTCAGCGCCTGGGTAACGGTCGTTCAGGCTGAACACATAGGCGATCACCTGGGCCACCGCATGGTAGAGAGACTCCGGAATGGGCTCATCGACCTTGGTGGTGAAGTACAGCGCGCGCGCCAACTCGGGCGCCTCAAACAACTGAATTCCCTCCTCTTTGGCGGATTCGCGAATTCGCCGGGCCAAGTCATCCGTCCCTTTGGCGATCAGCATGGGGGCGCCGTCTGCGGTGGGGTCGTATTCCAGGGCCACGGCAAAGTGTTGCGGGTTGGTGATGACCACATCGGCGTCTTTCACCTTGGCCATCATTTTGTTGTTGGCCATTTCGCGCTGGCGGCGGCGGATTTGTGCCTTGACCTCCGGACGACCCTCCGCATCCTTCATTTCGTCCTTGATTTCTTGCTTGGTCATCTTCAGTTTCTTATGGACTTGGTAGCGCTGCAACGGCACATCTGCCACCGCAATCAGCACCAAGCCCATGCTCATCCAGAAACAGGCATCGATGATCATTTCACCGGCATGGCGCACCGCCATGCCCAGGTCCATGCGGTTCAGGTTCAACAAGTCGTCAATGTTGTGCATGACCGACAGCAACAAAATGGCGCCCACGATCACAAATTTGCCAATCGACTTGGCCAGCTCAATCAGCGCCTTCATGCCAAACATGCGCGCCAGGCCACTCAGCGGGTTGAGTTTGTTGAATTTGGGGCTGATCAGCTGCATCGAAAAAATGAAACCGCCCGTCAAACCCGACGAAATGATGGCCATCACATACAAGACCAGCATGATGGGCAAGACCAGCAAAAAACCATCGAGCAAGGATTGCGCAAACAAGGAGGGCATCAATTCCGCCTTGTCCATCACCTTGCGGTCAAAAGCCAGCTGGTAGGTGAACAACTGCCCCATCTGCTTGAACATCCAACTGCCCATGAGCGTGAAAAACAGGGTGGCTGTCACCAACAGCACGGCCGTTGGCAGCTCCACCGAGCGCGCAACCTGGCCCTCTTCGCGCGCCTTTTGCAGCTTTCGCGCTGTCGGTTCTTCTGTTTTTTCGGAGGAGCCTTCTTCTGCCATGTCAGGTCAGCAGCAAGCTGCGAAGTTGATTGAAGGTTTGGACCCAGAGCCAGTTGATGCGGCCAATCACATTGGGCAAGGCCAGCCAAAGAATCAAGAAGCCGGACAGCACCATGGCGGGGAAGCCCACCGAAAAAATATTGAGGCTGGGCGCGGCGCGGGTGACAAAGCCCAAGCCCACGTTGACGAACAACAAGGTGATCAACACTGGCAAGGCAATCAGCATGGACGCCAGGAACATCATGCCGCTCCAGGCGATCATCTTGCCCATGAAGGCCTGCGTCATCAGGCTTTGGCCAATCGGGAACTGGGTGAACGACTCCAACAGGATGCCAAACACAATCAGGTGCCCACCAATGGCCAAGAAAACCAGGGTGCCCAACAAGGTGAAGAACTGCGAAAGCACCGGCACGTTGCCCAACGTAGGGTCAATCATGTTGGCCATGGTCAGGCCCATGGAGCCGGACAAGGCTTGGCCGGCAATGACCAGTGCCGCCGTGGCCAATTGCATGACCATGGCCATGCTGAAACCAATGAACAGCTGGTTGAAAATTTCCTTGACGCCCACCACGGTCACAGGGTCGATTTTGGGAATGTCGATTTGCATCGCCACAAAAACGGTCAAGCCAAATGAGATCAGAATGCGAATGCGCAGATTGACAGCGCGAATGGAAAAAATCGAGGCAAAGCCCATGAAGGCAGAGATGCGCAGCAACGGCCAGATCAAGGCATAAAAGCGATCGACCAAGTCAAGCATCAACAGGTTCATGGGGCCTCGCTCACCCAAACAAGGTTGGAATGCGGCCAAACAACACCCGGGTGTAGTCCACCAAGGTGTTGATCATCCAGCCGCCCAGAATGGCCAGTGTCAGGCCCAGCGCCACCAATTTCGGGATGAAGCTCAGGGTTTGCTCGTTGATTGACGTCGCTGCCTGAAAGACACCGATGATCAAGCCCACCAACAAGGCCACGCCCAGCAAGGGCGCGGAGATGAGCATGGTCATCCAAAGTGCTTGGCGTCCCAGATCTACCACCATGGCTGTGTCCATCGCGACCTCACTTGAAAATAAAACTTGACGCCAACGAACCCATCAGCAGGGTCCAGCCGTCCACCAGCACAAACAACATCAACTTGAACGGCATGGAGATGATCATGGGCGACAACATCATCATGCCCATGGACATCAGCACGCTGGCCACGATCAGGTCAATCACCACAAAGGGGATGTAGATCATGAAGCCGATGGTGAACGCGCTTTTCAGCTCCGAAGTCAAAAATGCGGGCATCAAGGTGGTGAAAGGCACATCGGCTGCGCTGGCAATTTCTTTTTTCTGCGCGATTTGCATGAACATGGTGATGTCATCTTCGCGCGTTTGGTGAATCATGAAATCACGCACCGGCGCCTCGGCTTTGGCCAGGGCTTTTTCGAAGGGCATGTTGCCATTCATGTAGGGGCCAATGGCGTTTTGGTAGATGTCATCGAACACCGGCGACATGATGAACAGGGTTAAAAACAGCGCCAGGCCAACCAACACCATGTTGGGAGGGGTTTGCCCCGTACCCAGGGCTTGTCGCAAAATGGACAAGACAATGATGATCCGAACAAACGAGGTCATCATCAGCAGGATGGACGGCAACAACGTCAGCGTTGTCATCAAGGCCAGCAACTGCAAGGTCAGGCTGTACTGCTGGCCCGACTTGCCGCCCGTGACATTCACCATGGGGATGCCCTGTGCTTGCGCCCACGCTGGGATCAACAAAGCCAGCAAGCCCAAAATGGGCAGCCAATGTTTAAACCGCATGGTTCACTCCTTGGGAAACGGTGGGTGGCAGATGGGCGCTCGCATCAGCAGGCCAAGCGTGCAGGGTCTGCAAGCCCTGGGGGTTGACGGACACCAAAACCATTTGCTGGTCGGCCTGGACCAGCATCATTTTGTGCTTCAGGCCCAAGGGGCAAACTTCCAAGACCTGAATCCGGCGCGTGTCCAGCTTGGGGAACAGGGCCGACTTGCGCCGGCGCAGCCACCACAGCAAACCGCCCATCAGCACCAGCACCCAGGTGGCGCTGAGGGCATAGCGAGCCCAATCTATCGACGCCATGTGTTACCTCTTGGTTTTTGACATTTTTGGAGAAAATCCAATCACATCGATTATCCCGCACGTTATAGTGTTTTCTTCATGCATTTCACTCGCAAAGTCCGGACCATGTTGGATTACCGTCACCCCCACTTGCCTGCTTGGCGGGAGGTTCTGTGACCTCTGAGCGCGCACCAGGCCATCGTTGGGGTCGCTGGCTTCAAGATGCCGCCAGTGCTGGCGGCACGGGCGGCCTGAATTGGCACCTTCATGCTTTGGCTTCCCTCAAGCGGTGGGAGGAAACCCTGTCCGTCATTGACGGATTTTTAAGCCGCGTCAGCCCCCCATCAGACCACTTGCTGCTGCTGGGTGGCAGCGCGGGCTGGATGATGCCGCCCGCCTGGCTGCAGCGTTTTCGCCAAATTGACGCCTATGACATCGACCCCCTGGCCCCCTGGCTCTTCAAGCTGCGCCATGGCAAAAGCCTGAAAGCCAGCGGCACAGACATCCGGTTTCATCGGGCCGATGCCATCGCAGGCTTGCCCAGCTTGCTGAAACAGCATCCGCAAGCCTGCATCTGGTTTGACAATGTGCTGGGCCAACAGCGTTACCGCATGGGGGACGAGGAAGTGGCCGAGCGCCAACTCGGACAACTACAGCGTTTATTGCGCGGACGGGAATGGGGCAGCCTGCACGACATGTATTCCGGGCCCACCGATGCGCAAACCTCGGCCCAGCGCCATCCCAGAACATTGACACGGGGCGGGACGACTTTGGAGCCAGATGAGGCGCAAACCCAGCAATTGCTTCAGTTGCTGGACGCCCAAGGCATCTGGCAGGACCATGCCACCCGGGTTGTCTTTCCGACAGGAACGGCTACCCAACTGATCCCTTGGGCCTTTCGCCCACACTATTGGCACTGGCTGGAAGCCGGCTGGGTCAAGCCTTCAAATTGAACAAGGTGATGCCCAAAGCATCCATGTGTTTTTGGTCTTTTTTGAGCTGATAGGCCTTGACCCGGTGCTGGTCTTGCTCCATCAAGGATGTCATCTTGATGCGCTGCTGTTCGGCTTTTTTCTGCGCTTCCCGAGCTTGCGTCAGCTCTTGGTGGGCGCGGTGCAAGTCTTGGTCAATGCGTTCCACCAATTGCAACAGATGCGTCATGAACTGTCGATGGTTGACGGTGTCGGCCATGGAGTGCCATTGCTGCTGCTTGTCTTCGATTTTTCGCTTGTAGTCGGCGTACATGTCCAGCAACTGTTGGCGGCGCGCCTGAAGATGCTCAATATTTTGGCGGATCTGAACCACCACCGCCATGGCAGCGTCCACCTCTTCTTGCGCTTTTTTGGCCAACACAGGCCAGCATTCACGTGCTTTCATGGCTTACAACCCTCACTGTGAGGTCAGCAATTGGCGCAACTCTTGGCGGGTACTTTCGTAGTCTTGGCCAATGTGCATGTCTTGCCGCAAAAAATTCACAAGGCGATCGTGCAAGCGGATGGCCTCGTCCACCTCTGCGCTGGAGCCTTTTTCGTAGGCCCCCACTTGGATGAGGTCCTCGTTTTGTTGGTACAGCGACCACAAGCGGCGCAATTTATTGGACATTTTCATGTCCTCGCTGCTCAACAATGACTGCATCAATCGGGAAATGGAGCCGTTGAGGTCGATCGCCGGGTAATGCGCCGAATCGGCCAACTTGCGGGACAACATGACTTGGCCGTCCAAGGAGGCACGGGCAATGTCCACAATCGGGTCGGAGGCGTCGTCGCCTTCGGCCAGCACGGTGTAAATGGCGGTGATGGAACCGTGGCCGTGGCGTCCCACGCCGCCGCGCTCAATCAAGTTGGGCAGCAGGGCAAACACCGAGGGTGGGTAGCCTTTGGCCGTTGGCGGCTCGCCAATGGCCAAGCCAATTTCACGCTGGGCATGTGCCACGCGCGTCAAGCTGTCACACAGCATCAAGACATTCTTGCCCTGGTCGCGGAAATACTCTGCGATCACATGGGTCATGTGCGTGGCCTTCAGGCGCAGCACGGGCGACAGGTTGGCGGGTGCGGCCACCACGACCGACTTGGCCAAGCCTTCTGTCCCTAGGGATTCGCTGATGAAGGCCTGAACCTCGCGTCCACGCTCACCGATCAAGCCAATCACCACCACGTCGGCTTTGGTGAAGCGCGTCAGCATGCCCAAGAGCACGCTCTTGCCCACACCGGAGCCCGCCACCAAACCGATGCGTTGGCCGCGGCCCATGGTCAGAACACCGTTGATGGCCTTGACCCCCACGTCCAAGACGTGCTGAATCGGCCCGCGCTCCATGGGATTGAGCGGGCGCCCCATCAAGGCCAGGGTGTCGCGGCACTTGGGCGCAGGCTTGCCATCCAGCGGCTGGCCGCGACCATCAATCACGCGACCCAGCAACTCGGGCCCCAGGCAGACTTGGGAGGAATGGCTGAGCACACGCACCATGTCACCGGGACCTACGCCCACGGGGTCGGTGAACGGCATCAAAAACAAGGTTTTGTCATTGAAGCCCACCACTTCGGCCTCGACGCGGTGGCCATGGCGCCCGACCACCTCGCAACAGGCGCCCAATGGCGCCATGATGCCGCGGGTTTCCAAGGTCAGGCCGACCAAGCGCACCAGGGTACCTGTGCGCTGAGGCTCGGGCGCACGCAAACGCGGCAGGCAATGGGAAACTTCTTCGGCAAAATCAAACATAGGGCCCATCACTCAATTTTGATCATGCGCTTGAGCACACTGGCCACGCGCGACTGCTCTTGGTCCACGAGCATGCGCACCACCATCAGCTTGTCTTCGTAGCTGTTGGCGTCTTGCAGCAGCTCGGTCGGAATCGTCGGCTTGGCGGCTTTTTTCTGCTCTTGCTTGATGCGCTCACGCATCTGGCGAAGGGCTTCTTCGGGGTCAGGCTCGGCATCTTCTGCAGCAGCTTGCGTGGTTTCGGGGCTCTCTTGCGGTCCATCGCTCACAGGGGTGTCCGTAGATTTGTCGTCCTCTGGCGCAAGCGCCTGCGCTTCGCTGGCATCGTCGCCGGGCCCTGGCTCGGCAGATGGCACGGGCTCTGGATCGGGTGACACCACGGGCGCAGCCACCAGGGGAAGCATTCTGGGCGGCGGGTTTTTGACGCCCAGTGATTTGAAGGCCGAATGGACAGCGGAATCGACAATTTCTTCGATTTCCACTTGGTTGGGCTCGCGCCGGCTCATCGCGAACAGCATGGGCCGCACCACCCAAAGCAAAAAGGCCAGGCACATCAAGGTTCGCAAAGCCACATTGACCAAATCAAGCATCGAGAACCTCGTCAGAGCTTGTGTCGGGCAAAGCCGGGCGCTGGGCCACGTCCTGCACCTCGGTTTCACGTTGCGCCAGAGGCTGACGGAAGAACGGCGATTTTTCACGCCAAGCCTCGGGCTGTCCAAGCAGGCCATGGGCCAAGGCCTCCAGCCGGTGTTGTACCAAATCTTCCACTTGGGTGTCGTTGACTATCACACGCACGCTGGCAGGCTGCAGCCCAGGAACGGCCAGCAATTGAATGTGCTGAAGGGTTTCACTGGCGATCTCTTGAAGCCGCGCTTTGTCTTGCGCATTCAACTCCACCGTCACCACTTGGCTGCCATGCAAGTTCAATTCGTCCAGGCACCGCTGAACCAGTCGTTCAATGGCGGCGCCTGACACATTCAGCTCGGCCAAGACCAATTGCTCCGCAAGGTGCAAGGCCAAGCGCTTCAGCGGCTCAAACAGCTGCTTGGGATTCTCAGTCCAGGCTTCCAGCTTTTGCGTCACTTCTCGCAAAAGCGCCAGCTCGGACTGGATTTTTTCACTCAATTCTTTGTGCTGGGTCTCCAGCGCCAGGGCCTGCGCTTGTTCGGCAGCGGCTTGCGCCTCTGCCAGGGCTTGGGACAAAACCTCCTGAGCTTGGGTCTGCGCGGCCTCGCGGCCTTCCTGCAATCCGCGCTGATAAGCTTCTTCACATGCTTGCGCCAACGCAGCCGCATCCAAAGCAGAAGGCACGGGCGCTTCGGCTTCGCCGGGCACCTGGCTGTCCTGCTCTGGCAAGTCGTCGATGACCTGAGCGTGCAAGTCCGTCGCTTCTTCGCTGCTCAAACTGTCCGGTTCTTGCGCATGCATGCGCAAGTCGGTCGCGGGCTCAGCGTCAGCATCCATGGGCTCTGAGGGCTCTGAAGGAATGTCGTTCTGGGCAGGCTGTGCAGCAGCGGACTCCGAGGCTGGCGCAACTTCTGCAGCCTCTTCGGCTGCAGGCATGGCTTTGCCGGAAGATTCTTGCTGCGAAGCGCCAAAGTCTTCCATCACGAATTCGTGAACGCTGTCGATCACGCGCGCCGGTTCTGGAATCGCCAACTGCCGAAATTGCGAGCTGGCGTAATCCAACTTGGGCACCGCATCCCAATCCATGGCATTGAAATTCGATTCGTTGTGTCCCTTGGACACCAAGACATCGAGGTTCTGCCAGTCTTTGGGCGCAGCAGCAGGATGAGCCAGCTCAAACAAAATCGGCCCCTCCCAACATCAGCTCGCCAGAGTCTGACAACTTGCGGGCAATCCGCATGATTTTCTTCTGCGACTCTTCCACATCGGCCATGCGGACCGGGCCTTTGGCTTCCATGTCGTCTTTGAACATGCCACGTGCGCGTTCGGACATGTTGTCCAAAAAGCGGTCCTTGACGCCGTCGCTGGCGCCTTTCAAGGCCACCATCAACATGTCGGGCTCCACGTTGCGCATCAACACCTGGATGCCCTTGTTGTCCACGGTCACCAGGTTCTCGAAGGTGAACATGTTGTCCTGGATTTTTTGCATCAAATCGGGATCGATTTCGCCCAGATTGGCCATGATGGCGTTTTCCAACTCGGTCTTGGTCATGTTCATGATCTTGGCGGCCGCTTTGATGCCTCCAAAACTCGATGATTTGGCCGAAGAGTTCTTGGAAAACTGCATCTTCATGATGGCTTCCAATTCCGCCATCGCCGAGGGCTGAACGGTGTCCAAGCTGGCCACCCGCTGGATCACTTCAGCGCGCGTGTCCGAAGGCAAATAAATCAGCACGTCTGCAGCCACTTCATGCTCTAGCAGAGACAAAATGATGGCCACCACTTGGGGATGCTCGCCGCGAATCATGTCGGCAATCGAGCGCGCATCCATCCAGCTCAAAATGTCCAGGCCCTTGGTGCCTTGCCCCGGCATGATGCGGTTCAAGACCGATGCGGCCTTGTCGTCTCCCAGGGCGCGGCGCATCACTTTCTCGACATAGTCTGAATTGCCCAGGCTCAAGCTGGTCTGCTTTTTCAGCATGTCGACGAATTCGTCGAGCACCGCATTGACGGCGTCTTGTGACAGGTCTGCAGCGGCCACCATCGCCCCACCCAGGGCTTGAACCTCTTTGGGGTTGAGGTATTTGATGATGTCAGCGGCTTGCTCCTCTCCCAGCAGCAGCATCAGCACGGCAGCGCGTTGGGTGGAAGTCATAGCGGCCATTTCGGCGCGCAGCTCGGGCGACCAGTCTGCACCCACGGGGGCGCTGGTCATGTCGTTGGAATCTTTGTCGGCCATGGTCTAGTCCTCGTTCAGTCAAGCCTATCAGCTCGATTGAATCATGTTCTTGAGTACGCCTGCAACTCGGGCGCGGGCCGTGTCTTCCGAGACGATCATCCGCAGCAGGGCCACTTTGTCGTCATAGGTGTTGGCCGTGTTCAGCATGTCGGCGGAAATGGTCGGCTTCTTCGGCTTCAGGCTGGACATGCGAGCTTTGATTTCTTCCAGGGATTCACCTTCCTGGATTTCAATTTCATCGGGCTTGTCCTCGCCTTGTTCAGCCGCCAGCCTGGCGGCTTCAGCGGCGGCGGCTTCAGCGGCAGCAGCTTCTGCGGCGGCTTGGGCGGCGGCAGCTTCTGCAGCTTCTTTGTCGGCCTTTTCCTGCGCCAGGCGGGCCGCCACTTCGGCTTCTGCGGCGGCAATGCGCTCGGCTTTGAGTTTTTCGGCAGCAGCGGCCTCGGCAGTGGCTGCAGCAATCGCCGCAGCTGCAATGGCCGCAGGGTCGATTTCCGGTCGGGTCATCTTGCGGACCATGGGGCGCACCACAAGGAACAGGAACAGCATGAACAGCAGGGCCACCACACCGCTGTTGGCGATGGCGGTAACGGTTTCATCTTTGTACCAGGGCACGAAGTCAGGATCCACTTGGGGTTCGAAACGGGTGGCCACCACAGTCACCACGTCGCCTCGGTTTTCACTGAAACCCACAGCGCCACGCACCAGTTGGTTCAGGCGATCGAGCTCTTCCTGGGTGTAGGGAATGGTGGTGGGTACAGGTGAGCCGTCGGCAGGCTTCTCCACCTTCATGCCCGCAGGAATGGGGCGCTCATTGATCAGCACGCCAACACCAATGCGTTGGACGGTGCCCATGGCGGCCTTGGTATGGCGAACGGCACGGTCGAGCTCGTAGTTTTTGGTGCTGCGGGCGGTGACTTGAACGCCCTTTTCACTTTGACCCTTGGCAGGGTCAGCCCCGGTGGCCGCAGTGGCCGCCGGGTTTTGCGGCGGGTTGGGCGGAGTATTGGTCAGCGAGCCTGGAATGCCAATGGCGTCTTTGAAGGTGTTGCGGTCTTCAACGAAAAGCTCTGAACGCGTCTTCGGCCCTTTGTCGCGGGCATCGAAATCTTCGGTCGTCACTTCTTGTTGGGTGAAATCCAAAGCCATGCTGACCTGCGCGCTCACATTGGCCTCGCCCACGATGGGGGCGAGCAGTTGAATCAAGCGCGTGCGGTAGAGGTCTTCCATTTGCTGCTTTTGCTGCAATTGCGCCGAGGTCAAGCCCAAAGGAGCCTCGTTCAGCATGTCGTTCATCAAAGTGCCGAAGTTGTCCACCACTGACACGTTTTCAGGGGCCAAGTAAGGCACGCTGGAGGCGACCAATTGCACAATGGCTTGCACGTTGGCAGAAGAGACCGATTTGCCAGGGGCGCGGGTGATCACCACCGAGGCCTTGGTAGGCACGCGGTCGCGTACAAAAACGCTTTGCTTGGGTGAGGCCAGGTGCACGCGGGCGCTTTTGATGCCGCCGATCTGGCTGATGGTGCGCGCCAACTCTTGCTCCATGGCATTGTTGTAGCGAACTTGCTCCATGAACTGGCTGGTGGTCATGGCCGGCATGTCTTTCAGACCTTCGATGCCTTGGGCATCAGTGCGCGGCAGTCCTTTGGAGGAGACCAGCATCCTGGCCTCATGGTATTTATTGGCCGGCACCGTGATTTGACCGGTGGCGGCATCGATTTCGGGCTTGAAATCTGCGCCCTTCAAAGCTTCCATGGCCAACTGCTTGTCTGCTTCCGACAGCATCATGGTCAAGGGGCGGTAGTTCGGCGTCTTCATTGACAAGGACGCCAGGCCGAAAGCGGCCACCACCAACAAGATGATGATCACTGGCAGCACCTTGCGCACCGTGGGCTGGCGCATCATGTCGCGGATCATGCCC
>JACCDW011996674.1_pt1 | contig 14121 bp, 10 predicted proteins | sample 7449781 | NCBI WGS metagenome assembly JACCDW01 (sample SAMN15323449, study PRJNA562643) | freshwater metagenome | isolation source: river surface water | place: USA:Blue River Watershed | collected 2017-08-18 | reverse complement strand
GCTAGAGGCGCTATTGCTGCAGTACACACAATTATTCAAGGTAAAAAATGTTAGTTGATTCACACTGTCACTTAAACTTTCCCGAGCTTCAATCTAATATGGAGCAAATTCGTGCATCTATGCATGACAATCAAGTAGGACATGCTTTATGTATATCTGTGACGTTAAAAGACTTTCCACAAGTACTTACGCTTGCTGAAACATACCCAAATTTTTTTGCCTCTGTTGGCGTGCACCCTGATTATGAGGATGAACCACCATTTACTGTTGATGATCTTGTTAACCTGGCCAATCACCCCAAAGTGATTGCAATCGGTGAGACGGGCTTAGATTATTTTAGATTAACGGGTGATTTGGAATGGCAGCGTGAACGATTTCGTACGCATATTCGAGCGGCAATCAAGTCGCAAAAGCCTTTGGTAATTCATACTCGATCTGCAGCTGAAGATACATTGAGAATTATGCGTGAGGAAAATGCACAGCTTGTTGGCGGGGTGTTGCATTGTTTTACCGAAAGTCTTGACGTAGCATTAGAGGCCATTGATCTTGGTTTTTTTATTTCGTTTTCAGGCATTGTTACTTTTAAAAACGCAGCGATGCTAAAGGAAGTGGCGAGCCAATTACCCTTGGATAGGATACTGGTTGAAACTGACTCACCATATTTGGCACCTATTCCATATCGTGGAAAAATTAACCAACCAGCCTATGTCAAACATGTCGCTGAAGAGCTATCTAGAATTAGAAATATTTCTTTAGCCGAGATAATGGAGGCTACTACGGCTAATTTCTTTCGGTTGTTTAATACAGCCAATTCATTATGAACTATTGCTTTTTAGGTGGCTCATAATCCCTATATAATATGGTACTAAATTTAAGTTTTCTTTCATGCAATAGAATATAAGTAATTAACATTAGGATTAACCATGCTATTAAATAAAAAAATTGTATTACTAATGAGTCTAATATCATTTATTGGCTTCAGTTCTTCGTTAACATATGCCGCAAAAGCCACATATGACGAACAGCAGTTCCTTGGTACTTTTAGTGGTAAATCACGTAAATTGATTCTTGAAAAATTGGGTAACCCGGACAAGAAAGAGCAATCTGTCAAACCATCCAATGCTAATTCAATTATCGCAGGTAAGGGCAAGGAGTCATCTAAGCCAGTTAATGTTGAAATGTGGTACTACAACAATCGCGTGAGTTATGCGCCTAATAAGAACTATAAGTTTACTGAATTAACTTTTGTAAACGATCGCTGCATGAACATAGCATTCTTTAATAATAGATAGGGAATGATTAGGCGCCAGTTTTATACTGGTGTTTAAATTAGTTATTAACTTCGCATAATGTATATTATGTTAAATCTAATATACTGATTAAAACCTTTGTTTTAAAGAACAGCTATTCTTTCCCTATTTTTTATCTAGGACTATCTTTAGGCGCGTTTAAACGAATTCTTTTATGAAAGATACGTATTGATATCAATAAGGCAAAAATAATTGCAAATAAAGATGGTTCTGTAATGTCTTTTTTTACAAGCCATAGAAAATGTAGAATTGATAAGACTGCAATGAAATAGACTAGGCAATGCAACCTTTTCCACCACCTCCCCATAGCTTTGATCATTTTATTGGTTGAAGTGATAGCCAAAGGAATTAAAAGTAACAACGATAAAAAACCCACAAGTACATATGGGTGTTTAAGGATGTCATTTAATATTTCCTGCCAATCAAACCAATGATCAAGCCAGAAATATGTGACAGCATGCAAACATGCATAGAAAAAAGAATATAAGCCAATCATCCTTCTGATGTGAATTGGCCAACTTATTTTAACTGTTAGACGTAATGGCGTGATTGATAAGCTTATTAACAAAAAAAATAAAGCCCAATATCCTGTAGAGCGTTCAACTGTTTCAATTGGATTGGCGCCTAGCGCATCATTTATGCCTAATATAATTAGTCTTATTAAAGGGGTAAGAAGTAGAACGAAAAATATACTTTTGATGATGTGCAGTTTATTTTTTTGAATTTTCATTCTAGAAGTTCTTAACTAAATCCATACCTGTATACATATGTGCCACTTGTACTGCATAGCCATTGAACAATTTAGTTTTAATTCTAGGTGTAAACAGCCCACCTCCAATGCGCCTTTCAGTTGACTGAGTCCATCTTGGATGGTCAACCATAGGATTTACATTTGCATAAAAACCATATTCTTTAGGCCCTGCTTTCACCCATGATGTTTTTGGCATGCTTTCAACGAATCTAATTTTTACAATTGATTTAGCGTTTTTAAATCCGTATTTCCAAGGTACGACGAGCCTTAAGGGGGCGCCATTCTGGTTGGGAAGTAACTTGCCATAAAGACCTACGGCAAGAATGGTGAGTGGATGCATGGCTTCATCCATACGCAAACCCTCTGTGTATGGCCAATCGAGTATATTTGTTCGAACTCCTGGCATTTGTGATTGATCTGCTAAGGATACAAACTCAATAAATTTAGCATTGCTGGTAGGTTCTGCCCATTGAATGAGTTTGCTCATTGGTATACCGATCCATGGTATTACCATAGACCAGCCTTCTACGCAGCGCATACGGTAAATGCGTTCTTCTAAGGGCGCTAGCTTAAGCAAATCATCTAAATTAATTTGTTTATTTTTCTTTACAGCGCCTTCTATTGATACAGTCCAGGGGTGAGTCTCAAGCTCCTTGGATTCTAATGCAGGGTCGTTTTTGCTAGTACCAAACTCATAGTAGTTGTTGTAGTTAGTGACTTCATTATATGACGTGAGTTTTTCATCCGCACCGTAAGATGATTTTGTATAGCCGAAAAGGCTCGCGCTAGTTGCAGCGCTAACTTCTGAGTTGAATGATAAAAACGGCGCTGTCATTAGAGCTGCGCTAGCAGCTTTTATAAAATCACGCCGTCCCATATAGGTTTCGTAGGGTGTGATTTCTGATGCTGGGATAATTTCGCTGTTGTTAATTTTCATATCAAGTGGTCGCCTTTTTATTGCTATCTATCTTGATACTTAGTCGTTAACTTAGTTCAAACATTACAAAATAAATCATGGTGTTATTTTATTCTCTAGCTCGATTATGTCTTTATTAAGCTTGATGTCACCCAATTCTTGATTAACTTTCTTTGCCTTCTCAATTAACTTCCTTGCTTCAAAGTTATCATTTGTCGCTAATTTTACTTTGATGATTTCCATATAGGATATGACAGTGAAATAAGGGCCATCGTTATCAATGCTTAGATTCAACACATTATTTAATGCTTTTTCTGCCTGCTTATATTGCTTTGCCTCAGCATACAAACGTCCTAATGTAAGACCTGCTTCCGCTTGTTTTTCTAAATCGCCGTAATGCGCTGTAGCAATAAGAGCCTTGATTTGATACTCAATTGAGGAATCTAAGTTTTTTGTTGATTTGTATATTTCAGAAATACGGCTGTAAATATCAGCACGTTCATTATCGTTAGCCGCATATTTTAGGCTTGCTAGATAACTCTTGAGTGCGCTGTCATATTCATTTTTAAGATAGTCAATTGATCCTATTAAGCTATGTGCAATACGTTGAAACCCCATATTTTTGTGTGTTTGTGCAAGTGAAAGTATGCTTTCATATTGCGTTTTTGCTTCGGTATACATCTCTAAATTTTTATAGGAATTCCCAAGCATTGTGAGCGTAACCATCCGGTCTAGGGGTTGCTTTGCTAAGCTTAAAGCAGAGTTGAGTGTGCTGATACTATCTCTATATTGACCCATCGCACTTTGTGCTCTTGCTTCACAAAGCATAGCCTCTCTATTGCTTTTCTCTTGCGAGATTAGTCTCAACGCTAATCTTAAGGCTTCTTCTGACTTATCATCTTTAATAAGTTGATTGCATTTATTTATTTTATCTTCATTTTGGATAGATTCGGCCAGTGTGTTTGTCGTTAGCATTAATAAGGCGAATGGAGCAAATAAAAAAAGTTTTAATTTCATAACGATATTCTCCTTTTTACGACAGCATTTCGAGAAATGCAGCTTCATCTAAAATATTTATTCCTAATTGGATGGCTTTATCAAGTTTGCTACCAGCTTCGCTTCCAGCCAAAACGTAATCAGTCTTTTTCGACACGCTACCAGAAACTTTAGCGCCGGCATTTTCAAGCAATGCTTTAGCTTCCTCACGCCCAAGTGTAGGTAATGTTCCAGTAAGTACAAACGTTTTACCGCTTAACAAACCCGTTTGAGGTGATTGGGCTTCAACAGTGTCCCAGTAAATTCCCGCCCCGCCCTGTTCTTGGCTTTTAGTCAACGCGTCTATTACTTCCTGATTGTGAGTCTCGGAAAAGAAGTTTTTGATGGATTCGGCAACCACAGGTCCCACGTCAGGAACCTCTTGAAGCTTGTCTATATCAGCTGACTTTATTGCTTCTATACTTCCAAAAAAGCGTGCCAGATCCTTTGCGGTAGCTTCACCTACATTTCTTATTCCAAGCGCGTATATAAAGCGTGCCAGAGTAGTTTTTCTACTTTGATTTAAGGCATCAATGATGTTTTGTGCTGATTTTTCAGCCATGCGATCTAGATTAGCGAGATCTTTTAAATCTAAACGATATATATCAGCAAGGGTCTGAGTTAGATTTTGATCGACTAACTGTTCTACTAATTTTTCGCCAAAGCCTTCAATGTCCATTGCTTTTCGCGAAGCAAAATGAATAAGCGCCTGTTTACGCTGAGCTGCGCAGAAAATACCCCCTGTGCACCTCGCAACCGCTTCATCTTCTTGTTTTTTGATACGCGAGCCACATACTGGACAGCTTGTCGGCATAATGAACTGACGAGCATCGTTGTTGCGTTTTTCAAAAAGAACACTAACAACTTCAGGGATAACATCCCCTGCTCTTCTAATGCTCACTGTGTCGCCGATCATGACACCTTTTCGACGCATTTCGTCTTCATTGTGCAATGTTGCATTTGTTACCGTGACTCCACCAACAAACACCGGTTTTAAACGTGCAACAGGTGTAATCGCACCAGTTCTACCAACTTGAACATCAATATCTAAAACAACGGTATAAGCCTCTTGAGCAGGAAACTTGTGTGCTATTGCCCATCTGGGCGCGCGTGAAACAAACCCCAGCTCGGCTTGTTGCGACAATGAATTAACTTTGTAAACAACACCATCAATGTCAAATGGCAATTCGTCACGCATTTCACCAATTCTTTGGTAATACGTGAGTAAGCCTTCAACGCCTTTGACGGTTGCGCGTTCTTTGCATACCGGCAAATGTAAACTTTGCAGATAATCCATATTTGCGCTATGGCTGGCAAAGGCAGCGATGCCTTCCGTTGCACCCAAGCCGTAGGCAAAAAATGATAAAGGACGTGTTGCAGTGATATTGGGGTCTAATTGACGAAGACTGCCTGCTGCTGCGTTCCTAGGATTTGCAAAGAGCTTTTCACCTCGAGATGCTTGATCTTTATTTAACTGTTCGAAATCAGCTTTAAACATCAGAACCTCACCACGCACTTCTAACAATTTCGGCGGATTATTTGTAGCTAATCGTTGTGGAATGCTACGTATGGTTTTTAGGTTGTGACTAACATCTTCCCCAGCATACCCATCACCTCTGGTGGCGCCTTGTATAAAGATTCCATTTTCATACGTGAGGGTAATAGCTAGACCATCAAACTTAGGTTCGACGGCGTATTCAATTTCATCGAACCCCAGCCCCTCTCGGATACGCTTATCAAAATTGATTAGCTCTTTATCTTCAAATGCATTATTGAGTGACAGCATCGCTACGCGATGATTAATGCTGCCAAAAGCTTTTATTGCTTGCCCGCCAACACGTTGTGTAGGTGAGTCTGGGGTAATTAAATCAGGATGATCTTGCTCTAATGCCTGCAACTCACGAAACAGTCCATCATATTCGTTATCCGTAACCATCGGAGCATCAAGTACATAGTACTGATGATCATGGAACGCTATTAGACGACGTATTTCTTCGGCACGCTCAGCATCCGAATGAGATGGATCGGAAACTTGATCAAACAGGTTTGATTGACTGTGGTTAGACATGCAAACTTAGATCTTTAAGAGAATAGACGCAAAGCAACAGGACTGCCTGATGGAATGCCTCGGGTCGTCATATGCGTTTGAATGAGCTTGAGCTGTTGTCTAATTTTTTCTATTTGATGATCACTTAACTCTTTTTGCCTATCATCAATGAGGCTTGCTGATAGTGCCTGCTCCATTTTTTTTGCAATTAATAACATTTGATTAAATGCTTCGGCACAATGATCTGCACGTGGAATATCTAAGCTAAAAGTTACACCTTTCAATAAGCTAGATTTAAGCATGTCATTAGTGAGTGGATTATTTTCAATATTAACCAAAGTGAAATTTACTTGGCCTGATGGCGATAAAGATTGATATTCGCCATTAGGATTAAGTGTTAATCCATTTGCTTCCGCCAGACCTCTGAATTTCGTCCCTGTGAAACGTCCAGCTGGGCCACTTACTAAATGTAAATGCATGGTTTTATCAACCTCTAAGCAGAACTCATCTAGAGATTGGGCATAAGCAAGAACGTCTTTAACACCTAACCATGTAGGTTCAACATTAAACTTTAAAGCCATCTCTGTGATGAGTTGTTGAAATTGCGATAGTGTCTCTTCAGTCACGGCCCCTGCTCTATCGGCGAGCTGTAAACTAAATGCAGCTTCAGTTAGCTCTAGACTTTGTGATGCGTGACCTAAGGCATGCCAGTGGTTATTTTCATCTAAGCCAAAGCTTAATACAGGCTTGTCTAATCGATTGAAAATTTCAACATTTTGTGAAAATGATTCAAACTTCATTGGGTCACTAAAATGAAAATGAGCAATTAAATCAACCTCTTCATTCATCGCATCCGGTGCATGAATTGATCTTTTTGTTGAAAAGTCGATCACTTCAGCATGATCATTCTGATTCGACTCTTGGATTAACTCATTTTGCACCACAGGCTCATCTAACTCATCTTCATAAGTGCTTAAAACTTCCGAATCTTTGCTATCAACGAATTCATAATGATCCTTTGGGGGAAGATCATGTTGATTCTCTAAAGTCTCTTCAATTTGAATTTTAAAATCCACTTCTTCACCAATCGTGAATGGATCGTCAAACTGATCTTCAGTTGGCACTGTTGTTTCTATATCTAATGTTTCTGGAGCTTCCATGAGTAAGTCCTCATGAATCTTACTGGCATTTTGAATAATTGTTTTTTTAATCTTTCGCTCTTGCCACCAATTAAAAGTCACAACTAGGGCAATAATTGCTAAGCCTATACCGAGTAATGCAGAAGTTAATTCGCTCATAGTAGTCTTGATTTATCCATATGGATGTTTATATAAACAATTCGTGATTCATTTGCATTGCTGCTTCCATGTCCACTTCTACGACACGAGAAACACCAGACTCTTGCATGGTAACGCCAACTAATTGCTGGGCCATTTCCATTGTGATTTTATTATGACTAACAAAAAGAAACTGCGTACGCTCAGACATTTTTTTCACCATCGCGCAAAATCTATCTGTATTGCTGTCGTCAAGCGGAGCATCCACTTCATCCATTAAGCAAAATGGTGCCGGATTTAATCTAAATAAAGCAAAAACTAAAGCTAAAGCAGTTAATGCCTTTTCCCCACCTGAAAGCAGATGGATCGTACTATTTTTCTTGCCTGGAGGCTGTGCAAATACCTGCATGCCTGTATCGAGAATCTCATCTCCAAGAAGCTCCAAACGCGCCTGCCCACCACCAAACAAATCTTTGAACAATTCCCCGAAATGGCGATTTGCCTGATCGTAGGTTTGTTGCAATCTATTTCGCGTTTCTTTGTCTATTTTATGAATAGCATCTTCTAAGGTCAGAATCGCTTCTTCTAAGTCCCCAGCCTGACTATCAAGATACATTTTGCGTTCACGTTCGCTATTTAATTCTTGAATAGCTGCAAGATTGACTGGCCCCAACACTTCGATTTCATTCTTAATCGATTGAGTTTTTAAATCCAAATCTTGGATTTTGGTATTAGCTGTAAGGTTTTTACTTAGTAATTCCTCATCCAATCCTATTTTGTTAAGCTCTTCTTGGCATTGCTCAAATACCAATCTCACTTGCTGCTCTTGCAATCTTGATTGTTCAACCTTATCGCGTAATGGATGTAGAACTTGCTCATTTTGCATCCGGTTACGCTCTTGGGTTTGCAATTCATTTTCGGCACCAGCCATGTCATCTCTTGCTTTAGCAAGCGCTTCTTCACGGCTCTGTTTTAAGTTGACCGCCACTTCCAGATTACCCTTAAGGCCTTCCATTTTTGCTGCATCTAAAAGACTCTCCGCTTCTCTTTTTTTGTTAAGTAAAGCGCTTTTCTCTTCTTTTACTTGATCAGATTTGTTTTTTAACTCATTGATACTGTTTAAAATAATTTTCTTATTGAAGATTTTTTCTTGTAATGTTTTTTCTGCTAATTGGATCTGATTGCGTAGCTCATTCAATCTAAGTTCAGCCGTCTGCCTGTTTGAGAATGTTTGCTCTCTATCGCTTTTTAATTTTGATAAAGAGTTTTGGGTGGCATTAAGCAGCGATTGCTTGCTTGCTTGCTCATTATTAAATTGCGTCAATTTCTCTTGAGTTAGAGCAATATCTTGCTGAACAGCGTTTTGTCTATCCAATACATGCTGGCGTTGCTGTTGAAGCTTTTGAACTTCAACATTTAAATGATGTTGCGTTTGCGTTAGTTTGGTTAAGTTTTGTTGCTGCTGCTGTTGCAAATAACGACTATCTTGCAATGCTTGATCTAGACTAAACAATTGAGTTTTTATTTTGTCTACAGCAGCTTTAATTGTAGGTAGTTGTTTATTTAATTCGCTTAGTTCACGCTGTCTTTCCAAAACACCATTAAGCGATGATTGGGCTGCATTAATTGACAATGTGTTGATTGAATAAATATCTCCCAATTTATTCAATAAGCATTCGTTAGCTTCAAGTTTTGAACGTTCTAATTCAGGATCTTTGCCATCATCTAGTAAATAAACACCATTTAGCCATGAGTCAACAAGTGCCTTAATAGACTCATCTTTAACATCCACAAGTTCTGAAATTAATCTCCAGCCTTCTTTAATCATTTTAGCTGGAGAATTTTTCATCGGCTCAGCAATAAGTAATGCTGATGGAGGTCGATGATTGGGGGTGATTGGGCCTTTTGTTTTAATCAAAGCATTTAAGCGACTGCCTAGGACAGCCTCCAAGGCTGTTTCCCACCCTTTTGCAATCTCAATGCTCTGCCAAATGCGACTGGATTCTTTTAACTCACTATTTTTTAACCATTCATCTAATTTTGCTTCATGGCCAATTGAAGATTGAATTTTATTTAAAGAGATAATTTGAGCTTCAACGTTAGCTAAAGCACGTTCATCAATTAGCTGTTGCTCTCTAAGTGCTTTAATTTCGGCAAGTTGGGCTGATTCTTTGGCTTTAAGTTCGTTGATTTCATCAGCGAGTTTTGCACATGTTACTTCCAGTACTGTTAATTCTGCTTGTTTCGCAGAGAAGTCATTTTCGTCAGGTAGTTTTAGATTGGAGTTTTCTGCATTCAAACGATCAAGACGTTGCTTCATTTCCAAAATGGATCTGCCGATATGTTCGTGATGATTCGCTTCAATACGAATAGATTGTTCAGCTTCGGATAAAGTTCTTTGAGCATCTGAGTGTGCTCGCTGTGCTGAGGAATATGCGCGCTCAACTTCCGGAAACGCTTGTTTTGCTTTATTGAGCGCACCTTCTGCTGCAACAAATTGTTCTTCAGCTTCTGATAAATCTATATTTAATTGATTCAGTTTATTTTCAAGATCAACTGTTTGATTATCAGCTTTAAGTGAGAGCTCTAGGGTTTGCTCTAGTTGAAGCGTTAGGCGGTCACGCGCTTCTTGCGTATGTTTTACTTGGGTTTCAAGATTAGCAACGTCAGCGTTTGATTCATAGTATTGCGCTTGTGCAACTTGTACTGCTTCTGTGCTGGCATAATGTTGCTGACGCAATGTTTCCAGCATGCTTTCGGTTTTGCGTAATGATGCCATTTGAGCTTCAAGCTCATTCACCAGCTTTTCGACATTGCGCTGACTTTTATCCCAGCTAGCTGCTGAGTCTCGTTTTCTTAATAGCCAAAATTGACCCTCAGCATTCTTTAATGCTTCTTGTAAGCTATGGTATTGCTCTGTAATGATGGCTTGAGATTCTAAGCGTGTAATTTGCTTAGCCATTTCCTGCCTAATATCTTCGACACGAGTGAGATTTTCTCGCGTATCCCTGAGTCTAAGTTCAGTCTCTCGGCGGCGTTCTTTGTATTTCGAAATGCCCGCAGCCTCTTCTAAAAAGACTCGAAGTTCTTCTGGCTTGGCTTCAACAATACGTGAAATGGTATTTTGACCGATGATGGCATATGCTCTGCCGCCAAGACCAGTGCCTAAAAATAAATCAGCAACATCACGTCTACGAACAGCAGTGTTGTTAATGTAATAAGTTGAGCCTTTGTCTCGCTCGATGACACGCTTCACTGAAATTTCAGCATATTGCGACCAAGAACCACTAGCATCACCAAGGCTATTATCAAAAACAAGTTCAACACTTGCGCGAGAAATCGCCTTTCGATTACCAGAACCGTTAAAAATGACGGCATCCATTGAGTCGCCACGCATTTCCTTCGCGCTTGATTCACCTAAAACCCAGCGTACAGATTCCATTACATTTGATTTACCACAGCCATTTGGCCCAACAATACCAACACGCTGCCCATGTATGTGCAGCGTCGTTGGATCAACGAAGGATTTAAAGCCAGCAAGTTTTAAGTGAGTTAAACGCAAGATAATCTATATGTAATGGTGATCAAGACTTGTTATAAGGTCGATTAGTAAAGGATTCATTTTTAGTAAGGATTGTTAAACAGTATAATAACTTTTTTTTACCCTAAAAGCCCCAAATTCATCATGAAAAACACCGAAACATTAGGTGGCAAACCAACTGCCCAACCAAGTAAAGAGTTAGAAACTTTTGAAAATCCTAATAAAAGCCGTGACTTCCATATTCATATGGAAATTCCTGAGTTTACTTGCCTGTGCCCTAAGACAGGTCAGCCTGACTTTGCAATTATTTATCTTGACTACATTCCAGATCAGCTTTGTGTTGAATTAAAGAGCTTGAAACTTTACATGTGGTCATTCCGTGACGAGGGTTGCTTCCATGAGGCGGTTACAAATCGTATTTTGGATGACTTAGTTGCAGCAACTCAACCTAAATTTATGAGATTAACTTCAAAATTTTATGTGCGTGGTGGTGTTTTTACTAATGTTGTTGCTGAACATCGTCAAGCTGGCTGGCAGCCACAACCTCGCGTTGAGTTAACGCAATTTGAATCCCAATCTAACATCAGAGGTTAAGCATGTTTCTGACAAGCTTTAGGGAAAGTATTTGGCAGTTTTGTGACAAGCTAGGTCCGTATTCCCCATTAATGGCGATGGTGATTATTAGCCTGGCTATACTGTCTTTATCACGATTAAGTTTGGTTGTATGGAAATGGCAGCGTGTTTCAAATGCAGGCGGTATATCTCAAATTCTCTTACAAGGTCTGCGTGTAGATAGCATTCAGCTTGGATTAATGTGTTTAATTCCCGTCATACTGATTCCATTGGCTGCATTTAATTGGACTTGGGGTATTTGGCAGCAACTTGCATATTATTGGGTGATTTTAGCAACAGTTTTATTAGTTTTTTTAGAGCTGGCAACGCCAGGCTTTATCACTGAATATGATGTTAGGCCTAACCGGTTATTTGTCGAGTACCTAAAATATCCCAATGAGGTATTTTCAATGCTTTGGCGCGGATTCAGAATTCATGTTTTTGTTGGTATTGGATTTACTGCTTTAGCTTGCTGGTTAATGATTCAATATATGTCACCTTGGCAAGCAAGTTCAAAAAGCTGGGGTTATCTTCCTGTCTTATTAAGCTGGCCTGTGGTTTTTGTAATATTGGCGCTTATCATTCGCTCTTCAACTGGCCATCGTCCAGCAAACCCTTCTAAATTCGCAATTACCACAGATTCTATGGTGAATAGCTTAATTTTGAATTCTAGCTGGTCTGTTATTCATGCAATTTATAGCTTAAAACATGAAAGCAAATCGAGTGAAATGTATGGAAAAATGCCTAAAGAAAAAGTTCTGCGAATAAGCTTGCAGGAACACTTTTCTCAATTAAAACAAAATCAAAACTTCCCAACACTTAGACATGTTATTTCGACTCAAAAAAGAAAGAAGCCACTTAATCTTGTCATTATTCTTGAAGAGAGCTTAGGGGCAACTTTTGTTGAGTCATTAGGGGGTGTGCCTGTTACCCCTGAGTTAGAAAAATTAAAACATGAGGGTATGTGGTTAAAGAATCTTTTTGCGACAGGTACACGATCAGTTCGTGGGATTGAAGCCGTTGTTAGTGGGTTTCCCCCTACCCCAGCACAAAGTGTTGTTAAGCTTTCTTTAGCACAACGCGATTTTTTTACGATCGCTAAATTACTGTCTAATGAGGGGTATCACACTGAATTCCTTTATGGTGGCGAATCTCATTTTGACAACATGAATGGTTTCTTCATGGGTAATGGCTTTCAATCTGTGGTTGATCAGAAGGATTTTAAAGACCCTGTATTTGTAGGCAGCTGGGGCGTTTCTGATGAAGACTTATTCAATAAAGCTCATGCCCAACATTTAAAACATCATCAATCTGGCAAGCCGTTTTTTAGTTTGATTTTTTCTTCTTCAAACCATGCACCATTTGAGTTTCCTGATGGTCGCATTGAATTGCATGATGAAAAGAAAGCGACTGAACAAAATGCAGTCAAGTATGCAGACTATGCAATGGGTGATTTCATCAAGCACGCTAAGGCAAGTGAATATTGGGAAGATACTGTATTCCTAATTGTTGCTGACCATGATATTCGTGTGCGTGGTGAAACTTTGGTGCCAATTAAAAACTTTCATATCCCAGGTTTGATTCTTGGTGGAAGTGTTCAGGCAAAAACGATTAATACAGTGGCGAGTCAGATTGACTTACCTGTGACCTTGCTATCCCTAATGGGCTTAAGTGTTGATCATCCAATGGTAGGTCGTGACTTAAGTAGTTTAAATGATGCGGATATAGGTCGCTCAATGATGCAATTCGAACAAAACTATGCATGGATGGAAGGTAATGAGGTTGTGATTTTACGACCACAAAAAGCACCCATTTATGGATTGTATGATGCAAAAACAAAAACATTAAATGCGAAAGAAGATTTTACTGAGGAGCGTAAAGGCGCCCTTCATGAAGCTGCTTTGGCTAATGTATTGTTGCCTGCAATGCTCTATCGTGAAAAGCAATACGACTTACCTAGTAGATCTTAATTCGGCGTCTAATAGCTTATCAATATGGCAAGATTATCTAAAATTCCACTTTTAAAATCGCTAATCAAACTGATTTTTAGCGGTCAACTTTATGTAAAAGACGGCCATCTAGCCAAACAACCTCATGATATTCCAGATGGCTTTTTTGGTATTGGTGTTGCAGCTTCAGATGAGCCTCGTTATAACGACTATTTAATCGATGCGTTGAATGAGCTTGGCATAAGGCATGTTAGAATTGATTTATGCTCAGCTACGGATAACCCTCATCAAATCAAACTGCTTGAGCGTTTAATTAAAGAAGGTTTTAGAGTTCACTTGCATTTACTGCAGGGGTTTGAAGAGGCTAAAAACATCTTAATAGATAATGAGGTCGAGAATGCCTGGACTTCCTTTATCACTAACATAGTGGACAAATATGGTCATTCTGTTGAGCTATTGGAAGTTGGTTCAACAGTAAATAGACCACGTTGGGCAGGTTACTCAGTAGAAGCCTTCGCTAAGGCTTGGAATGTTGCATATAAAATTATCAAACAGCGAGGCTTGTTAATTGCTGGTCCTAATATTACCGATTTTGAACCACCCTACACGCTTTTATTTCTTGATGCCTTAAAGCAATCTCATAGCCTACCTGATATTTACACAAACAATTTATTTGCAGAGCG